>FRDC01001491.1_pt1 | contig 59065 bp, 82 predicted proteins | sample 1106171 | NCBI WGS metagenome assembly FRDC01 (sample SAMEA3930566, study PRJEB13176) | freshwater metagenome | biome: Drinking water system; feature: drinking water; material: water | place: Singapore | collected 2014-12-20 | reverse complement strand
CACGTGGGTTCTCCGGTTCCGCGTCCGCCGCGGTTTGCGTCGCGATCCACCGTGCGGCGTCTGCGCCGAACGTCTGCGCGAGTTGTCGAAGTTCGGAGTCGAGCGGAGCGCGTCCGAGCCGATCCGTCAGCACGTCGACGAATGCCCGCGTGAGCGCTTCCAGAACGATCGACTGCAGCGCGTTCATGCGGAGTTGCCGACGACGTGGAGCGGTTCGAGCGCCGTCGTGAATCCGTCCCACGTAGCGCCCTGGCGAATCGTCGCCGAGAACGCCGCGCGCACGACGGGATAGAACGACGCCATCGTGCTTGCGCAAAGGCGACCGTCGTCCTGGCGTGTCGCATGAACCGAACAGACGAAGCCGGCCGGCAACCGTCCGACCTCGACCGTCATTTCCTTCGGCCAGTCGACCTCTCGCTCGAGAACGAAGTAGAGCGCGTGCGTCGCCGGATCCACGCAACCGCGAACGCCGCACCGCAACCGCTCGCGGAACTCGACCGATCCGTCGCGGTAGATCAGACGGTGCGCCGGCAACGGAGCGCGGCCCGCGCGGCATGGCGTGCCCTTGAACTCCCACGCGCACGGTTCGGCGAAAGTGCGGCCGCCCGCGATCCTGTTCGTCGTTCGCGTCATGGCGATCGACTCGCGGACGCCAACGGCGATCGCCGACACGAACGCGACCGCGGCACCGATGAACCCACGTCGAGTGTTCACGCTTCACCTTCCTTCCAGTCGTTCCGTCGCGGAAAGCCAAGCTCGCGGTCCAACGCGCGGAGAGAAACGGCAGAGACCGCGTCGTATCGCACGACGCTTTCGGCAACGCAGGCAGTCGTCACGTGACCGCATAGAACGCGCAACAGGTCAGCCCGCAGTTCGATCATCCGCACCACTTCTTCGGGAAGCGTCGGGCACGGCACAAACTCCACGTCAGCGAACCGCATCGGTGCCGCCATCGAGTTGCGAGCTTCGGGATCCTGGCACCGATTCGTGCGGAGTTCGAAGATCCGGCGGAACGATCGCGGCGCAATCGGAACGTACAGCGCGGTCGAACAACGAGCCGCAAGCGATCGCGTCTTCCAACAGCCAATGCGTCGTGCGGCACGTCCGGTTCCAGCACGGCCAGATTCGCACCGGAGTTCCCGTGGACGCCGCGACGCGTGCCGCCCTTGCGAACGACGCGTCGAGCGCGCGCGGCATGTGCGCGATCGCTTCGTCGATCTTCTCCGGAGTGATCGGATCGTCGAAGTCGGTCGTCGACGCCGACCACGAGCCCGCGCCGCTTCGAACCATCGCACGGCGCAACCGCCACGCGCGCCAGTGAATCGTCGCCGAGCGCCACGCCGCCTTCCCGAGCAGCATCGTCAGCGAGAACCCGAGCAAGAGCCCGAGCGCGGCCGCCGCGGATTGCGCGCCGAGCCCGAATGAATCCACAAACGTTTCGAGGTTACGGTCCACGTTGTTCTCCGGTCCTTTGGAGTTCACGCGCGGCCCACGACGGAGCGAGCCCGACGCGTCGGTCGAAGGATACACAACGAGCCGGCCGGAATCGCTTCCGGTCGGCCCGTTGTGTCCCACGTCGTCGTGTCCTCGTCTGGTACCCGAGTGCGCGAATGATAGCGCGGGAACGTCTCGCGCCGTCAAATCCATCCGAACTTGACGGCAACGAGGATGAGCACCGAAGCGGCCAGAAACGCGCCGCAACATGGAGCGTGCCGAGTCTCGCCGAATCCGACGGACGTCGGTTCGAAAAGCAGCGGCTTCGGCAATGAAGCCGGTGGACCTTCACACGTCGCACAATACGGCAAAAGGTGCGTGTCCGTTGACGGTCGGCACTTGCAGTTGTGAACGTAACGGATCCCCATAGTTCACCCGAACAGCTTCGCGAGCGCGAAGCCGACGGCGAACGCGACGGCGACGACGACGACCACGATCTTCAAGCCGAGCGAGCGGAACCCGTCGGACTCGTTCATCGCTCGCCCCACGCGTCAGACGCACCGCGGCCGCCGTGGTCGTGCCCCTCGTGGTCGAATCCCGTGAAGCCCGGACGCACGCCGCCGCATATCGCCGGCGTCCACGTCCCGAGTTCTTCGCGCGTGCCCTCGACGTGCGGCCCGGTGACCTTCCACGAGGTCGTCGGCTCGTCGAACACCGCGAGGATCCAGCCACCGTTCGCGGTCTTCCGCAAGAGCACCGCCGCTTGCTCGAGCCCGGCCGCGTCGCGCAAGGTCACCGCCATTCCGACGTGCGGGCCGGTTTGCGCGACCATGAGGTGCCACGATCCGATGCGCGCGCGATCTTCCGCCTTCGTTGCCATCGTCACCGCGTCGCCGGCGACGAACGCCGCGTGATCAGCGGCGTCGGTCGCGAGACCAGATGACTTGTACGCGAGCGCCGAGAAGATGAACGCCGCAAGCGCAACGCACGACGCCAAGAACAAACCGAACCGCTGCATGTTGAATCTCCGGTCCAAACAAGCGCGACCACAGCGGCCGCGACGCGTTCACCATACAGAACGACGCACGCGAACCGTGCGGCCCGCGTGCGTCGTGTTTCCCTCTCAACTGGCGACGATCAGCCGGAGAGAAGCTGGTTCGTCGACAACTGTTCGGCCGTGTCCGCCGCTTCCGGCGCGAGGTTCGTGTCGCCGCCGCCGTCGGCCGTGCGCTCTTGGAGTCCGTGCGGTTGCCACCAGTTCCCCGTCACGCCGATCGACCCGTCCGCGCCTTGAAGAAAGACGGGATCCCCGACCCACGTGTTGTTGCCGGCACCGAAGCGGCCCGAAACGCCGTCCGGGAAGATCAGCACGCCGGACGGGTTGAGGCTCGACGTTTCGTAGAAGCTGAAGCTGTTCGAAAGCACCGCGACGTCGTGGATCGTCGTCGTGTCGAAGTAGCCGATGCGAAGCCCGCGCTGCAGGTTGAAGTGATTCCCGAGCACCGCGCTCTTCTCGGTGTGCTCCATCCACAGCGCCGCGCCGGCCGTGCCCTGTCCCACGCTGTTGTGGAAGTCGTTGGCTGCGATGGTGAGCCCGCTGCTCTTCTTCGGGCCGATGTTGCCCGTCGTCGCCACGTAGGCAACGCCGGTGATCGCGGTTTCGTTTGCCGCCGGCGTCTCCGAGGTCACGACGGTGTACGGTCCAGCGCCGGCGGACGGCGACGCGGCCGTGTAGGTCGCCGCGTTCCGAATGTCCGCGAGCCCCGTCGGCACGACGTAGAACGCCTCGCCCGCCGCGAGCGCCGGGTCTTGCGTGAACGTGAACGTCTTCGTTCCGCTGTTGATCGTCGTCAGTGTGCGCGAGGTCGCGTTGCTTCCGACGATCTTGAGCGCGGCCTCGCCGTCGGCACCGACCGCGGCGAAGTTGGGACCGATCAGGTTCCCGCTGATGACGCCCCACTGGCACGAAATGAGGTACAGCGGCCGCGACGTGTTGACGTTCTCGACGATGTTGTCGTTGAAGACGAAGTGCCCGAACTCGTCCTTGGTCGTATCCGACGAACCGTCGAAGCGCACCAACGCGTCGGGCTCGAGCGTCGGGACTCCGCCGTACAGCGTGTAGTTCCCGATCGCCCAGAACTTCGAGTGCGCGATCGTACACCATTCCTCGCCGGCGAGGTCGAAGCCGCGGTACATGTCCGCGAACACGGACAGGTCCGGGAACCCGCCGTCGACGCCGTTCGAAATCTCCGAGTTCACGAACTTCAGGCCGTTGCCGTTCGTGCTCTTGACGACGGTTACGCCGGCCTGCGGGAAGAAGAAGCACCGATCGATCCACTTCGCGACGACGGCGTCGAAGTGAATCAGAACCATCGGAGTTGCGACGGCGTGCGCGGTCAAGAACTCGACGGACGGCACGACGGAGAACGAGCAGTCCGTCAGCTTCGCACGCTTGCACGCGTTCGCGCTCGGCGATCGAAACCGCACCGCGATCTGGGAGTTGACCCACGTCGAGAGTTGGAACGTACACCCGGAGAGCTTGACGTCGGTCCCCGACAAATCGAAGAACGCGACGGAGTTCGAGCCTGAGCACGTGAACAGCGCGCCGGGCTCGGCCGAGATTTCGAGTTGGCTCCGTCCCGAGACGAACGGCTCGCTGAAAACGTACGTCCCCTTGAGGAAGTGAACACGCGACGCGAACCCGACGGCTTGGCGGAGCGCCGCGGCCGGGTTCCCGTTGTAGTCCGAGACGTTGTGCGTGCCACTCGAGTTCGAGCCGTCGCCGATCGTGGCGAAGCCGGTCGCGAACTTCGTCACGGTTTGCGCGTGCGCCGGACTCGCGAAGAACGGAAGAAGGATCGCGGCGATGATCGCGGCGACCGCATGCAGACGGAATCGCATCGTTAGCACTCCCACGGTTCAGAACAGAACGGCGCGAAACGTCGCGCCAGCGTCACTGCTTCGGCAGGTTCGGATCGACGACGCCGACGGACGCGGCTCGCGCTTCGGCGAGCACTTCGCGCACGAGTTCGGTCGTCTTCCAGTAGATCGCGCGCTCGTCCGCGGTCAGCGCGTCGTCCGCGGCAACGTAGTTGTCGTGCCGCGCCATGATCGACACGAGCGCGGGCTCGATCGCGTCGACTCGCACGGTCGGGTCGGACGCGCAGCCCGTGAACGCGAGCCCGGCGAGCAACAGCGCGCCGGCCCGCTTCGCGAAGCCGCGGGACACCGCGTACGAGCCGCCGGACACCGCGAGCATTGCGGCCGCGGCTTCGTCCTTCCCGATCGAGAACAGGTACACGGACGCGGCGAGCGCCGCGAGCGTGACCCAGAACTCCGTCGTTCGCCAGCCGGCACGGTCCGCGCCGGCGTGGACGTTGCCGACTTCCACGGACACGGTCGGGTTCGGCTGCTCCGGAACGGGCACCTTCGGCGGGATGAGTTCGGGGGGGATGGAACCCGTCATGCTGAACCTTTCGCCAGTTCGACGGCCGACAGCGCGACACGCAACAGCGCGCCGACGAGCGACCGCACTTGTTCCTTCGCTTCGCGCGAAAGGCGGAGCCGGTGGAGTTCGGCGTACAGAAGCGCGTGCGACTGGACTTCCTCGAGCGCGCCGGTGCGACCGGTCGCGGCCGCCACGGCGACCGCCTTCGCCACGTCGGCGGCCCACGCCTTGAAGTCGCCGCCGGCCGCTTCGAACACGGGACGCATCGCTTCCACGAGGTTCGCGCTTGCTTCGGCGAACAGACTCGTGACCGCCGCCGCCTTGGCGTCGTTTGATTTCTGCTCCACCGCTCAGCCCTCCGCGATGTTGAACACCGACCCTTTCGGCGTCCCGTCCGCGTTCGGATCTTTCCCGAGCCCGAGCAGTCGCGCAAGCAGTTCGCTTTCGATGCGGAGCAAAGCGAGCGCGTTCCCGCTGTCCGGAGCCGGTAGGACGCTCGTCGTCGTGCGCGAGTACGGCTGCTTTATCACCTTGCCGGTTGTCGGGTCCGTAACGTTCGTCGTGCCCTCTTGCGTGACTACGTCGCGAGCGCGCACCGGCGTCGCGCCCGGAGCGCAAGCCTTCTGCAGTCTTCGCAGCACGCGGTCGTTCGTCGCTTCCAATGTACGAAGGCGGTGGATCAGTTGCTTCGCCGCGATCCCGTGGATCAGAGTCCTAGCGGTTTTTCGCGCGTGATCTAAATCGCCGGCGATGCGCTCCGACCGCTTCGCGAACCAGTCGTCCTTGTCCGCGCGCCGGTAGAGCGCGTGGACCGAAACGGCGTAGCCTTTCGAGGTCGCCCAGCGATGAAGGTCAGCGACCGAACAGCCGTCGTCCTCGACGAACCGCTGCTCGAGTTCTTCCCACGGGACGTCCGCTCGCGTGCGCGCGATCTTCGTCGAAGGATCCACGCGTCATTGCGTCCGCTTGCGCTCGTCGCGCTTCGTGACGACGTCGCGCCCGATGCTCCGGTCGAGCGCGTCACCGGGACGCAGCGAGGTCTCGCGCGGTCCCTGTTTCGTGTCTCCCTTCGATCGCTTCGGATCGGGCTCGTTCGTTGGCTTCTTCGAATCGTTCATGATCAGCACCCCCGCCGCTTCGGAAGGTGCGCGCCACGATAGCGGCCCGTGCGGCGTGCCGGACGGTTAACGCCGCGTCGGAATCGTGGCGCGCGACGGCCAGGGTAACAGCCGAAACGCGTCGACGTCAGCCCCGGACGCGCGCTTTGAGCACTTCGGCGTACGTTTTGCCGGCAAGCGCCGCGTCGCCTTCGGCTGGTTCGAGCAGCGTCGCTTCGGCACCTTCACGGCGCAGCCACCGCACGAGCGTTCGGTCGCAATGCTTCGGCTCGATTTCCATGAGCGCGCACCGACGATCTTCCAACTCGGCCGCGATCATCGTCGAGCCGGATCCGCCGAAGAGGTCCACGACGAGGTCGCCGGCGTCGCTGCTGTTGCGCACGAACTCGCGAAGAAGTTCGACGGGCTTCGCAGCGTTGTGCATGCGCTCGTCACCGGTCACGCGGTTGAACGTGAACACGTTCGGCCGCAGAACCTGTCGGATCCCGCGTCGCTCCTGTCCGCTCATGCTTTTCGGTGGCGGGCACTTCATGCCGTACGCGATCAGTTCGTACGTGTTCGCGTAGCAGTTGCCGAGCCCCGCGCCGTTCTTCGCCCAGACGATCGCGTTCTTGATCCGGATCAGCGTGCGCCGTGCCGCGCCCCACACCGCCGCGTACGTGCGCCAGTCGGTGAAGACGTAACACGCGCCGAACTCGGGGAGGATGCGCTCGGCTCGACGCCAAAGCTGTTCGAAGAACGGCCGCACGATTTTGTCGTCGGTCACGTCCGAACCGACCCCGGTGCTCGAACCGAACACCGCATACGGCGGGTCGGTCACGATCAGCGCCGGCGTCGAGCCGCCGAGTAGNNTGGGAAGCGGAACCCCGAGGATTTCGGCGACGTCGAGCGCGGAGAACCCGGCGGGCTCCCGGAGTGCCGGCGGAAGCTCCCGCAACACCGCGGCGAGCACTTCGTCGTCGTACCCCGGCGAGAGGTCGAACGTGCGGTTGTCCGCGATGCCGCGGGCCGCGGCGCGCTGTTCGTCTTCGTCGATCGCGATCGCCGCGACGTGCGTCCAGCCGAGACGGCGTGCGGCTTCGAGCGACCCGTTGCCGCCGTACACGACGCGATCCGCGGCGCGAAAGAAGAACGGCCGGTGCTGCCCGAACTCGGACAGCGACCGGCCGATTGCTTCGATCTGCGCGTCGTCGTGGCGCTTGGCGTTGCGCGGGTTCGGCTTGAGCGAGTCGAGCGGAACCAGATGCCCACGAAGACCCTCGACGACGTTGCAGACCTGCTTCGTCACGACGTCGGGCCGCCGTTTTCGTTGGTCGCCGCGGCCGCACCGTCACCGGTGACTGCGCCCGCGCCCGTGCCCGTGCCCGCGTTCTCCGGCACCGCCGAAGCGGACGACGTGCCCGAAGCCGCCGGAGCGTTGCCCAGGATCTGCTCCGGCGTCGCGTTGTCCGGATAGCCCGAGCCCGGACCGATGACCGGCTTCGTGGGTTCGAGCGCCAGCGCGCCGGCGTCGACGTCGACCGTGCGGCCGCTGTCGAGTTCGACCTGCACCGATGCCCCGATCGCCGTCACCGTGCCGCCCTGTCCGTCGCTCAACACGACGCGAGCGCCGACGAGGATGCTTTTCGTTTCCGAGTCCATGAGTTCTCCCGAGAAGTTTCACGTGGAACACTCGAACAGCTTGCCGCGCGGCACGCTGTTTGCCAAGGGTTGAAGGTGGGACGCTTGCGTTCGTTACCGTTCGGAGCGTGTGGGGACGCCACACACGTTCCCGAGTCCGAGCGCGTCCCGTGCCCGACTGTTGTCCGCCCTGTCGAGTTCTCCGCGGTGCACATATGGCGCACGTGTTCGGCATGGCTTCGACAGGCCCCACAAACGCTGCGAGGTCCGCGCGGTGTCCACTCCGCGCTCGTTCAGTTCTCCGCCCCGTCGCCGCGTCCGTTGGAGTTCGCCGCCTCGTCGACCGCCGGCGGCTCGAACGCACTGCGCGCGAACGTCGGCCGCCATTCGGCGTTCGATGCTTCGCGGATCCGCAACAGTTGCGCGGCTTCCGTGATCGCCGCGTTCCAGTCCGGAGTTTGACCGTCGACCATGATCGGCCGCGTGAAAAGCTCCACGACGAACGCGGAGTGATCGGTCGCGATCGCGGCGAAGATCGTGCGCCGTTCGTAGTCGATCAGTTCAACGATGCCGGCGAGGTCGTCGGTGTTCCACACCGCTTGGTAGTTCGCCAGCGCGTACACCGTGACTCGGAACGAGCGGCGCACCCGGTTGTCCGGCAATAGTTGCAGGATCTGTTCGATGACGAACGCACCGAACGAAGCGTCGACCACCGCGGCGACCTCGCCGTGCGGAAAGCCCGACAGCTTGGCGTGTCGCTCAAGCACGCGCGCGACCTCACGCGCTTGCAGGTCGAACCCCAAGGTTTCCAACGATGGACCGATGTAGACGTTGCCGACCGAGACTCCCCAAAGCGCCGCACGGAACAGCTTCCAGTCCACCGCGGCCGCGGCTTCGCGAGCCCCGTCCCACGTGTCGTGGTAGCTGTCCGTGTTCGGGCCGGTGAGTCGGATCCGCTCGTGTCGGCTGTCCCAGCCCCCGACCTCGCGCGCGTAGTAGTCCGCGCACGCGCCACCGAAGACGACGCCGGTCGCGACCTCGATCGCGTTCTCGTCGCGATGCGCCGCCCTCACCAACAGCGATTTCGCGAACCGGAGCCCGCACTTCTGGAGCGCCGCGACGCACGCCTCACCCATGCCCGGATTCGCACGCGTGAATCTCGGCGCGATCGTGTCGCCGTTCTTCTCACGGATCCACGCTTCGACGGACTCGCGCACGCGATCGGCCGCCGCTTCCGCGCTCGTCGGCGCGACCTCGTTCGGGAACCAGTGCCCGTGATCCCAATCGCTGTAGGTCGCGGTCTCGAACGCCAGAACACGCGCGCCGTCGCCGCCGGAAAGTCCATGAATCCATCGTGCCATGAACTTTCCGTCGAGTTCGAGCACGAGCGCGAGCACGACGAAATGCGTGCCGTCGATGAGCGCGCCGCGACCTTCCAACGCAGCGGCGATTCGTGCCGGCTGGTTCTGTCGCAAGAACGGGGTTCTCAAGCCGTCCGCGAACCGCACAGTTTCCGCCCCGATCGTGTCGAGCGGGATGCTTTCCAACTTCACACCCATGTCGAATCTCCGGTCCACCGGTGCGACGGCACCGGTTCAGTCCTTCGAACGCGCGCCGTCGCGCGCCGGTTGTTCAATCGGTGTGCGCGAGTTCTTCGAGACAATCCTCGAGGTGCAGCACTTGGTCGCTCAACGGCTCGGCTTCGCCACGACGAAGCCGCAACGAACAGAAAGGGCAGTACAACAGCCGGGACGTGCCGGCGTGACCGACGACGTCGACGGCTTCGATTCCGGTCCGGTCACCTTCGCTCCGCGCGCCATCGATCGCCATTTTGAAATGGATCCCGTACGAGCGGCGGCCGTACGTCCCCGCCGACTCGGTGCGCGTCGATGCCGCCAACGCGTCGCACGGATTGAGCCACCGGTCGCCGAAGCTGCACCGCAAGCGTTCGCGCTTGGCGCTTCGCGTCGCGGACTTCCTCGCCGTCTTCTTCGTTTGCTTCGCCACGTTCGTTCTCCCGAGTTGTGCGCGCGAGCGCGCGCGGTCAGCGTTCCAAGATCCACCGAAGCAGAGACCACGCCAGATTCCCAAGCGCGCCGGCCCCCATGACCGCGAACACGATGCCGAACGAAACGGCCATCCGGTCTTCGTGACGCAGCGCGAAGTAACGGCGGAAGAACCACCGCGACGGGCCGCGGCCGAAGCGCTCCGCGAGCGCGTCGGCGTGCGCCAAGCGTTCGCCGTCGTCGTCGGACAGGAGCCCGGTCCGGCGTGTCGACTGATCCGAAAGGTCTGCGGGATCGTCGTCGTTGTTCGCTCGCGTGCAGCCGGCACCGTAGAGAATGCCATGCGTCGCGAGCTTCAACCGAACCGATTCGGCCGCGACGTCGGGGTAGCGGTCCTCGAGCGCCACCGTGTCGCGGTTGAAGGTCTCGACGGTGGCTGCCGCGAGGTCGACGCCGCAACGCGACGCGAGCAAGTCGAGCGCGACCAACGTCCGCGCGAGTTCCGCCGCGATCCGCGCTTCGTTCACGCGGTCGCCGCGCGCCGCATTGCGCACGAGCTTCGACACGTTGCCGGCATAGACGAACACCGAAAGCGCGTACGCAGACCGGTCATGCGTGTCGGGATCGCCCCAAAACTCGAGCGCGCGCTTCGTCGTCGCTCGTCGAATCTCGGAAAGACAAAGCCGGCCGGGTTCGTCGCTCATGGCCCGCGCTTCTTTCCGCATCGCTCCGCGATCCGGTCGAGCACGTGCGCGCCGACCGTGACAACGAAGCCGAACAGGACAATCGACACGGGTCCCACCCACCAGTCGTCGACGGTGAAGCGAGCGGCGAGGGTTGCGATCATGACGGGACGTTCTCCGTTTCCGGCGCGAAGTCGAACGCGCCAAGTTCGAAGCCCGCGATGCGGACAGGGTTCAGCCGGATCAGCCCGCCGCCGGCGTAGTTGCACGGTCCGCCGCGCTTGCCGAACGTGCGATCGTCGCCGGCACCCGTCCAGCGGCCGACGCACGAAACAGCGACAGCCGTCGACGGTGCGCCCGCGTTCTTCCAGTCTTCGGTACGTGCCACGTGTCCGCACGACGGACAGACGAAGCGCCAACGCTTCGGATACGGACCGAACAGCCGCACGGCTTCGGCGCGCCACGCTTCGACCGACGCGAACTCGCGGAGCGGGCCGCTGTTGCCGCTCATGCGACACCTACGCAACCGGCCGCCGTATGCCGTGCGATCCGAACCATGCGCGGATACTGCTCGGGCAACGCCACGAGCGGGAACCCTTGCGGCACGCCGCGCCGCCAGCGAAGCGCGCGCAGGTGCGAACGCTCGACGCGGCCGCGACCACGAACGCGCACGTGCAGGTTCCATCGACCCCACGGATTCCCGTCGCGCGCGGCCCGAGACAACACGAGCACGATCGTCGCAACTCCAAGCGGCCCGACGATCGTGTCGACCGTGCCCGGCTTCACCCGCTCCGATTCGTCCGGCTCGTTCCCGACGTCGCAGTTCCACGGGCACAACCAGCGGTACTCTCCGTCCCGGCGCGCGCTCCATTCCATCGGAGCGCCGCACTTCGGCTCCGGGCATCGCATCGCGGTATCGCAAAACGAACAGACGTACGGGTCGCCGACGTCTTCCGGAACGTCGAAACGCTCGAACGTTTGCCGCCGCGGTCCCGGCAATCGGCGCGGCTTGAATCCGTTCACTACGCACGACGGACACTCGGCGACGTAGCGGCTTGGTGTGGTACGCATCGAAACCTCCAGTCCTTCCGCGAACGATAGGGACGGCCGGCGTCGATGCTAGCACTATTTCCGAAGTATCACGACAACAGCCGGAGCGCTCCGCGCAACGCGTTCGCCGCCACTTCCGACGCTTGACCGGTCAATCCGCCGGACGCGATCAGAGAAAGCACGTAGTCGACCTGCTTCGCGGCGTCGCGCCTTCGCTCCAACGAACTCGCCGCAAGGTCGTCCGGTCGTTCGTGCGCCAAGCGAACACGCCACACGGTCGCAAGCCGCCGGCGTCGCGTCATGCGAAAGGACCCCGAGTCGACGATTCGGCCCGCCTTGCGAAGTTCCCACAGACGAGCCGACGCCACGTTCGGGCGGATCCCCATGAGCGTTTCGATTTCGTCCGCGGTCAGACCTTGCGGTGCGCCGCACCTTGGCGTCATCGCGTACGCGTCGAGCAAGAGAACGTAGATCCGTTCGCGGATCGTCGACGCGTTCGGTTCGGCGCTTTCGGCGGCCGCCTTGCTCGTCGGGCTTCCCGCGGCGTACGGCACCGGAGTGTCGCGCGTCATGGATCGACCTCGGCTTCGTCGTCGAGCGTCAGACCGTCGTCGGAGTATCCGACCGCCTTCAACGCCGCGCCGGACTCGATGAAGACTTCGCGCAGTTCGGCTTGCTTGCTCGGAAGACTCGGGTCGGCGAGCATCGCACGCAAGCGCGCGAGCGCGGAGAACACTCGCCCGACCTTCGGCTGTTGCTCGGCGGCTTCGTCGAGAAACGGAAGCACTTGCGCGACTGCCGGCCAGCGTTTCGGGTCGAGCGGCTTCCCCTCGCGCATCGCATCGACGACGTGGCGGAGTGCGGCCGCGGACTGTTCGAGCGCGAACGCCGCCATAGGGTATGGCTTCGGCATGGCATCATCCTCCGGCGCGCTCGACGCGCGCCTGTTCACGTTGCGCCGCCAGCGCGAGCGACACCGCCGCGCGCACGTACGCTTCACCCATCGAGCTTCCAGACGCAGCCACCGCGATCTTCGCCCCGCTCGGCTGGTACGTGGCGACGATGCGCACGCCCCACGGCCGCGGCATCGGACCGCCCTCGCGAAGCGGCGTGCCTTGGATTTCGAGCGTCGCCCCCATTGCGCCGAAGAGCGTGCGCAACGCGTCAACACACCGGTCGCCGGCCAGCGACCACGCAAACACGACGCGCTTCGTGTCCTTCGGGTCGTAGCCGAGCACGTGAGTTTCGAACTCACGGTCCAGCGCTACGCCACGGCCGGGAAGAAGGAACCTGCGGTGCTTCATGGCTTCGGTCCTCGTTCGTGTTCGACGCTCCAATGCTCGTCGATGAGTTTGGTTCGCTCGGCCGGTTCCCATCCTCGCCACTCGACGATCGCGGCGACGCGGTCCTCAAACTCGCGCTGTCCTTCCGCGTTGCCGAGCCAATGCGCGTCGCGCGCCATCGTGCCAGCGCGACGCGCGGCGCGGCAAGCCATCTCGAACTCTTGAGCGCGCGACACAATCAAGAACTGCCCGCGCTTGAGCATGATCCACTGGGACGTGCGCCAACTGAACACCCTCGCTGGGCCGTCAATGCACGGGCCGGGCTTGTGGTCACGCAACAGCGTGAGGTCGCCGCGAACGAACAGCGGAAGACGTCGAACGCCGAACTGCTCGTCGTGTCGTTCGAGCACGGTGCATAGCGTCGAAGCGGAACGATCCGCCGTCGTCCTTCGCAAGAGGTCGTCGACGTCGCCGCGCCACTCCGGGATCCGAACCCACCCGCGGTCGGTTCCGTCTCCGGCGAACGTCTGCGTGCGGACTTCTGGCGTGATAACTCGAGCCGGCATGTGTTCGGTCCTTTCAGTGAATCGCGCGCGTCGTGCGCGCCAGTCCCTTTGTCGGCAAGCGCCCGGCGCGGCTTGAGCGCGCCGGGCCGGAACCGCCGTCAATCGTCGCCGGGATACGCTCCGTGCTCGCGCGCTCGGTCCGCCGCCCTCGAATCACGCGCCATGTCGCGCGCAGCGGCTCGTTCTTCCTTCCGCTCGTCCTTCGCCTCTTGCCACAGCGGCAACTCCGGCTGCAGGTGCATCGCGATGAACGCGGCGGCCGCCAGTTCGCGCGCGAGTTCGAACAGGTGTTGACCCTTCGGCGGGATTCCTTCGCGCGCTTCCTTCGTGACGAACTTCAAGTTGTCGAGCGTTTCCTCGAGCGTGCCGCGAACCCACCGGTGCTGTTCGATCCCGCGGAGCGCCAGCACGCGCCCGTTGGCTTCGACGGCGACCTCGATCGTGCGGGCCGCGCGAGCGCGAGCGGTCGCGTCGTCGCCCTGTTCGAGCGCGGAGCGAACCGCCAACTTCACGAGTTCCATGCCGCGTTCCGAGTTGAGCGCGGATTCCTCGTCGCCGTAGCGGATCGTCGCTTGGTCGACGCGGGACAACGTCGCGGCGTCGTCCTTCTTCGTGTCCTTCTTCGTGTCCTTCGCAGCGGACCCGGTTTCCTTCGCCATTGTGGACTCCAACCGCTACCAGTGCGCGCGGGCTCGAGCGGTGCGGGCTCGCGCGCCGGCGACGCGTCAGCGCGCGTTGCCGGCCTTCGTCAACAGTTGCGACGGGATCGGCCCGTCGCCGTCCCATACGATCAGCGCGCCAGCGCCGGCGAGCGCTTCGAACGCCGCGCGGCCGCGGTCCCAGTCTCGCGACTTCCATCGTTTCGCTTTCGCTTCGACGTACGCCAGCGCTCCGGTACGGAAGCGAATCACGAAGTCGATCGACAGCGTGCGCGCCTTGCCGCGTTCGTCCGACGGAAGCGCGAACAGCGGGACGCGGACCTCGCGAAAGATCCACGTCTCTGCGCGACCGCCGTCGTGTTGCGACACGAACTGCACGAGTCGCGAGTAGACGCGCGCCTGCAGCTTGCTCGGGAATCGAATGCCGTCGATGTAGGTCGGCACGGCCGAGCAATGACCGGCACCGGGAACGAACCCGCCGCGAGCGGACGCAGGCCGGCCATTGCCGACAAACGCACGACGTCCGCCGCGCGCGACGTACTCGGCGAGAGTCTTCGGATCGTCGGCCGTCATTTGCCGTAGAACCAGAAGTCGTGCGCTGTCGCGACGAGCGCTTGCGGCGTCGTCTTCAAGTTGTCCGCGAGTCGATCGACTCCGACGCGCACGTGTTGTTCGAGCGGACCGAACTCGCCCAGCATTACGCCGTCGCTTGCGCTCCACCGTCGATCGTGAGACGTGAACGGATACCCCGCGGCGAGCACGACGAAGAGAACGCGTGGCGCGCCGGCTCGGCTGTCCCACAAGTTCGGCACGGATCCGAAGCCAACGGGCCGCATACGGATTCGCTTCAACTCGGCCGGCTGGATCGGAATCTCGCCAGTGTGCGCGGCACACGCTGTTGCGTTCGCTTGATCCATAACGAACTCGACCTCTTCGGTCGGTCGGTTCCAGAACATGACGCCGGGACTCGGTCCGTCGAACGTGAGAAACAAAGCGCGCGGGCACCGCTCGTGCGGTCCTGTTGAATGCGTCGCGGCTGCCACTGGATTCTCCGGGTTCATCGCTTGCTGTCCCGGTGCGCGTTCTCGACCAACGCCTTGGTCTCGGCGTGGAGCTTCGCCAGTTGCCCGTCCTGCAACTGTTCGAGTCGATCGACTCCGGCACCGCGCAGCGCCTCGTCGGCGATCCCCGCGACGGCGTCGTGCTCTTTCATCTGGTCGCGCACGTACTGAATCACCGCGGCCCGCGCTCTTGCGTTCATCGTCGGCACGAGCTTCGGCGGCTCCGGATTCGGCGTCGTCTGCGCGAGGTCGCGCGCGACGTCGGCCGTGGTTCGCGCCGATCCGTTCGTGCCGTTTCCGGTCGCTTGCGTGTCGCCCTTCGCGGACTCCGTCGGCGTCGTCGGTTGTCCGTCACCGGTGACCGGGTTCGGGCTCGGGTTCGGGTTCGTCGCTTGACGCGCAGCGTTCGCCAGCGCGTCGCGCGCGCCGGCCGACGGGTCGGGCTTCGGCTCGACGCGCGGAGCGCCGGGAACCGGGAACTCGTCCGCCGCGTCGGCTTCATCGTTCTCGATGCGCTTCCGGACCTCGTTCAGTTCCAACAGTTCGTCCCGCGACGCTTCGAAGATCGACTTCCCGAGGCGCGCTTCGACGCGCTCGGCGGACACGCCGGCGACCTTGAAACCGCCGACGAGCCACGTCGCGTACTCGCGCTCGGTCATCTTCCTCTCGGTCGCCGCGCACGTTGCCTTGCAGGTCTTCTCGGCGAGCTTGAGCACGTCGAACGGGATCATGTCCGACAACACGCGGCGCAACGCGATCGACGCTTGCCGTCCGATCAGTTCGCGACGGTCGCGTTCGTCACACTGTCGCCATTCGCTGCCGGTCTTCACGCGCTTTCCGTTGCGCGTCTCGAACACCGAGCGCTGAACCAACGGCGCGAACTCCGCGTCGAACGACGCGACCTGCATCCGCTCCAAGTCGATCGCTTGCGCGCGCAGCTTGATCGTCGTTTCGTCGCTCCGGATCAGTTCGACGCTATGCCAGATTCGGCCCCACAACTTCGCGACCTCGCGCACGAGCTTGATCCCCGGACCTTCGACGGTCTCGGTTCCGCGCGGGAACGTGTAGATCGCTTTGTCCGCGAACTCGTGCGAACGGCAGACCTCTTGGATTTCGCCGACGATCGTCGCGCGATTCCGCGGGAAGCGTTGCGCTTGCGCGAACGCGGCCGCGACCAGCGCGACTTCGCGCGCGTGCGCGCCGGCGACGATGTGCTCGTTGCCGATCGGCGCGACGGGTTGCTTGTTCGGTTCGCTTGGCATGAGGTCGGAAGGTTCCACGTCGTTCTCCGGTCAGAGTTTCGGAAGCCGCAGAGTGCGGACCCCGGTCTTGGAAGTTCGGAAGGTTACGCGTCCGCCAATGACGCCGTCGATGGTCGCATCGGACGCCGTCCCCATGAGCAAACGCACGCCGTTCTCGATGCGGCCGCACTCGGCTTCGGCGACCTCAATCTGGCGCATGAGTTCGGTTCGCCGGCGCAAAAGGTCGCCGACAGCCGCCGGCAACACGATGCGCTCGCCGTTGTCCTTCGGGAATCGCTCGAGGATCGCGTCGCGGCACGCTTCGGAGTCGTCAGCCGGCGGAAGCCAACCGCCGCGGACACGCTCCACGAAGTCGTCGAGCGCCGGCATTGCCAAGCGCTCCCATTCGGCGTCGCGCTCGAACGTCCACACCCGGAGTTCGAGCCCGCGGCCGCTGGCGTCGATCGCGGACACGACGCCCCACGATGCGCCCGAGCACGCCAAATGGTGCTGCAGTTGCCCCCACCACGCCGGCGGGCACGCGTCGCCGAGCGGAAGCGTCGTGTACTTCGCTTCGCCGCGGCCGACTTCGAAGCGGCCCGGCGCGGACGCGATCGCGAAGTCCGGAGTCGATCGAAGCCACGGCCGATCGTCCGGGAAGTACGAGACGAGCGCGCCCGGCGCGCCCTCGCGGTAGACCTTCGCCCCGTATTCGCGTCCGTACCAAAGCGCCGCGATCGGCTCGAACAGCCGGCCAAGCAGCATGGCTTCGGTCTCCCGATGCTCCGGCCCGCCTTCCGTCCGAAGCAGCCGCAGCGCGACGGCCAGCGGTGAAGCACGCCGCGGCCCGTGAGGCGCGAGCCCGAGCACGGCCGGGACTTCGCTCGATCCGATCGCGCGCCGTCGCTCGGCGCGCCACGTTTGTTCGTCCTGGTATTCGATGCGCACGGGAAACTCCACGCGAGCGAGTCCCGGTGGTCCGCCGGGACTCGCTCGCCGCCGCTGTTCAGTTGCCCTGACCGAGCGCGACCCCTTCTTCCAGGAAGATTTCGACGCCGGGAATCGCGAAGCGCTGGTCGACCTTGCCCGTCGCGTCGACGCTCAGCAGCCCGTTCTTCTTCGCCGTCGCGAGCGCGGTCCGGATCGCGGATTCGTTCACGACCAAGAACTCACGCGGAAGCGCCGCCGGGTCGACGACGCGGAACTTCCACGTGCGCATCGCGCGCATTCCGCCGCCCGTGAGGTTGTTCACCTTCGCCGCCGCGGGATCCGTCACCGGCGTCATCGCGGCCGCGACCGCGAGCGAACCCGCGGCTTGCGTTTCCGCTTGCGCCGATTCCAGCCGCTTCGCCGCTTCGGCCTGCTCTTCCGGAGTCGAAGCGGTCAGCGTTTCGACCGCGGCGTCCGCCGCCTTGCTTTCCGCTTCGCGCTGCAGCGCTTGCGCCGCGGCGAGGTCGGCGTCCCGCTTCTTCCGTTCTTCATCGGCGCGGAGTTCGGCCAGCCGGCGCTGTTCCTTCGCGAAGTCGGTGATTCGCTTCTTGCCCGACGCGATGAGCGTTTCGAGCATTTCGCGGAGCGGTCGGTAGCGCTCGTCGATGCGCGCCTTCGTGTTGTAGAGCGGGTCCGTATCCTTCCGGCGTGCCGCTTCGGCGTCCTTCCTCATGGCGTCGAGCTTCATCACGACGCGCGACAACGCGGTCGAGTCTTCGGCCGACGTCAAAGGCGCGGTCTCGAGCGCGACCTTCAACGCGTTCGCGGCCGCGATCAGTTCGAGCGCGCGCGCTTCGGCCTCTCGTTCGATCGGCTCCATGCGTTGCGCGATCGTCAGTTTTTCGGTCATGGTCTCCGGTCCTTTCGTTTCGTGTTCAGTTCCCGGCGGACGATACGTTCGCCGCCGGCGTCGTCCACTAGTATTTCCGAAACACGACGCGCGGCAACTTCGGCCGCGCGTCGTGTTCGGATTCGTTCAGTTCCAGCCGGCCGTGCTTCCTTCCATCCGCCGCGCCGTTCCGCCGTGGCGCTTCTCGTACTCCCGCGCGCGCGCTTCGGTGATTCCGAACATGCGCTGCGATTGCCACCGGCCGATCCACTCCCAGTTCTTCGGTTCGGTTCCGGTCATGGCGTCCGCGAGCTTGCGGAACTGTTCGAGCGTCGTCGTGTTCATCGGAGTTCTCCGGTTAGATGGTTAGGACTTCGAGTTCCGGCCCGCTTCGAACGCGGCCGCGAGCGCTTCGCCGAGAAGTTCGCGCGAGACTTCGACGAAGTCCGCCGCGTCGTGGCCGACGCTCGCGAAGCTGTCGACGTTCAGGAACTTCGCCGCGATCTTGGCGAGCATTTCGTTGGTCGTCTTCGTGGTCGTCATGGCTTCGGTCCTTCGTCGACTCTCGCGGCGTCGCGCCGTTCGTCGTCAACGCGTCCAAGTATAGCGGACCGGTCCCACGTTGCCATGCTATTTCGGAAATACCGCACGCGGCGGAGTGCCGCGCAAACACTGGACTTACGACGACGCCGGAAACTTTCCGCCGGATTCCGTCGCGTTGCGGCCGCTCCGGCGAGCGCTGGCGCGAGCGACGACAGCCCGGCGCTTCGCTTCCGCCGGAGCGACAGCGACCGCCACGGCGAAAAAGTCGACGGGTCCGGCGTGTCCGCACGCGAGCGCCAGCGGAGCGGATGGAAGCGCGAATGGTCGCACGTCGAAGTGTTCGAGCGCTCCGCATCGCGAGCACTCGAACCACCGCCGGCTCAAGCCGCGCGCCGGGCTCATGCGTCCCGTCCCTCGATCCGGCGTTGCCGTTCGCGCCACTGTTCGAGCATCGCGCGCGCTTGCTCGCGCTGAAGCCACGGGCCGTTCTGCCACACGATGAACGCGACGAGGTCCGCCTCAAGTGCTCGGTGGTGTTCGAGCATTTCCAGCGGATGAGAGAACACCGCGACGCGGTCCGCCTTCGCGGTCAACAGCAGCGGGTCGTCGACTCGTTTGCAAATGTTCGCCGTGAGGATCGCGCGGCCGACGCATTGCGGAGCCTTCGCCGCCTGTCGCTTCCAGTCCTTCCGTTCGTAGTCGACGCGAAGGTGGCACGGCATCCGCGTCGGGCTCGCCGCGACCTTCTGAAACTCGAGCGGCGACGAGTTGCCGAGGTAACCCGGAGCGCTGGCGCGGCGGAACGGACACTCCCGGCACGGCTTCCGATGTTGTCTCGTTGTAGTCCCGTTGTAGTCACGGTGTGGTCGGTGCGCGTTCATCGGGCCGTCCTTCCTTCCAACGCCGCGCGAGCGTGGCACCCGAAGCAGACCACGTCGCCGGATTCTCCGTCCGGTGCGTTGTCGCATTCGCAGCGCCACGTCGCCGCCTCTTGCGCGAGTTCCATCGCGAGCGCGATCGCGTGCGCGCGCCGTTCGCTGTCGCCGGATCCGACCGGGATCAGCGCGAACGTTCCGCGGTTCGACACGATCGGCACGAACGAGGCGCGCCGGTTCACGATGCGAATCGGTTGCCCGATCTTCAAGTTGAGCGGATCCGTCGGCTTAGGCATGGACGCGACCTCCAGCGGCGGCCGCGGCAAGCGCAGCGATCGCGGCGCGCGCGCCCTTCGCGCGACCCTTCGCCGTGCGCATCGCCATTGCGTGCCGATAGTCGGACGCGATCAGTTCGAGCGAGGTCAAGCGCGAGTACGCGACCGGCTCAAGCCAACCGCCGCGACGACGCTCGCGGAGCGCTTTGAGACCCGACGATTCCGCGGCCGCGTCGAACTCCGCACGAAGCGCGTGGAACTCCGCCACGCGCGCGGCCGCTTCATCCGACGTCGGCACCGCGACGCGCGGGACGCCGCCGGCGTCGCGCCAGAGTTCGACGACGCGACCCGTGCCGTGGTTCTCTCCGCCGCATGCGCAGTTGCAGTTCGGACCGGTCGCGTCGACGCAGCGTTCGTCGCACGCCGCGACAGTCTCGGCGTACTGTTCGAGTCGACGGCTGCGCGCGACGCGTCCCATAATCTCGATCGCTCCGCGGCACGTTCCGCACTCCGCATTGCGCAGCGCGTCTTCCGGGCTCAAGCGCGGGTCCGTCCAGTTGACCGACACGACGGTCAGACAAACGCGACAGCGCAGGTACCAAAGCCCGAGATTCCGAGACGGTGAAGGATGGTGGCGGTTCATCGGTGCGTCCTTGTGTTGTTTGGTTTGGTTCGGTTCGTTCGGTTCAGCGCGTCGCGTTCATCCACGCGCACTTTTCCGTGGCGTCGGCCTTGCGGTCGTACGTTCCGGCCGTGATTCGTTCGAGCTTGTCGAACACGCCGAAGCGGTCGTTGATCGGGAGAACTTCGTAGCGCGTCCACTTCGTCGCGTTCAACTTGCGAAGCCCGGCGACCGCGCCGTCGCGAGTGCTGAACTTGCGGAGTTCGCGGTTCGCTTCGCGGTCGAACGTGAACCAGTTGTCGTTCACGCAGACCAAGGTGAAGCGCGCGCGGTTCGTGGTGTTCATCGTCTCGGTTCCACGTTGCGCGTCCCGCGGTCCTGCGGTCGGTCGCAACGCGGTGAAGTATAGCGGCCCGTCCCGAATCCGCGCAGCTATTTCGGAAATATCGCGCGAGAACGGATCCGGCCGGAAACACTCGACTTACGGCGGCCGCTGTTCAATCGTCGGCGTACGGCAAGCGTGGAGCGTCCACCGGCGGAGCGGACGGCGTCGGCTTCGCCGGATGATCGGCCGCGGCGTCGGACGCCGGCGCGCACGCTTGGCACTGTCCGGCTTCGTTCAGTCGGCAAGCGCGACCGCTTCCGACGCGCCAAAGACGTTCGCCGGTTCGGTGAACGCACCGGCCCGCGTGCCGGCCGCACTGTCCCGAGCACTTGCAGCGCGCGCTCATGCCGGACCGCCGCGCGGCTTGACCGCGGTCTCGATGCGCTCCAACAGTTCGGACGTGCGACGCCGGTGCTCTTGCTCGGCGTCGGTGCGGTCAAGCACGATCGGCGTCAACGTGTTCCGAACGAAGTGAAGGTCGCGAGCGTTACACCGCACGTCGACCTCTAGCGCTTGGAGCTTGTCCTCGAGCTTCGCCACGCGGGCCGATAGGTCGGCGAGGTCGGAGCGGAGCGCTTCCGTCGATCCCTTGAGTCGGCCGAGAAACCACGCGGCCGACGCGATTTGGACCGCGACGGTAACGGCAACGCCGAAGAGTGCGACTGCGATCGCGTCCACGTGATCCACACCGGCGACGAAGCGACAGCGAGCACCGCGCCGGCCGTTGTCGTCGCTTCCCGGTCCAACGGTAGACCACAACGCACGCCAGCGCAGCGGGCTCGCGGCGGGCCGACGCGTCACGCATACGGCACCGGCGTCGCGTCGGCGCGCACGTAGAGCGGATGCCGCGGCGAACCGTCCGCCGTGCGCCCTAAGCAGACAAGTTCGACGGGATGAGCACGAAGCCACTGGAAGACGTAAGCCGCGTGCGCGCGCTCGCGATCGCCGCCCCAAGCGCCCCACGCGCAAACGATCCGGCCGACGTTGTGCTCCGGCTCGACAAGCTCGTGGATCGCCGCGCGGTTCTCCGGTCCTTCCGGATCGGTCACCGATCGCAACGCGTCGGGATCCGTCGCGCGGTACGCGAACAGGTTCCGGACTCGGATCCCTTGAAAACCCCAGCGCCGCGCGAAGTCCGCGCACCGCCGGAGCGTCGGGTCGAGCTTCACCGCGTCGGCCGTGGACGGATTCAGCATGACGAAGCCGAGCCATTGCGGCGCGCGCTTCTGTTCTTGGAACACGAGCGACAGCCCGAGCGGGACGTCGAGCGTGTACCGATAGGCACCGCACGGACTGAATCGAGCCGACGCGTTCACGGTGAGCCCTTCTTTTCGCGTGCGATGCGTCGCCGACCGCGCGGCGCGAACAGTTCGACAGCCGCCTTCCATCCGGCGTTGAACGCGCCGACGCTCGCGCGGTGAACGTCCAGTTCCGGCCGTTGTTTCGACTCGAGTTCAGCCATGAAAAAGAACAGAGCCGCGCGCTTCGCCCGACTCAGTCGAGAACGCAACGGGAAGTAACTCATGTGCGACGCTTCCGCGCGGGCTCCGGCGGCCCGATGCGCTCGATCGGTTCGAGATGCGTCGGGGTGCAGCGCCCGCCGATCCGCGGCGTCGTCTCCGTTGCGATGTAGAGCCCGCCGCCACCGGTGTTCGTGCCGCCAGTTCCGGTCACAACGACGAACGCTCCCGGTTCGAGCGCGGCACCGCTGTTCCAAGCGATCGCGTACCGCATCCGGCACCGAAGCCCGACCCACTCGCGGTTCAGCTTTGGCCGATTCACAGCGACCGCCCGAGTTCGATGTGGAGCAAGCGCACGCCGAGCACGACAAAACCTTCGCGCAGCCAGACGTCGTTGCCGACGATGTACGTCACGACGGCCAGCGCTTCGCGGCCGGTGTATGACTCGTCCCCTGGTCGCGTTTCGCGCAGGTGGAGCACGTCGCCCAGCCGGTAACCCCGGTCGTCCTTCCGGACCTCGAACGTCTTCTCTCCGGTCACGATCCCTTCGAAGAACTCGGCCCACGTCTTGAGTTCGTGAATCTTCATGGTGCGACCTTCACGGCTTCCGCCGTCGTGCTCGAAACTGTTTCAGTAGTTCGTCGCCTTGCTCGGTGCTGGGCGGTCCGTAGCCACGCTGCGAAAGGACGCACCACGCAAGCGCTTCGACGTCGTCCGCGAACTCGATCGGTTGCGGCGGCCCGTCAATGAACGCGATCTGTCCGACGCCTTCGTGGTTCGACTTGTCCGGTTGCGTGAAGTCGACCGCGGTTGCGTTCCATATCCACACGAGCGCGGCCGAAGACAACAGCATGACCGTCGCGATCTTCGCGGTCCAAATCGTCGCGTCCCCGTTCGGTGTCTGGAACCACGCCTTGAGTGTGCCCGTGAACTTCATCGCTTGCCCTTTCGCATTCTGTTGCGCAGCCTCGTGACGACGCCACGAAGAGCGATGCGCGACAGATTCGCGCACGCGCGCGCTTCCCGTTCTTCTTGCGCTCGGCGTTTCCAGTAGTCGCGATCGCGCACGAGCGCGTCCCAGTTCGCCGCCATCTTTTCGATTGCATCCGCAATGCGCTGCAGCGACCCGGTGTTGATTGCTTCGAAGGTCGGATTCTCCGACGCGGTGAAGTGAGCGCGCGACTTTTCGCGGAGATTCACGACGCACCCCCGTTGTCGCGCTCGTACGCGTCGACCAATGCGGCCAGCCGTTCAAGCGCTTCGTCTCCGTCGCCCATCGCTTTCCACGGCCGGTCCTCGAGCACGGCCAGCGCTTCACTCGGTGCCAAGCCGCCGCGCTCGGCCAGCCGTTCGAGCGATTGCCAGTGATTGCGTTCGGCCTGCAATCGGTGCGGCTCGATGAGTCCCCACGGAATCGAACGCATGCGCTTGTCTTCGTGAGGTCCGGCGCTTCGTCTCCGAACGAACGGAAGCAAGAGCGGGAACCGTTGCGGCTGCTCGTTCACGACGCACCCCCGCGCGAACCCGGCACGCGCGTTTCGTTCGGCCCGACTCGGATGAGCGAAGGAACGTCGACGCCTCGTTCCCGCGCGAGGATGGCGCGCTCGCTCGCGATCCGTTGCGCGGCCTTCTGAACCTTCGGCTGCTGATACCACGGCGTGCGCGAGTGTTCGCCGCAAAGCGGCACCGTGAAGAAGTCGCGGTACGGCACCCGCCCTTCGATGTTCTTTCCATCGGTCAAAGCGTGGCGGCTGTTCGCCGTTCCTTCGTCGGCAACCGCAGGAAGGTCGACCGCGGAGACCTTGCCGCAGCCCTTGATTGCGCATGGCGGCCGCTCGTTCATGGAGCACCGCCGGGGAACTGTCGCACGCGCAGGTCTTCCGGCCACTCCGCCGGGTCGCCGCCTTTGGAGTGCCGCCACGTATGCCGTTCGCGGTCAAGTTCGACGGGCCCACCGACGCGTGGAATGGGAAGATCGGCACCGCGCACGTACGAGGTGTGCCCGAGTTGCTTCACGAAGCACGCGACGCCGGCGGCCCTGCACTGTTCGATCGTCGAGCGCGCCCACGCCACGTCGAACGGACGCGCGCGCGCTCCGGACTCGCCGCCGACGATGATCCAGTCGACCCGGTTCGGTGCGTGCGCTTGCGGCTGCATCCTGTCCCCGGATCCGTCCACGAGCACCGCGCCGCAGCCGCGGTAGCCGAAGTCGATTGGCCCGAGCGCCGGTTCGTACGACACGAACCGCACCGCGGCCGGCGTGTCAAGCAGCAGCGGGATCCGAGCGTCGGCGGTCTTCTGGTCTTCGACCGACACGCCGAGCCACACGTTCGCGAGCGGCCACGCGAGTTCGCCGTGCGCGCCCGCGAGGAATCGCTCCGCGTGTCCACCGAATCCATCGCCGAGCACGCGCGCAGCCGCGAGCGTGATCGCGCGGACTTCGGTGTGCGTGACGTCTCCCTTCGCGGCCCACTCGAACCACGATTGCATGCGCTCCGCGCGCTTCGTCAGCACTTGGAACGTATGAGCCGGTGCCGCCGCCATGACGCCGAAGACGGCCGCAATCTGTTCGTTCGTCAGCGCTTCGTGGAATAGGTCGCTCATGGAGTTGACGAACACGCGCCGCGGCCGCTTCCACCGCAGCGGGTCGCTTAGATGCTGCGACACCACGCGCACCCTGCCGTTCCATCGGCCGTTCATCGTCAAGCCGTGGTACGCGAGCCCCGGTCCATCGAACCGTGCGGCGACCTTTTCGGCGTAGCAGTTCACGCAGCCCGCGGACAAGCGCGAGCATCCGCGCACCGGGTTCCACGTTTGGTCGGTCCACGCAATCCCGCCGTCCCGTTGGTCGCTCATGTTCTCCGGTCCTTTCTCGTTCGGTCACTTCACCCGGACGCTGTTGACCCACAACTTCGAGACGTCGACGCCTTCGCCGAGGTCGAGCGCGATCGTGTACGTACCGACGAGGTCGATCCGCAAACGATCGACGCGCCGGCGGATCTTTCCCGACGTGCGCACGCGGCGCGGCGGACGCTGCTCTTTCAGTTCTCGCGTGATCCACGCGTGAACGCGCCGCGTGTATCGCGCGCGCTTGCGCATCTTCGCGGATCCGGTCGTTACCGTTCCGAGTTCGACGGTGCGCCCGTCGTCGAGCATCATCGACAGCTTCGAGCCTTCGACGAACTCAAACGGAAGCACGGCGCGCTCCCCGCTCGACGATCCGGTCCATCTTGCGCAACAGCGCCTGCACGTCGCGCCGCGCCTTGTACAGCACGTCGAACGCGGCCCAGTATCGGTCGCACGGTTTGCACTCTCGCATCCGGCTTTCGGCCCGATCGCAAAACGTGAGACCGTTGGGGAGGTCTAACTCGCCGGCGTGGAACTTGAGAGCTTCCCGGTACACGATCGCGCGCACCTTCCGCGCGACCTGGACCCGCGCGCGCGCCGCGATGAAGTTCGCGCCCGTGGTCGCGAGCGCGATCGCTTGCGCGAGGTCGCGCGTTTGAAACTGTCCGTCCGACCGAGTGACGCGCTTCAACTTCGCGCGCATCGCTCCGCGCTTGCGCCGGGCCGCGGTCAGCGCGACGCGTCGCTCCGCCATCGCGCGGCACGAATCGCACCAGTCCTCAACCGGAAGCGGGCACATTTCGTTGTAGTCGCCGTGCGTCGTGATCTTCCAGCAGCGCTCGGTCGGCGGACGCGGGACCGTTGCGCCGCCGCCAACTTCCGGCGGCTCGCGGTCGGTGTATCCCGGCGAGCCGTGCGCCGCGTGCGCGGCTTGGTTCGCCGCGAACCAGTCGCGGTGCGCGCGATCGCACGCGCGCTCTGCTTCGCCGAGTTCGAGCGCGACAGCAGCCACGGTTTCGAGGTCCATATTCACCCGCCTTCGCTTGTGGCTTCGATCGACCGCTGAAGCGTCGCCAGTTCTTCGTGCCGCATCCGCGCGGCGTGCCAATGGTCGAGCGCCGCCTTCGCTTCGGTCGTGAAGTTCGAGTCGAGCGCGGCCGACGCTTCGCGCACTTCCATGCGGCACACGTCCGCGGCCGCCTCGTGCGCGCGCGAGCGCGTGTAGAACGGGCCGCGCCGCACTGTCATTCGCGGGTCGAGCAGCCCGGCCGATCCGCCGTAGGATCCGAGCAGCCGTTCGGTGACGACGACGACGCCGGGCTCCGATTGAAGAAGCGCGTAGACCTCGAAACACGGCACGACGTCGTTCCGAATCTCGTGGAGCGGTTCGCGATCGACAGCGGCCGCGAGTCGGTCACGGACGCGCTGCGAATGCGGGTCGTCGTGTTCGAGCACGATCGCACGCAGCACGTCGACAGCGTCGCCGCGACGCGCGACAAAGAACACGACGTCGCCCGGTTTCGGGATCCTGCATTCGTGCGCCATAGACTCCGGTCCTTGGTCAGAACAGCCGCGGCGCGCGGTGAAGCGCGGCCCGCAGCTTCGCTCGAGCAATCGCCCACGTCGCCGGATCGCTTTCGCAACCGACGAACGAGCAGCCCTCTTCGATCGCGGCTTCGCCCGTGGTTCCCGTTCCCATGAACGGGTCGAACACGACGCAATCGCGCGGCCCGGTCACAAGTCGAACGAGCCACCGCATGAGCGCCACGGGCTTGACGGTCGGATGCGTGTTCTTGCGCTCGCGCTCGCTCTTGAACGGCAACGGCCGGCCGTCGTCGGAATGCGTGCGGCCCGGCACGTCGTCCGGGTCAAACGACGCGAGCCCGCGTTCGCGCTCGGCCGGTGACGCCTTCGGCACGTAGTAGAACCGCGAAGCCCCGCCGGCGTCGCCGTAGCCCGTCACCGGGATCTTCCCGGCGAAGTTCTTCATGGCGACGCTCGGCGAGCCCGACCGCACGCCGCACGGCTTGCCGCTTTCGAGCGGCCCGACTTGACGGTCCAGAAGTTCGGCCGCCCCTTCGTCGAGTGCGATGTTCGCCGGCCAGCGGCCGCGGACCTTCCGGCCCGGACCGCCCTTGCCGTCGTACGGACGCAGCGAGTTCACGTGCGCGCCGTGCGGTGCGTTCACGCGCTCGCCGTCTCCGATCGAACAAGCCGTGATGTTCAGCGCGCCGGTGCCGTGCTTCAACGCGTTGTGCGCAACGGTCCCGTCCAGCGGAGCGCGCGCGAGGATGATCGGCTCCCACGCCGGCTTCAAGCCCGTGCCGTAGCCCGCGAACGGCGCGCCATCTTTCGTCGGGAACGCTGGGTTGTGTGCGCCGGCGGTTTCTTCGTCGATCGCTTTCTCGACGTTCAGCGACTTCGGGAACCCTTGCGAATAGAGCCAGCACAACGTGTCGCGGAGTTCCCAGCCGGCGTCCTCGATCGCGACCGCAACGCGATGGAACGTGCGCGTCCCGCCAAACGCGACGAGCCATGCGCCGGGCTTTGCGACCTCAAGTGCAGCCGTCCAGTATTCGACGCCGGGAACCGCACGGTCCCAGCGCTTGCCCATGAACTTGAGCCCGTACGGCGGATCCGTGACGATCGCGTCGAAACGACGCGTCGTCTCCGCAATGGTTCGCATTGCGTCCAAGCAGTCGCCCTGGATCGCTTCCGCCGTGGCGTGACTCATGCGACGCGCTTGCCGTCTTCCAACGCGCGCAGGTACTTCACCGCTTGCGCGCGCAGCCGCGTCCAGAACGCCGGCCGCGGGACTTCGATCGCGTCGGCGACGGCGTGGACTTCGGCGACGTTCGTCGCTTGCCCTCGACGCAGCGCGGTCAGCACGCCGGGCCGGACCTTCGCGCGCCGCGCGATTGCGATCGGTGCCATCGGATCCGACGCCGCGCGCCGCGAGCGCACGAGCGCTCCGGTTTGGTTTGCGGCCGTGCTCTTGCGCGTCAGTTCGAAGAACGCGTCCAGCCGTTCGGACGCTTCTTTCTCGATGAGTTCGACGCCGCGATCGACCGACCGCGGCTGCTTCTTTGGTGCCATGAGTTACCTCCTGCCCCGCAATCTGGCGCGCTGTTTCGGAAATGTCAACAGCCGGCGTCGGTTGCTTCTTCGATTTCGCCGCGGTACAAGTCCGCCGCTTGCTCGACGGAGCGCCGGGGTAACGGGCTTCGCGTCGTCTAGCTTGCGAAACGAAAACGGCGCGCGCGTTGTGACACGCGCGCGCCGATGGACCGGAGTCTTCGGTGGCCGAGACCACTAGAACTCCACGCGCAACGGTAGCGGACGGCTCCGACCGGGGCAAGTCCGATCAGTTCGCGATGGTGCGGCGTTCTTCTTTTCTCGCGCTGTTAGAGCTTTCGCACGCGCAAGCGGCGTGCGGCTCGAACAAGCGCGCCGGTGGTTCGGACGCCCCCGACTGCCTCTTGCTCTACGTGGCGCTCCTGTTCGCCGCGGATCATCGCACCGGCGTCGTCTCGATTCGCAACGAAGCGCTCGCCGCCCGGCTTGCGTGGACGGAAACACGCGTCCGGCGCGCGGCGCGAGCGCTTCGCGGACTTGGACTGCTTGCCAAGTTGCCGGGCTCACGAGGTCGAGCGCCGGTGTGGGCCGTTCGTCGAGACGTCGCCAGACCCGACGAAGCAGACGGCGTGCCGGTCACCGGTGACCGCCCAAACCGGTCACCGGTGACCGCCCAAGAATCGCCGAATCCGACGCAAGTCGTCGATGGTTCAGCGCGTTGTGGTGACGACGTTGGAAAACCCCAGATGTTCTTCCTTCAGAGAAGAACAACGTCCTCTTTGGATCTTGACGTTGCTCGCGCGAGCACGAGCGCGCGCGCGCTTGAAGGCGCGCGCTCGTGCGACTCGATGGACCGGAGCAGGAACAGCGGCGAGCGGCCGCGGCTCGGCGATCCGGATCCGACAGACGAAGCCAACTACCCCGAGTGCTACCGTGCGATGTACGCGCCCGGCGGCCTGTTCTGGGATCCAGTGCGACAAGTCCCAACGAAGCAACCGCCGTGGTTGCTCGCTCGCGAATCGTTAGACCCCCGAGGTACCCCATGATTCCCGCGAAGATCATCGTCGACGGCTCCGAACTACCTGCGTCGTCGTTCACGTTCACCGTTTCCGCGTTGCCGTCGTTCGACGGTTGGCGAGTCCTACGCGGCACCGTCGCGATCCCCGGCGGAGCGTTGTACCTCCAAGTCTTCGGCCGCAAGGACTTCGGTTTGCCGCATACGCTCGTCCCGGAAACTGTCCTGCTCGCGAACGTGACCGATCGGATCGTCCACGTCCGCGCTGAACTCGACGGGTTCGGTCTCGGCCAAAGCGTCGACGAACGCGTGCTGTCTCCGTACAGCGGCGCGGGCTTTTCGAGTGAGAGCGTCGAAGTGCTGAACCACGACGGGACGAACGCAGCGAACTCGACCCTTTCGAACAAGTACGACGCGCAGTTCGCCAAGTCGGCGAAGACGCCCGACGTGAAGGTCACCCGGTACACCGGAAGCGCCGGGATCGACTTCTTCCTTCCGGAAGCGTGGTGGATTGACGCCGGCGGTGGGATCAGCCCGAGCGCGTTCCACTTCTTCGAAGCGCACCGCACGTTCAACGATCGGCGTCCGATCTGGTGGATCCATAGCGACCCGTCCTCGCCCTTCGTCGGGATGCCGTTCGGCCTGTTCGATCCGTCCGCGAAGCTCGCCGGGTTCGGCGAATGGGACGAGAACGCCGAAGGTCTCAACGCGTACGACGTCCACCACGTCGATTTCGACGAGGTCGGCGAAGGCGCGCTGCGATTCGAGCACCCGGCCTACTTCTCGCAACTCTTGGCGCGCTGGTATCACGCGCGCGCGAACGCGTCGTACTGGCGACGCGATCCGTCGAACAACTACGGCGGAGCGATGCGGATTTTCGGCGGGCTCATGGTCGCGACGTCGTACTTGGTGCGCGTGCTCGTTCAGAGAATCGAACGGTCGAAGACGAGCGAAACCGGTGCGTTCCTCGCCATGCTCAACGAAGTGCTCGAGTTCGGCGCATGGCACGTCGCGAACTACCTCGCCAAGTTCCCGATCGAGAACCCGTGGTACCACGGCTCCGGTTTGCCGGCAGAACTCGTCGCGGCAAAGCTCAACTACTTCCAAGACTGGCAGTTCGCGCGCGCCGCGTTCGGTTTGCAGCGTTGGGTTCACGCGCTGAACGAGGCCGACGTGCTTCCGGCCGTCGTTCCTCAAAATGACCGCGCGCTCGACGCGATGAACGCGCGAAACAAAACGATCAAGTTCATCGAGAACGCGTACGAGCAGCACGGCTTGTGCTACCTGCGCACCGTCGACGGGACGATCAAGTCGCCCGGTGATCCGATCGGCGCGCCGGCGTGGTGCGTCGCCCCGCTGGTGCAGCGTGAAATCGAGTCCGGCGTGGGAATCGGAGAACTCGGAAAGAAGATCGCGACGGCGCTGTTCGCGGCATACCCGTCGAAAGACAAGGACCGCCGACTCGTGCGCCTGCTCGGTCCGCTGTCACTGTCGACGCAGTTCCAGAAGTCGAGCGCGAGCCCGTGAGCGCTTGGCGCTGTCCGAAGTGCGGCGAGTCCCCGCGGCGGATCGACCGGCACCTTCGGAGTGCGCACGGCATGGCGTACTTCTACAAGCACCGACGCGACCTTCACGCGCGCCCGCGTCGACGCCGGCGCATCGAGTTGAATCGCGTGGAGCCGGAATCCGACGAACAGCCGAGCCGGGTCGCGTACGTGCTTGTGCTTGCGCTGTTGCTCGCCGGCGTCGCGATTTGGCGCGCGAGTTAGTTCGAGCCCGGCAAGCCCGCGCCGCGACCAACGCGGCGCGGGCCGCCCAGGTCGAGCTTCTTCGCCATCGTCTGTTGCGGCTCCGCGGCCGGCGGCTTCGGCTTTGCCGGCGCTGGTTTCCGCGGTGCCGACCGCTGCGTTTCGCGCCGCTTCGCGTGCGCATTGCGCGCCGCTTCCGCGCCGATCTTGGTCGCGGCTTCGAGCGCGCGCTCGACTTCGGCGTCGGACACGTCGCCGGCCGGACGAATCTCGATGCGCCACCACGAGCGCGCCGGCTGCCGGATCCCGCTCGCCAAGGTGACGCGGTCCTCGCTGAACTCTTGCGACGTCGAAACGAGCCAACGCTGCCGCCAACACGGCACCGCTCGCTCCATCCGATCGAGCATCGAGCGAACGAACACGATGCCCACCGCGCGCTCGCGCGCGTCCCATACGCGCACGAGGATGCGCGACGGAGCGGACTCGGACGCGAACGCGGCCGCGAGCACGTCGTCCTCCACGTGCGCGTAGAGAAGGACGAGCGTGAACGGAACGCCACGCTTGGCGAGCACTTCACCGCCGCCAGTGATCGAGCCCGCGGCGTCGACGCCGAGTTCGCACACCGTCGGTTCGTCTAGTTGGTTCTTCGTTTCGTCCGGCATGGTCGCTCCGCCCGTCGTGACCGCTGCGCGTAAGCCTATCGTCCGATCGTCAAGTTGCGAACTCGACAACGACGTGGCCCACGTAACCGGACAGCCCGCCGCCCAAGCAAGTGAGCCGCACGTTCGTCGCGTCCATGTCAACGACGACGTCGACGCCGGCCTGCGTCTTTCCAGGAATCGCCGTCGCCCGAGTCGGAGAACCGGACGAATCGGCCAACGTCCCGTGCAGTCGCACGATGCGCTGCAACAGCGGCGACGGGATCCCGTGCGCGGCGTTCATCGCGCTTCCGGCACCGGCCGCGGACGGAGCGAGCACCGGAACCACACAACGCCAGACGAGCCCGCCGTCGTAGAAACGGTCACCAGTCGCCAACGCTTCCAACTGCATCGACCCTGTCAACACGTTCCAGTCGGTGCCGTCGCTCCACCAAATACGCCAGCCTGCGTTCGTGACGCTGTCGCCGACGAACACGCAGCACCGTTCGTAGTCCGCCGGATCGAGCGCGAGCAGCGCGGCTTCGTCGGCGACCTCGAACAGCGCAAACGGACGCTCTTGAAGTGCCGCGCGAATGCGCTGCAGGTTCGTATTGACCGCGGCTTGCCAGTTCGCGACGTTTGAAAGAACGTCGAGCAGAACGACTTGGGGCTTCAAGCCATGACCTCCAACGCGAGTGAAGCAACCGGCGACGTGCGGCCGGCGACCTCGTGAACGATGCGGACGGTGAACACGTCGTCCGGAGCCGTGCCAAGGTCGCCGCCGAAGAAACCGTTGAGGTCAGCCCACGCGATGTCGAGCGATTCGACCGTCGTTTCGTCCGAATGAACGACGACGTCGGACGCGTCGACGATTTCCACGATGAACTTCCCAGGGTTCGGAGTTGGACCGACGGGCACTCCCGCCGGCTGCATGCCCGCGGCCGTCTGTCCGCTGTCGAACGTGCGCCACGTCCAACGAAGATGCAGGTCGTCACCGACGCGGAAGCGATCGCGCGGGAACCCCGGACCGCCGACGTTTTCGAGGTTCGTCGGAGCGGCCGGAACGACGGAGTAGGTCCCCGAGAGTTGGACCTGCAGCGCGTCGATTTCGTCCAGAGGGTAGCCCGCGCCGCCGCCGGACGCGGTCGGTTGGCTTTTCACGTACAGCGTCAAGCCCGGCTGCCATGCCGGGTTCGTCGCGACGAGCACGGAGTCCCAAGGGAAGATGTACGCGATCGCTCCCGGAGCGTGCGCCTGTTTGTTCGAGCCGAGCGCCGCGCGAATGATGCCCTCGAGCCGATACACGCCGGGCTCGCCGTCGACGGCCGTGACGTTACGCAACAGCATGAACTCGGACCCGATGACGAGAACCTGCTGCCCGCCGTACCAGTTCTTCGGGTTCCCGCTGTTGTCTTTGACGATGTTCAAGTCCGGACCGAGCACGGTGAAGCGCGGCCCGGTTTCGATGACGTCGTCGCCCGACAAAGCGAGCGCGTCGAGCAACGCACCGCCGGCCGCCACGAAGAAGTTCGGCCCGAGCGCGTTGTAGGTCGTTCCGTCGAAGCTCCACCAGACTTGCGACGCCGACTGTCCGTCGTTCGATCGAATGCGCGGCATTGCCAGCGCGACCTGTCCCGGCGGAGCGAGCGGAGGCGGAACTTCCACGACGGCGTTCGCGGCGTCGTACTCTTCTGGTGACGGTCCGGTCTCTCCGCCTTCGTCTTCACCGATCGGGTTCTCGACGACGAGCGACGAAACCGGCACGCCGTAGTAGTTCTCGACGACGGTCAGGTCGCACGCGCCGGTTTCCGTGTCCGGTTGAATGTCGAGGCAGACGAGCACGCGATCGAAGTCGGGAAGCACGAGCATTCGACCGGGGTAGAACTGGCGCGCTTCATGGTTCAGCTTCGCCCGGAGAATCGCACCGGTCGACAGTTCTTCCTGCGAGCGGCGCGCCTTGAACTTGGTCGCCGTGATGAGGTCGACGCACGTGTCGAGCTTGATGATCCGCGGCCGCTTCTGTCCCGTGTAACGAGCTTGCCCGTCGTCGTCTTCCTCGAGCGTTTCGATCCGGAACTTTCGAGCGCTGTCGTTGTATTCGAACTGCAACGAGTTGGCCGGTCGCGTGTCGACGTCGGTGTCGCGCTCGGGAAGAGGCGGAAGAACGCATGAATCCGGAACCACTGGCACCGGCGGCTTCGGCTCGCGAATCGGTACGAGCATCCAGCGGCCGCTCGTCGGGTTCCAGGATTGCATGAACCCGAGGTCTTGAACGATCGCGCCGACCTTCTGCTTGAACGTGTCGCCGTCGATGAGAATCACCGAACCGGGAACTTCCTCGTGGTCGTCGGCGTCCGTGTATTTCGTATCCACGAGCGCGCCGCACTGTTCCCACGACAAACGGTCGAACGTCGCGTCACTCACGCCGGCACCGTGCGGGAACGGAGAGTGCTGCAACTGCCAAAGCGCGTGGACGAGATTGACGCCGCTCGTGTTCTTCTTCGCTTGCGCGTAGACCTTGCCGGCCGAATCGAGGTCGTCCAAGTCCTCGTCGAAGTAGATCCGCGTGCGGCTCGGGCTCTTGGAGTACGTCACCTTCGCGACGGTCAAGAACTCGTCGTCGTGCGCGTTGCCTTCGATCCACACTTCGTCTTCCGGCTTGAAGTCGTTCTTCTTTTTCCCCGCGACCTCGACCCAACACTCGCCAGGGTCGCCGTTCGAAAACGCGACGATGTCGAAACCCTTGTCCGGGTTGAACGTCTCGACCTCTTCGAGGTACCCGTCGCTCGACACGAGCGGGCAGTCGTACACCGCGCCCTCGACGTCGTACGTGAGGTTCGGCCAGTAGAAGCCGTTGCGTCCGAGCTTTTTGTCACGCCAGACGATTCGAGCGATGAACGGAAAACGCGAGTCGATCCCGAGGTGTTCTTTTTCGTACGCCGACTTCGGCCCGTCCGCCTCTCCCCAGTAGATCGTGAACGTGCCCTCGTCTCCGAGGTCTTTCGTTACGCCGCCCGGGTCGCTTTCTTGCGTGATGCGCGAGTCGAAGATCGGCTTGCCGTTCTTGAGGATTCGGTTCAGCGCGCGAAGCGGTCCGACGCCGAGAAGGTGGATCGCGCTTTCGTAGTACGTCGTGATCTTCGCCGTCGCGCCGCCGCCGCCGCCGCCCTTCCCGCCGCCGCCGCCGACGGTCTCGGTCTTCGTGCTTCGATCGCCGGCCCACGCGATGACCGGAGCAACGATGCGGCGGCCGAGAATGAGCGGGATCCGCGTCCCCTTCGTCGAACGCGGCGTCGGCTTTTCATCGCGGACCGGCGACGTGGTCTCGAGGTCCGGCTTCATGAGTGATTGCGCGAGCAACGACAGCCCGGCACCCACCGCAGCTATGACGGCTGTTTCGACGCCCACTTGTGCTTGTCTCCGATGCGGTAGACGGCGAACAGTTGAAGCGGCCGACCATCGGCCGCAGGCGCGAATGCCGAACGTCCGGCACGATGGAAACCGGCGAACTCGGTCGCATGGTAGAGCGACCACTGGGACGCGCCAGCGATCAGCGCGTGGCCCGGCCCGTTGTAACCGGCCACGAGGACGTCGCCGGCTTCGACGGGTTCACCACGTTCGAGACGTCGGTGCGGTTGGTAGATCGCGAGGAAGCGACGAAGCGCCGCGCGGGCCGTGTCCGGTGCGTGAAGCGCGACGTCTTGCGGCAACCGTTCGAGCGGAGCGCGCACGTACCCGAACAGGTCGTTCAGAACTCCGGCGACAGCGCGCACGCAATCGGTCGCGACGCCGCGGACGCCTTGCCCTTCCATGTACGGAGTGCCGACCCACGATTCGAGCACTTCATGGATTCGCACGGAGACGCCGGCGGATTCGACAGCCGTCAGCGCGTCGTGTTGAACCGGTCGCCAGACGAGCCGCACGGGTTCAGTCCGAATCCATGAGAACGTTACGCGGCTGCATCTTGCGGCCGACGCCGCCGAAGTTGTCCTCGTTCTCCCAAAGCTTGCAGGTCGCGAGTTCTTTGTCGCAGCCCGGCATGACTTCCACGGATTCGTTCAGCCAATCGCTCGGCGGTTGCCGGCGAAGCACGAGCGTGTTCCCGCTGTCGTAGTCCTTCACGCCAATGCGCAAGCCGTCGAGTTCGACGAAGCCTTGGTCGAAGTAGCGGTCGCGCGGCGGAGTCAGCCCCGTGATCGTGACGGTCGCGCCGTCGATCGCGGTCAGCGTGCCGGTTTGAATCAGGATCGACGGACCTCCGGGAAGGAAGCAACCGCGGCCGGTGAAGATCCACGGGCAGCGGCCGTGGCACGGAATGCCGGCCAGGATGTCGAGTTCGCCGCCTTTCCACGTGCGGAGTTCGAGACGCACGAGACCGGCGCGCCCTTGCGGGTTGCGGATCGCGCGCGACACGCGGCCGTTGAACAGCGTCAACACGTCCGCGCGGCCGTCTTCTTCGATGCGCTCCATGATCCGCACGTCGACCGGTGCGTGCGGTTCGCCAGATGACAGCCGCAAGAGGAACGCGTCGCCGACCATCGTCAGCGTCCAGGACGCTTCCTCGAGCGTCCCCGTTCGCTTCGCGGTTTGCACGTCGATCGCCGGGACGCTGGCGAACTGCCGTTCCTCGAGCACGGACGCGCGCGTGCTGTTCGTGTAGCGGTGAAAGATCGGGTCCGTCGGCTTGCCGGTGCGGAACTCGACGTAAACGAACGACGCTTTCGTTGCCGCGCGCAATGGTCGAACGTTCACGTGTCAGGCTCCGAGCGTGTCGTTGGTCGAATCAGAACGCGCCGACGTTCTTCCACGGGGCACCGTACAACTTTTTGTAGTGCTTCCCGATCGCGTTGAGTTCCGCGGCACTCAACGCGCGCCGATAGATCCGCATGGCGACGCTGAAACTTTGCGACTTGTGCTGCGACCAACCGGCGCGGCCGTTGAACGTGGACTCGAACGCGAGAAGATGGGTCGCCACTGGATCCAACGGCATCGCGCCAGTGACGCCCGTTGTCTTCGTTCCGATGTTCTTCCCGCCGCGGATGATTCGAAGACTCGTGCCGGGATCCCAGCGGAGCACGTACGTGTGCGGGTTGATCGTTTCGTGCGACGAGACGGTAAGCCACTCCGCCGGGTTGTCGACGCCGAGCACCGTGTAGGTCTTCGCGCCGAGCGTCGACCACCGCAACACGCCGGGCCGGTGAATGAACACGTGCTCCTCGCCGTGCTTCATCGCGGCGACGACGATCGCCGTCAGCCCGTTCGCGTTGTCCCAGAAGTGCGCGTCCTCGTTGACGAGATTCCACTTCGCGCCGTTCGTTCCCGAGTGCTCCCACACCGGCTTGCCCTTGTTCCACTTCTTCTTCTTCTCGAACCGGACGAAGAAGGGACCGACGTCGGTGCTCGACAAGTCGCGAGCGAGGTACGGGATCGGGAAATCACCGTCGGGATAAAGCACGGTCGCGTCGAGGCGCGCGTCGTCCCAGAAGTCGCCGCGCCAATGCGCTTCGTGGTCGGACTTGAACAGTCGCTTCGTCGCCGGAGCCGCGGCCGAATCGCCCTCCCATGCGTTCTTGCTCGACTCGACCCAGAGCGCAAGGTCTCCGGTGTCCTTCGGAAGCGACTCGACCTCGAGGATTTCCAGACCGTCTTCGATGTCCGTGATCGTCGCCGGCGCTTCGTTGACGCATTCACGTATCGGCAGGCTCAGTTCAACGAACGAACCAGACAGCCACGTTTCCGGAAGCGTGTCCGTATCGAACCGACACAATCGAGCGAGCGCCACGTTGCGCCACGTCGACGGGTCTCCGCACTCCGCGATCGACTCCGCGAACTCGAACCGCCACGTCGACGGGTCGACCACGATGAAGTCGTCGACGCGGCGGACGAAGATCCCGCCGGACCGCGTTCGAACTCCGACGGCAACGGCCGCGACCTCGACGTCATCGAAGTTCCCGCGCGCGCGCACGTCGATCGACAGCGTCGTCGACGCGACGACTTCGAACTCTCGCCACGGTGCCGGGAACCAGAACGGCCGCGTGCTTCCCTGTCGAGTGTCGAAGAACTTGGCGAAGCGGAACCATTCGGCACGCGTGTTGAACTTCAACGGGACCGCCATCGCGAACGGAGCCCGCGGCCCGTCGCCGGCGACGTACGTCCCGCGTCCCAAGTCGATCGCTTCTCCGGTGCGTTCGAGTCCGGGCTCGAGTTCGCGCTCCCAGTCGATCGCGAAGTCGAACACCGGAACGCCGTCCGGCGCGATCGCGGTCACGATCGCGCACGGCGAAGCCAACGCCGGCAAACAGCTTTCGCCCGGTACTTCCTCGCCGATGACCTCGACGGTCGACCGTTCGTCAGTTTCCATGACGGCGGACGCTTCGAGTCGCATCTCGGCGTCGATGCACGGCATGACGCGCGAGCCCGCCGCGTACGTGGTCGGCACGGACGACGTCAGCACGAGCCCGCCGTTTTGGACTTCTTCGACGATCAGGAACACGACGTTCGCCGGCCGCTTCCCGTGGCGCGCGTCCCCTTCGCAAGCGTCCCAGCCGTGGAGCATGACGCGGCCGCCGGCGACGAACCGGCGGTTCGCGGTTTCGCAATCGAGGAAGTCCGCGTCGGCGGCTGTTCGAAGTCTGGTCGCGTCCGGCGGGATCGGGATGGGACCGCGTCCGAGCGCGCGCCGCTGTTGGTGTTGCTGTCCTCGCTGCAACTCCGCGGCCGTGCTCGCGAGCGCTCGGAACGTAACCGTTCGAACGGGTCGCTCGAGCAAGCACCGCCGTTCCTCGGTCGCGAGGTTCTTCGATCGCGTGATGTCGACGAGCCACCGCGTTTCGACTTCCGGGTCGAAGTCCCAGTTCGGCATGAGGTGAGCCGCGAGCGTCGGCGGAAGCGCGAGCGGAGCGATCGTCGAAACGCGCGGCCGCACGACGAGCGCGACGCGCGACTGCGTCACGCGCAGGTCCGTGTTGAACGGTGGCGGGTCCGCGGTTTCGAACTCGACGGCCGTGATTCGAAGCGAAGCACCGCCGCTGAACGAGACCGTTTCGAACTCGACGTCGAGGTCGGTGAACGACGAGACGGCCGCGCACTCCGCGTTGGACAGCGCGAGTTCGTCGTCCGCCCATATTCCGCCGGGAACCACCGCGAGCTTCGAGGCGACGAGCACGCCGGCGGACTTGAGCCGCACGTCGATCGACGCAGCCCCCGACAGTCGAGCGCGCCAGCGCAACCGGAACCCGGAGTCCACGCGCGGATCGATCAGCGCTTGCAGGCCGAACGATTGCATCTGCGTGTTCGCGGTCGGAGCAATGTACGACGTGTCGTCGTCCGGGCTCGTGAGCCCTTCGTCGATCGCCTCGACGAGCGACAGAGCGCCGGACGCCGACCACGTGGAGTTGTTCGCAACGCTCGGCTTTGCGATCTGAACCACCGGTCACTCCACGGATCGAAAGCCGAACTGCGCCGCGTCGAACAGCGACGGCGTCCAGGGATACGCCACGGATCCGGCCGGGCACCGTTCGACCGCGCGACCGACGAGACGATAATGGGCACCGGTGACCGCCTTCGGTCCACCGAATCCGGTCGTGCTCGCTCCGATGCGCGCGACGAACTCGAGCTTTCCAGTGCCGACGATCAGCCCGCGAACGATCGCTTCGGCCCATACGGCCAGGATGCAGCCCGACACGAGCAACGGTCCCGACTTCGCGAACTCGAACAGGTCGACGAGTCCCGCGGTGTGCGCAAGCACGTGCGTCGCGTCTTCGTCCATCGGATCTTCGTCGACGAGCGCGGCGTGGTTCGTCCCGGCGCTCGGCGTCCACGTCTTCGTCGCGCCGTCGTTCACGGGAACGAGCCCGAGCACCTTCACTTCGCCGATCAGTCCTTTGCGCGTCGTGTCGTCGCCGTTCGAAGACGTGACGACGATGTCGTCAACGGCGCAATCTCCCGCGGCGTCGCGACGAAACGCGAACTGCACGTTGTCGATCGTCCCGGACGCGTTCGGGTCGGTGTTCCGCTTCCGGAGCAAGAGCCGCCGCACTTGATCCACGAGCACTTCGACCTCGCCGGCTTCGTCGTCGACGAGCACGCGCGCTTCGAACGTGCGCCATGCGGCCGCGTCGTTCACGATCGGCAACGAGGTTCCCAAAACGGAAAGACCGGACCGCGCCTCAATCCGCCAACCGGTCGTGCCAACTGGGATCGCGTGGATCGATACCTGCTCCGGTTCCCCGAGCGTTCCGCTTCGGAACTCGACGAGCTTGACCTTCGCGGGTCGATCGACACGCACGGCCATCGAGACCGCAACTTCGGACGCGGCCGCGAAAGGGTAGGTCTGCAACACGATCGGGCCGGAGTCCGGCCACGCGAGCGCGTCGCCGTCGTCGGCGTATCCACCCGGCCGACCCGCCACGAGCACCACGCCAGCGGCGACGTCGGCGGATTCGTATCGTGCCGCGAGCCCGACGTCGTCCACGCCCTCGAACCCTTCGACGTGCTCAATCATTTCCGACCGCCGCGGTTGTGTCGCAGCGCGAACTGATAGTCGCCCGGCGTGTCGTTCATCTGGCGCTTGCGCTGTTCGCTTCCGCCGCCGCGGTCCAACCGTTCGGCCGTCTGCGCATTCGCCGGCACGTGCGCGATGATGGATCCGCCACCGCGCGAGCGCGCGCCGCGCGCTTCGCCGCCGTTCGCAAGCCGCGTGCCGACGTGCGTGAACGACGCCGGCTTGTGAAGTTGCGCGAGCGCGCCGGCCGGGACCTGCATCCGGTTCAGCGCGTCGACGCTCGCCGCGTAGAGGTTCGTCGCCCGCGGGTTCAGCACGAACTCGCCGCCGTCGAGCGCCGCGGGAATGTAGTCGTGCCCCTTTGTCGGGCCGGGCACTCCGCCGCCTTCGGACAGAAACAACAGCGGCAAGAACGAGAGAAGCGACTCGAACCCGATCCCGCCGGACAGCCCGGCCAGAATCCCGCCGGCCCCGCCGGCGAGCCCCGGTAGGAACTCCAAGAGCATCGGCAACAGGGAAGCGAATCCCGGCCCCGCCGTCGTGAGCGCACCGAACCCCCCCGTCAGCATCGGGCCGAGCATTCCAAGTACGCCAGCCGAGCCCGTAGCGCCGCCGGCCGGGCTGGCCGCCGAGAACAGGGACGACACGAGCGAGAACAGGCCTGAGTTCCCCCCGCCGATCAGCCCGCCGAGCGCGCCGAGCCCGCCGCCGCCTTGCCCCAGTAGAAGCGGAAGGAACGACAGCGGGCCGGCCGCGCCGAAGCCCGGGACTGCGCCGAGCCCGGTCGCGGCAAGGGACAGAAGGTCGCCGGCACCCGTGACCCCCTCGCCGAGCGTTCCGCGCCCGAAGCCGAACAGGTCGCCGGCGAGGTCGCCGAGGAACGACAGCGGGTTCGAGCCCGTCGTCCCCGTCGTCCCCGTCGTGCCGGTCCCCGGCGTCGTAGCCCCGCCCGGACCGCCTCCCGTCACGTTCACGGTTGCCGCCGTGACGTTCATCGTGCCGACCGTGGAAGCGGCAACCGCGGCCGTCGTGGATCCAGCCGCGCCGCCGGCCCCGCCACCGCCGCCGCCACCGCCCTGTTGCGTCGTCCCCGACGGGTTCTCGCCGCCACCGGTTGTGGTCGTCGTGCTCGTGCCGCCGTCCGCCGGGAAAAGCGTGCCGATCGTGGACTGCACCGCGCGGAGCACGGCGAACTTCACGAGCACGGCCGCAATCGACGCGAGAACTTCGGCGGCCCACTCCCGGACCGTGGTCTTCCCGCGCACGAACACGTCGACCGCGCCGTCCGCAAGCGCGTCCGACAACGTGCGGCCGACCTCGATCCCGAGTTCGCGGAGCGTGTCCAGGTTCTCTCCGCCCTGTCGGATGCCCTCGAGGAAGCCGCCCCACAGGTCGTTGCTTTCGTCGGTCAACAGCTTGACGCCGTCGCGGAGCTTTTCGACCTCGCGCAGGATGTTGCCGACGCCGTCCGCCGTTTGGTTGGACGCGTCGTACATGGCGCGAAGCCGCGCGATCGTCTCGTCGAGCTTGCGGTTGAAGTCGGCGACGGCCGCCTGTTGCTTCACGATCCCTTCGCCCGGCGACAGCGCGCCAGACTCGACAAGCGATTCCAGTTCGGAAAGTCGGTCGGTCAGTTCGTCGCGGGCATCCTTCGCGCGGTCCGCGATCGACTCCGCGAGACGGTCCTGCGAATCCGCGAGCTTCGCGTTCGCCGCCGCGATCCGTACCTGCAGTTCGGCGCGCGTGGATTCGACGCGCTGCAGTTCCTGTTGCGCTTCCTTTTGCTCGCGCATGTATTCCGTCGCGCGCTGCATCGCGGCGACGGTATCTTCGACCGAAGCGCCGGACTCTTGACGGGCTCGCGCTTCGCGGAGCGTCGCGGCGGCCATGACGTCGGCCCAATCCGCGGCCTCTTGAAGCTGTCCGGCTTGAAGCGTCAACGTGTCAAGTTGGTCACGCAACGTGTCCGCGCCGAGTGCTCGCTCGAGTTCGAGCGCGCGCGTCGCTTCGATGACGTCGCCCTTGACCGCGCGTTCGATTTGCGATGCGAACACGTCGCGAATCGGGTCGGCAAGCTCCGGCTCGATTCGCGCGATGATCCGCGAGAGTTCCGCCGGGTCGAGAGTGCGGAGCGCTTTCGAAAGGTCGAGCGCTTCGCCGACGTCGCGCGTCTGTTCGATTGCGAGCCGCAGCGAATCGGTCTCAGTTTCGAGGATGCGGATCGAAGCCGCGGACTCTTCCGCTTTGGCGACGAGACGATCGAACAACGTGATGTCGTCGCCACCGTCGAGCGTGTCGACCAACCGCGTCGCGCCGCGCACGATCTGTTCGAAAATCTCGATCGACCGAAGCTGCAACGGCGCGAGCTTGTCGCCGAGGTTTCCGAGTTCGTCGTTCAGCCGCGACGTCGCCGACTCGATCTTCGCGAAGATGTTCCCGGACAGCGCCGCACCGCGCCCAGCGAACAACCGCTCGACGGTCGCGAGTCCTTCGGCAGCCAGCCGACCTTCCTCGCGCAACTGGCGAAGCTCCGGAATCCGTCCGATGAGCGCGTTGTTGCTCCCGGTCTCGATCGCGCGCAAGAGTTCGAGCGCAGAGTCGAGCGGCACGCCGAGCGCCGCGGACACGTCGACCGACGCGCGAAGCGATCGGTTCACCTTGTCGACGGAGACGCCGAGCGTGAGCATGTTCGCGGCTTGGTTCGTCAGCGTGACGTCGTCGAAGCCGGGAATCTTCGGGATGCTCGCGATCGTGCTCTTGATTTCTTCGAGCGCGGACCGTTGCCCCGCGAGCGCCGCAAGCACGCGGCTTTCCGCAATCGATCGGTCCTTCGCGGCTTGAAGCCCGCGCGCCGCGAGCGCTCCGGCACCGATCGAACCGAGAAGCAGGCTGGCTTTGCTCGCGATGCCGCCAATCGACCGGCCAACGGTCGCGGCGAAGTTATTGACCGCCGTCCCGGTCTTCTGGATCGCCGGGGAAATCCGGTCCCGGAACACGCCGACGATTGAAACGGTTTCTTCTGGCATCGCCGCCTCGTGATTCTTCTCGGTGCCAACGAAGGTACTTGGCCGTCGCTTCCCTGTCATGAACGCTTGCGATCGCGAGCCGGTACGCGTCGACGTCCGCGGCGCGCTCGCGCGACCGCGCTTCTTCGCACCGTGCGACCATGAGGTTCAGCATGAACAGCGACCAACCGCGGTAGGGGAAACCCGGCCGCTGTTCGTCGAGCACTTCGCGCGGGCTTATTCCGTGGCCGGCGAGGATTGCGAGGGAGTCGGCGACGTCGAGCCGGATGAAGCCTGCGCCATCATTTCGGCCCCCGCATTCCACGTCGCCGTCCAAGGGTCCCACTTCGACGGATCGTCGAAGTTTTCGAGCAGCCACGCCTGAACGATCGGAGCGAACAGCCAATGCGGCATGTCGGAGAAGGTCACGTCCGGGTTCTCGAACTTGACGCACCGGCGCACGAGCCCGATCGCGTACTTCAGCACGTACGGCAACGCGCGCCCGAGCATCGCGCGCCCACGAAGTTCGTCCGAACCTTGAATGGTTCCGGCGACCTGCAGAAGTGAATGCGAAACCGCCGCGATCGCGCCGCCGTACTCTTCGATTTGCTCGACGCCGATCGGGAACACGGTTGCCCGCGTCACCATGCCGCCCGGCAGCTTGAGTTCGATCGTCCGGCCAGGGAACAAAACGCGCATCGCGTTCGGTCCGGCCGCTTTCTCGTTCGTCACTTGTCGACCTCTCGCGACCGTCCCGCCGCGTAGGGTTCGCGCCGCTTGCGCGCCGAGAGTGTGCCGGCGGATCCCGCGCGACGCAATGCCCGGACAACACCGCGGGCACGCAGCCCCCGAAGGGGATGGTGCCCGCGGCTCGGTCCGAAAAGTTGGCCCAACGATAGCGCAGCGGCACTCTCGCCGGCCAGCTTTTCTTCCGCCCGATCTGGACGCTCTTGACCTACCTCCGTTCGACTTCCGGCTTGCGGCGCCCTTCGCGCAGAGCTTTCAGATACGCGCGCGCCGGACCCTTGTCCTGAAACCGCGGGGAACACCGCGACCCTTCGAACTCAACCGCCCAGCCATCGTGCGTTGCGACGACGCGTCCAACGGATCGTGGCTTCGTGTTCGATTTCTTCACGGCACACGCTCCACCGTCGAGACCCGCGAGGGACGAATGCCGGCGGCCAACGCATACTGCTTCGCTTTGGACGCCGCACCGGAGAACGTCGTGGCTCGAACGACGAACTGCACACGGTCGACGCGCTTCCACTGATGACAGTAGACCACGGAGACGCGGAACTTCGCGAGGTCGGAGCGCTTCACGGCAAAACTCCAAGCCACGAGGCCGCGGTCACGATCAGCGCGTCGAGCGCAAGCCCGATGCCAAACCCGACCGCGATCCAGCGCGCCACACCGTCGCGAACCCCTCGAATCGTTCGCGTGCTCACGGCTCCGCCTTCGGCTTGTAGCCGTAGAACTTGACCGCGCACGCGATGCCAACGAACTTCCCGTCCGCCGTCTTCACGTACGCTTCGCCGGTGTGAATGAGCCCGGTGCAGTGTTCGTCGTGCGCGCGGCCGGTTGCCGGCGCGCGAACAGTTCGACCGGAGCACCACCGCGGAGCGCGCGCCTTGCGTTGGACGAACTTGTGCGGCTTCGGTTCGTTCATTGCGCGCATGGCTTCGGCTCCGTTTGAATGTCGACGGTTCCTCTCGCTACCCAACACGCCATGCCGCAGCGGTAACTGAACTCAACCGGGCCGCCGGCAACGCGCGCGGCACTAGCTGCGCAAGCCCCGCCACCGACGAACCCGAGCACGGTCGCGCGATCGCTCGCGAACACCGGCGTGCGAACCGTCGTGTTTCCGGCCAACCGCAACAGCCCGCGCTCGACGACGGCGCGCAACGCTTCGCGCATCGCGGTGCATTCGGCGCAGTACCCGTCTTCGTCGGCGACGCACGCGGTGCAGCCGTCGTCGGTGTCGTACACGCGGAGCATTGTCGCGATCGCGTGCTGCTTCTTCGCGTGCTCGCGGCCCAACCGGATGAACCGGCGGCCCTTGGTCTTCGTCTCGTTTCCTCCGCTCATGGCTTCCTCCAGCGCCGACGACGTAGGACGACGGCGAACAACAGCGCGGCCGCGCCGAGCGCGAACGCGATACCTTCGAAGAACACGGCATCGAACACCACGGCCGCCGGCGTCATGGCGCGAGCTTCGCGCGCCGTTCGTTGCGCTCTTTCCAGAACGGGCTCGTGGTGTCGACTCCGCGCGCGGCCAGCGGAGCGCCGTCGGCGCGCATGGATTCGATCCACGGACGGAGCACGCGGCGAGCGTCGCGCACTCTCGCGGCCGCTTGCGGACCGTAGTTCGGGGACGCGATGCAGGTCTCGATCGCGTCGGCGACGTTCTTCCCACGCGGTACGCGGTTCATCGACGCGCGCATGATGCCGGCTTGGTGACACGCGCGCACGCGCGGAAGGAACAGCAACGGGATACGGTTCGACTTGCGGGACATGGTCGGCTTCCTTTCGGGTTTCACTTCTTCGCGATCGGCGGAGCGGTCAACGTGACCACCGTCTTCGCGTGCTTTCGGATTCCGTGCGACAGTTCGCCGCCGCACTTCGGACAACGAAGGTCCGCGATCTTCGCGGAGTCGTCGCCGCGTTCTTCTTCGGTGCGGCCGTAGGGATTGCCCCACGTGTAGAACACGGCGCACGGTGCGCACTTCGCTTGAACAGCCACGGTCAGTCCTTCACGTTGGCGCGGATGACTTCGCGGTCCAGAAGCGCGCCATGCTTCACGGTCCACGTGTTGTTCGTCGTGTCGCGCTTGATTGCCTTCGCGCGGCGGTACTTGAGGAACACCGCGAGCGCGTCGTCGCGCGTGAGGTCGCCGCGCTCCATGAGCGTCGCAACGAACCCGTCCTGCGCGGCCATGATGCGCGCCGCGAACGCTTCGAACGCAGGCACCGATTCCGCCGGTATCACGACGCACCGCCCTTCGCCGCGCGCTCGAGTCCGTCGATCCAACGGCACGCCTTCAATCCACCGGTCACACCCCAACGGTTGAGCGCGATCCACGCGTACTCGCGCGGAGTAACCCACAACGTCGTGCCCTTCGGTGCCGGCGCATTCTCGAGCACCGCGTCGAGTTCGCCGGCGTCGAGACGCGCGCGCATGGTCGCGATGCGCTCGACGTCGCGCTGCTTTTGACGCTTGCGGACTTCCGCGTTGACGATGCGCTTGAGCCCGGCGTCGCCGGCCTTGTTGACGCAGTCGCTTCCGACCTTGAACGTGCGGCCGTCCGCGGAGCGGAAGAAGTACGCGTCGACGATCGCGGTCCCGCAATAGTCGCACGAGCCGCCGGGCTTGACCGTGTCGCCCGCCTTGAACACCAGTTGTTCGTTGCCGGCGTACGTGTACGGCGCTTCGCCGAGCCCGGCGAGTTCGAAGCGGTGGATCTTTTCGGCGGTGTTCACGTTCGGCGCTCCACGTTGCGCGTCCCGCGGTCCTGCGGTCGGTCGCAACGCGGTGAAGTATAGCGGCCCGTCCCGAATCCGCGCAGCTATTTCGGAAATATCGCGCGAGAACGGATCCGGCCGGAAACACTCGACTTACGGCTGCCGCGCCAGCAAGCGCGCGAGTTTTGCGGGATCGCGGCCGCCGGCGACGTGGACGAATCGACCTGCAACGCAAACGCGCGCGACCCGTCGCCGAGCCGCGCGCGTTCGTTGTCGTCTCGCTGTTTGGTTACAGCGCCGCGCGCGTTCCCTTGAACTGCAGCAAGCGGCCGGCGGGCACGGTCGCCGTCGTGTCGGCGAGCACGGTCACCGTGAAGGTCAGCGAGTTGTAGTTGTCCGGGTTGCCGACCGTCGTCCCGGCCGGCGCGATCTGGACCCGAGCTTCGCGCACGGTTTGGTCGGCGTTGCCGCTCCGGCCGTACACGAGCGCGAGCTTGCCGACCACTTCGCCCTGCAAGCTCTGGGGATTGATGAGGAACTTCCCGTCGCGCGCGGCGGTCTTGAAGACCACCACGACGTCGTTCGCGCCAGCCGCGAGCACCGACCCGCCGGACGGGAACGAGACGAAGCCGCGGTCCGTCTGGTGCGCCTTCCAGTCGACGTCGGGGACGAGGATCGCGCCCGTGTCGCCGGTGCCCTTGTAGTAGACGACGCCAGCAGAAGCGGTCGGCGTCTCGGTCACCATGCCGGACGAACTCGCGGCCGTGAGCGTGACCGTCGTATCGGTCGACACGGACCGCGAAGCGACCTGCACCGTGCGCGCGTTCGCGAGGTTCGCGAGCGCGTCCGGCGCGAGGATGATCCAGTCGTTGTCGGCGACGTCCGCCGAGACGTCACCGGCGACAACCACGGTGACGACGCCTGCCGTGTTCGTGATCTGCTTGACGACGCCGGTGTTCACGACGGACGCGCCGAGCGTCGCGCCCTTGATGACGCCGGCGATTTTGTCGATGCCCCACAGCCACGTCTTCGCGGCGTCGTCGTCGCGGAGCTTGAGGAAGTCGCCCTTGTACGCCTTGTGCGCGATCTTCTTCGACGCCGCGGCTTGGACGAACGCCGCGGGATCCGACGACAGGAAGAACGTCGCGAGGTTTTCGAGGTTGATGCTGTTCAGCACCACCTCGAACGTCTCGGTGAGTTCGATCGTGGTTTCGTCGACGAGCACCTTCCGGCCGCCGTCGGCGTCCTTCAACGACGCCTTCTGCACGCCCATCGTCGGCGTGGCCGACTCGACGACGCCGAGGTCGCGCGTCGGCTGTTCGCTTCCGTCGGTCGCTTCGCGCTGCAGGTAGACGCGCGCGCCCGAAACCCAAAAGTCCTGGAAACCGACCTTGCCCATAACGTCGCTCCCTTTGTCCGTGCGGTCAGATTGCCGCGGTGAACCGAATGTTCCAGCCCTGGACCGCGTACGCGGCGTCGAACCATGCGTCGGCGATCGCTTGGCGCGCGTCGAGCCGGAACACCGCCGCGTCCGCACCTTCCTCTCCGCTCAACGAATGAACGGCGGAAAGCAACGCGAGCAGCACCGACTCCGAATCTTCTAAAAGCTCGTCGTGGAGCCCGTCAACGCATTCGCGCGATCGCGCTCCCCAGCGTTCCGGGTCGCCGATCTTCGCCGCGACTTCCATCTGGAACGTGGCGAGCTTCGCACCGTTGAGTTCGCTCGGAACCCCGAGCGGCGTGATCGTCGCGGTGAAGAGCGAAACGCCGCGCGGGTTCGCGTCGAAGTTCCACTCGGCCCAGACGACGGGACCGCGATAGACGCGGTACGCGCCGCCACGAACCGTCGACCACTCTCGTTCGAGGTGTTCGAGGATCCAACGCCGCGGACTCCACGTGGTCGGTTCGGCCGTGCTCATGCCGGAGCCCCAACAGTTGGACCGGATCCGTCGAGCATTCCGCCGAGCGCGTCGGCGAGCCGAGCCGCGATGTGCGGAACTTCGGCGAGCGTCGGACGGCGCAGGTAGTGATGCGCCGGGAGGTCGGTTTGACGCAGAAGGATGTACGCCGCCTTCGCGTCGCGGAAGTTCGTCGCGCCCGCGCTGTCGCGCACGCGTTCAAGTTCCTCGCGCGTGTAGAGCGCACCGATCGCGACAGTCGAACGGCGGAACGGCACGAACTTGAGGTCGTCACGCGCTCGCGGGCCGCCGCCGAACGCTTCCTTCAGACGGCCGGCCGGAGTGAGCGCGGCCGGTCCGGGCATCGCCAACGCCTTCGCGCGGCGCGGCCGAATCGTGTCGTACGGGCTCGCCGGGTTCTTGCCCTTCGTTCCGTACTCCTGGACTCCCGCATACTTCAACGCCGGCCCGCTCAAGACGCCGACGCGGAACGCAGGCGCGCCCTCATACGTAACGCCGACGCCGACGATCGAGCGCGCGAGAGTGCCGTCGCGCCGGTGAAGGCCCAGACGGCCAGCGGTTACAAGCTGGGAAATCTTGAACGCCAGCCGCGCGCCCTCGCGCTCGAGGAAGTTCCCGACGAAGCGGAACACGTTCGACTCTTGCGCGCGAGCGACGAAGTCCTGCAGCACCTTGCGCGAGCGATCGTCGAGACCGATCGACACGACGTCGTATCCAGCGGCGGACGATTGTGCGCCGGATCCGATGAAGCGGCCGGATTTCGGGTCTCGGATCGGGCCGGCCACGTCAAGCCCGCCGAACGTGGCGACGCGCGGCCGCCGTGAACATGGGATGCGCGCGCGAGTCGAGGAAAACGCCGGCACCGCCTTCGAAGTTTTGCGAACTCGTGACGATGCGGAAGTCGTCGTTTCTCTTCGCGTCGAACGCGACCTGCACCGCGATCGCCCGAAGCACGTCGTCCGGAGCGGCGTCGTCGGCGTATCCTCCGGAGTACGTGACCTTGACGAACGGAGACCACGAGCCCGCGCGCGCGCGCACGAGTTCCCGCGGCGTCAGCAGCACGAAGTCGTCGGTCGTGAGCGTTTCCCAGTCGCCGTCGATCGAGACCGCGCCGTGGTCTCCCCACGATCCGCGTTCCTGAACCGTCGCGATCGCGGTCACCGGTGACAGCCGAAGGAACAGCGAGCGACACGTCGGCGCGCCGGGTTGAACGGTCTCGACGTAGTTCGTGCGCGCCTTCCAGAGTCCGCGCGTGACGGACTCCCAAAGGTCGACCGCGGCCGCGATCCCGGCCACGGTCTTCGCTTCTTCCTTCGGCGAGAACGCGAAGCTCTGGCGCAGGTACTTCAACGAAATCACGGGACGTGCTCCGCGTGCGCCGGCCGAATCTCGACCTGGAACTCGTGCGAATCCTGCCAGTTCCCAGAGTAGCGCGCCGACAGCACGCCGACGTAGGACCCCGGTTCGAGCGCGTCGGCGTCGACTTGAGCGGGACGGACCTCGAACCACGACGGGTCGTTCTTGGCGTTCGTGCCCTGGTGCGCGACGAGCTTCGCGCCGAGCGGGATCGACAGGATCGGCGTCGCGGACGAACTCGCACGGATCGTGACACGCGCCGCGTCCGCCGTGCTCACGATTTCGGCGCTTCCCGCTCCGTCGTCGAGTTCGATCCGGAACGGAGTCGTGGATCCCTTCACGAGTTCGAGCGTGCCCGTCGTCATGCCGTCGAAGCTCCGGGCTTTCATGCGCGTGCGCACGACGCCTCGAACGAAGCGCGTGCGCACGCAAGGGTAGGACACCCAACCGGGGTTTGCCGGAACGGACGGACCGTCGATGCTCGAACCGCGCGGCCCGTCCGTCACGTGTCAGCCCCCGGCGAGCGGGATCAGTTCGTGCCCGACGCGATCGCGTGGAACTCCGCCGTCTGCCCGCTCGGCAGCCGGTAGAAGTTCCACAACTGGTACGCGATTCCGACGAGCGCGGCCGCGTTGCCGGCTTCCTGGAAGGTCACGCGCACCGCGTCGTACGTGGCCGACGGGATCCGGTCCAACTGGACCTCGCCCCAGATGACGCCGTTTTCGAGCGCGCCGCCGTCGTCGAGCTTCGTCGGCGTGACCTCGAGCAAGGTCGAGCCGTCGAGCCCCGTGAGGTTCACCCACGACGCGTCCGACCGCTTGCGACCCTGCAGCTTGATCGCGCCGTCGACGGTCGCCGCGAGCGCGCCGCCGATGATGATGACGCCGAGCACCGCAGCCTTCCGCCACGGCTCCACGAGCGCCGCCCCGTTGACGGTCGTGTTCGTGATGGATTGCGCCGGGATGCAGGCCACGAGTTCCATGTTGGGGTATGCGTTGCGCACGTCTTCGTCCTTTCGTTCTTCGTTCGTTTGGGTTTCGCGTTCGATGACGTCGCGCGTTACGCGCGGACCTTGGCGTCCGGGCACAGGATGAACGCGCGGTCCTGGCGCAACTGCCAGTCGCAGCGCGTGCGGAGCTTCATCTGCGTCCAGTCGTACGGGAAGCCGTCGCCGCCGCCGCCGTCCGTCTCGATTTCGATCCCGCCCCAGCGACCGAGCAGGTACTCGGCCCAGTCGCCGACGAAGACCGTCGTGTGCTTCGCGGTCGCACCGCCGGCCGCCGGAGCGCCGATCGAAGCGCCCGGCAGTTGCGTCGTCGGGATCTGGACGCTCTTGACGTAGCGACCGATGGCTTCCGCGAGCTTCGCGCTCGACAACATGGGCATGCCGAACAGGTACGCGGCGTTCGTGCCCGCCTGCCCGGCATAGTTGTCGACCTTCAACTGGCGCAGCCACCGCTCCGTCCGCGGCGCGAAGATCCGCGCCGTGTTCGTGCCCTCGGGCATGAGGTCTTCCTCGAGCGCGAGCAGCATGTCGTCGAGGTGGTCGGGCTTGAACGCGCCGCCGGCCCAGTTCGCCGCCCCGACCGCGTCCGCGATCGTGGGGTACACCGTGCCGTTCTCGGCGCGGTAGACGCTCATGGTCGCCTGCCCGGTCAGGCCCTTCGGCGAGTTGCCGCCGCCCGGTCCGAACAAGCCGGCGTAGTCGAGCGCCTTCGCGAGCGCGCGCGACGCGTCACGACGCAGCGCGGCTTCGAACCGCGGGTTCGCCATGCGCTGCATTTCGAGCGTGATCCGCGCCATGACGCCGAGCTTGTGCGGCGTCATGTTGACCTCGCCCAGGTCCGGCTTGCTCGTCGTGTACTGGCCCTTCTCGCCGATCCAGTACGCGATCATTCCGCCGTTGTACTTCGGGAGCTTCACGGTTCCGCCCGTGAGTCCGTCGTAGACGGTCACGAGCGTCTGCGCGCCGTCCTCGCCCGTGAGGTTCACGAGCGCGGACTGCGTGTACCACGATTCGATGACCTCGGGGATCATCTGGTCGGGAACCCAGAAGCCGCCGTCGGTGTCCGTGTCGGTCGCGATCGTCGCGACCTTGCGGACCTCGTCGAACACGGACTTCTCGAACCCGGCCTTCTCCCAGTTGCGCGTCTGGATCGCGCGCGTCGCGCGGATGAACGAGAACTGCTTCCGCTCGTCCGCCATGCCGGGCACGAACAGACCGCGCTTGCTGTTCGCGATCGCGTCCTGGATCGCCTTCTGCTGGTCGCGGAGTTCGTCGAGCGCGGCCTTCACCTTGGCGTCGTCGACCTTGCGCGCGGTGTGCTCGTCGGTGACGAGCTTCAACTGGTCGCGGATCGTGCCGAGTTCGGCCTTCACGACGCCGGCGTTGTCCGCCGCGTCCTGCATGGCCTTGACCGCCTTCGCCAAATCCTGTTCGAGAGTTTGCGTCGTCACGTTTGCGTGCTCCGTTTGAAAGTCTCGACCGCCTTCAACAGTGCGGCCACCTTGTTCTTCACGTCCGCGGCCGCGGACTTTGCGCCCTTCGTTCCATCGGCTGCATCGTCTTCGTCGTCGTCCTGACTGTCGTCGACCGACTTCGCACCGAGTTCTTCGAGCTTAGATTGAACGTCCTCGAGCATCGCGGTCAAACCGAGCACGGACTGCTCGACGGTCAGCGCGAGCGCGTCCACCTTCGCTTCGATCCGCGCGATCGGGTCGTCTTCCGCGTCGTCCGCGCGAGCGGTCCCGGTCACCGGCACCACCCGTCGAGCATCCGAACCCGGACCGAACGGATCGTCAATGCCTTTGCGCGGCTCGAACCGCGAGCGCGGGAACAGCGACCGCGCCACCATGAGCAGCCGGTCGTCGGTCTTTTCGAAGCCCTGTTCGTCGCCGCGCGCGTGGTGCCACGCTCGCGATACCTCGCGGAGCATCGCGACCTCTTGCGCGCGCACGTCGCCGGCGGACTTCGCTTTCGCGAGGTCCGCGAGCGCTCCGGGGTTCGCGGGGATCGGGCACGGCGAGCATTCGAGCAGCAGGCTTTCCAAGAACACGACGCCCCACTGTCCGAGCCCGAGCGTCGCGCGTTCGTCGGGATCCTCGACGCGCAACACCTTCTTCGGACGGAAGCCGACGGAGTTGCCGACGACGAGCCCGGAGCGCACGAGCCGGAACATGGAGTCGGACTGCTCCGACACGGCCGCTTCCGGGAACAACAGCAGGCCGAACAACGCCGGCCCCTTGTATCCCTTCGTCGTGCCGTCCATGACGCGCCAGTCGATCCACTTCCCGACCGGCGCGCTCCACCAGTTGTGCGCGAACGGCGCGACCGGGTTCGATTCGAAGATCGAGAAGTCCCAGACCGAACGCACGATGTCGCCGTACGAATCGACGCGCTCGTCGCTCATGCGGTACGGAATCACGCGCGACGCGTAGCCTGGACGCCACTCCGCGCCGACCTTCTTCGCCATCGCTTCGAGTTCTTCGTCCGACGGCATCGAGTACGCGCGCGCCACGCCGCCCGAGTTCGGCTTGGTCAGTGATTCGAGCGTCGAACTCACGAGCGCCGAAGCGTTCGCGAGCCGTTCACGCAACACGTCGAGCGGGTCGACGGGCTTCAAGGACTTCATGTTCGCAAGCATCGCGCTCTCCGATCAGTCCGCCGGGCCGTGCATGCACCGGCAGTTCACCACTTCTTCGGCCGGCGCTTGCGGATCGTGCGGGAACAGAAGTTGCCCGCCCGCTCCGATGAGCGTGCGGTAGTTGAACCCCGACGCTTGCGGTCCGGCTTCGCCGTAGACGACGTGCGAGTCTCGCACGTTTTCATCTTCGGCCGTCGTCCAGTCGCGCTTCTCAAAACCGGTCGCGGCGAACATCTGTTCTCGCGTCCCGTCCATGAGTCCCGCGGTTTCGGTGCGCGCCACGGCGAGCGCGTTCGACTTGCCGCCCTGGAACGCGAAGACTTGTTCGACGCGTTGGCGGAGTTCGGTCACGGTCTCGCCGGCGTCGATGCCGAGTTTGAGCGATCGCGTGAGACGCTTCGCCACGGTCGACGGCGCGCGTTGCGTGAACAGTGCCTCGCGCTGTTGCCAGAACGCGACGATGCGCTCGTCGTCGATCGCAAACGTCGGCACTCCGATGTCGTCGAGCGTGAAGTCCCACGTCGCTTCGATGATGCCGGCGTAGGTCGGTCGGATGATCGTCCGCAAACGCGAGCCGGCCGCCTTCACGTCCGGCACAACGACGGTGATGTCGAACGGCGCGCGCGTCACGCCACCGAAGAAGCGGCCGAAACTCTTCACGCCGGCTTCCTTCGCCGCCTTGTCGAATCGCTTCAACGTGTCGGACTCTTCGCGAAGGATCCACGTTCGGTAGACGACGCGCGTCTTGCGTTCGAGCGGTTCCTCGAGCTTGCGGAACGCACGCCAGCGCTTCGACTTCTCTTTGGCTTTCGCGCGCGTCGTCCGGATGTACGGGCCGGACGACTTCGGTTCGTCTTCGGTCCCTGGATCCACGTCCGCGCTCGGTTCTTCCGGACCGTCCTCGGGATCATCGACCGAATCGAGTCCGCCAGAAGCCGCAGCGTTCGCTTCATCCGCGAGCACGTTCGCGACCGGACGCGCGAGCCCGGACACGAACGCAACGGAGTCGCCGGGGTACGGCGGAACTTGAAGTCCGGCGATCGAGTACGCGACGCGTGGCGGACAGTGAAGCCGTTCGGCCACGAGCGCGTCCGCCATCTTGATTTGGTCCTCGATCCCGGACCGTAGCGCTTCGATTCCGGAAACGTCGAAGGCGGCGAACACGTCGTCCGACAGCGGCCCGAGAAGTCCGCGATCGATCGCGCGCTCTTTCAACGCCATGAGCGGCTGCACGCTCTTGAGCCAGAAGTGCTTGTCTTGCGCGAGCGCGGTCGCGTAGTTCGTGAACTCCGTTGCTCCCAGCACGGAGCCGTTCACGCCGAGCGTCGCGAGCACTTCTTCGCGGTCTTTGTCGAGCAATCCGAGGAACAGGTTGTCGTCGCCCTGTTCGCTCAAGCGCTCGAAACTCCAACCGCCTTCGAGCAGCGCGATCCGGTTCGTGTTCTCCGCCGCCTCGAACTCGTCGCGCCACTTCTTGAGGAACGCTGCTTCCTCTTCGGGCTCGAGTTCGCCCTCGAACTTGAGCACGCCCTTCGGCACGCCAGCGCGTGCCAACGTCTCGCGGTTGAATCGACGCGCGAGCATGTCGGTTTCGATCGCGCCAGCGGCCGCGGTCAAACGCGACAGACCGCGCAGCGGATCTTCCGGGTTCGGTAGCTTGAAGCACACCACTTCCCAGAGTTCCCACGCCTCTTCGGTCGACGACGGCGGTCCAGGACAGTACGAGGGACGACGGACCCACCACCCGATTTGGCGGCCGCTACCCTCGCGCTCTTGCCGCGGTCGAATGAAGTGCGGCGGGATCGGCCAGAGTTCGGCCGGCAACGCGTCCGGAGTCGCGCGCTTTCCGTCTTTGCCGTACTTGAGCCAATGCGCTTCGCCGTAGACCCCGATGCAGAGGTCCGTCAACGCGTTCAGTTGCGCGCCGTCTTGCGCGCTGTTCGGATGTTCGAGCAGCACCGCGAGTTCGTGGTCGTGATCGGGAACCGCGGACGTATCCAACAGCCGCGACGTGAGCGACCCACGAAGATGTCGCTGCACCGCCGTGCGTCGATTGAATCGCCGATCGCTCCACGTCCGGCCGGAGCGTTCCACCAACTCGCGCCGCGCGCGCATTGTCTCCGTGGTCTCGCGGAAGACCACGAGCGGCGCGCTTTGTCCCACGGTCGCGACGAGGTGGAGCCCGGCCGCTACCCACGCGTGGTGCCTAAGAGGATCGCGCGCGCGCATTGCCGCCGGCGAGCCCGTCTGCCCCAGCGTGAAGAGATAGCTGTTCGCGGCGGATCCAGCGGCGCGGAAGACGCCGGTGCGTTCGTTCGTGGGTTCGCGCTTCGTCGCGTGCCCGTTGCGCGCGGCTGCGATCGCGGCGCGCGTCAGCGGACGGCCGAAAGCGTCGAGTAGTTCAACCACGGTGCCTCACGCGTTCGGAACGATCAGGATCGCGCTCGCGAGAACGTCGCCGAGTTCGTCGGCGTCCATGCCGAGGTACAGCACGCAGCCGCGCTTGCCCGCGTATGCGGACAGCGCGGCGACGTCGACAGCGGCCGGCTTCGTCTCGCTCGAACCTTCGGCACCGTTCGCGCCGGTGTCTCCGCTCGTGTTCGTCATGTTCTGAACCTCCGACGGAATCATCCTTGCGCCACGTCGACCGGAGCGCAAGCGAGTCGCGTCACGCCGGCGGCCAGAGACGCTGCGCTTCGGCGACGCGCGCGCGGTGCCGCTCGCTGAACTGTTGCGGCGACTCGTTCGAAAGGTCGCCGTAGTCCGCTGGCACCAACTTGAGCGGCGGGTTCACCCCGCCTTCCGTCGTGACGCTGTTCGTATTGCCTTCGGCATCGACCCAAGGCGGGGAAGTCTTCAGCATCTGTTCACCCTTTGCGGCGTAGACGATCAGCCGGCGTCCCACCATTTCGCCCCACGCTTGCGACAGCGCCGACACGGCACCCGACGCGTGAACGGCCAGAACGAAGGTCAGAACGCCTGCGATCCCTGTAATCCAACGCAACACGTCCGCCAGAAACGCGTGCTTCAGTTGCCCCCGTTCGGTGGCTTCGATTTCGCGGCTTCGATCCGACGCCATTCTTCGAGTGCTCCCAGCCGTTCGGCATGGCGCGCGAGTTCTGGCGACACGGCGCGACCGACGGCAAGCTCGACGTCAGCGGGTCGAAGCATCGACGCGGACAGCGCGTCGAATCGGTCCCGCAGGTGTTTCTGTTCGTCCGCGATGGAGTCGACCGACGCTTGGACGTTTGCGCGCAAGCCGTCGAACTTCTCGGCGACGTCCTTCTTCACGTCGGCAATCGCTTCCGGCAGCTTTTCCTTTGCCGTTTCGGCGTCGTTCAACCATCGACCAACTTGGACCGCTCCGCCGATCGCGATCAGCACGAGCCCGAGTTCGACCCACGTTCCGCGGCCGAGTCGTCCCGAGCGTTGCGGCGTCCCGTCGTCCGAACCCATCGGCCCTCCAACTAGACCGCGCCGATCATCCGCGGCTTGCGTCGCGGTAGGTGGAGCACTTCGCGTGCGATGCCCCAGATGAACAGCGTGTCGTCGTGTGCGCCGGGATCGTGTTCCCAACGTCCCGCGCGTTGTAGGCGGAACGTCAACGCCTCTTCAAGCATCTTGCGATCCCGCACGAGCATCGAGCCGTCGTCGAGCGCGCGCGCGAGCCCGTGAAGCAACTGCTGCCGCGTCGCTTCGTTCGTCGACCAACCGGCGCGGTCCTTCGCGAAGTGAAAGCACGGGCCGCCGAGGTAGTGCGGCCGCACGTACCGAAGCGCGCGGAGTTCTTGAAGCACCGGCTGGCCCTGTTCGCGCTCGACGCCGTACGGCGCGCGACCGAACTCGAGCGACAACCGCTTCGTCATGGCGGCCGCGACGTGCGGCTTGAGGTAGCCGTAGGCAAGCGCCACTTGCCGGTCGGGCTGTCCGCCGGTTCCGCCGGCGAGAACTCCGACGCCGTTCGGATCGCGACCCGGCAAACCTTCCGACGTGTCGACGCCGATTCCGTACTCGGTCTTCTTCGTCGGGTCGGGTTCTTCCCAGTACGTAAGCGTCCCGCCTTCGATGCGCTCGACGCGGACCGGCGGAGTCGGCGTCTCCGCCATGAGCGCGAGCACCGTCGCCACGTCGAAGAAGCAAAGCCCGGTCGTGAGAAAGCACGTGTCGTCGTCTTCGGGGTACTCTTGCGCGAACAGCGGCCCGAGCGCTTGCCGTTGCGCACGGCGGAAAGCGATCTGCGCCGCGTTCAGTCCGTAGCGCGCGACGAGCCCGCGTTCTTCTTCGGTCAGAGTTCCGGCGATTTCGTTCGGGTCGAACGTCAGCGGCCGCGCGGCGTTCGCGGGATCGTCAAACCACCGCATGAAGATCGGCCACCACGCCGTCGCACGTTCGGCCCGCGACCCGTGCTCGATGAGGTAGCGCCACCGCTGTTTCGCTTCGCGGTACGTTTGGCAAAACCATTCGAGCCCGTTCGGCGTCGTTTCGAAATCGACCTCGCCGTCGCGGCCGGCCGCTTCGGTGATCGACGCGACGAGGTCCTTCACCGTCTCGATCGACCTCGGACCCTTGGCCCAGCGCGACACTTCGGAACCGTGGATCCGGCGGAACATTTCGCCGCGCGCGAAGCCAGCGCCGCGCGCCGTGCCGGTGAAGAACAACGAGCCGTTCGGAAACGCGAGCGTCGTCCTAGAGTCCGAGAGGTTCGGCGGAGCTTCGGAGTCGCGACGGTGGAACTCCGTCACCATGCGAAAGATTCGGTTCGCGCTGTCGCGCACGTGAGCGAGCGTGACGAGCTTGGAGCGCGGCTGCGTGACAGCGACGTAGTACGACAGCGCTTGAAAGAGCGTGGTGAATCCGCCGCGTCGGTACTTGAGCAACAGAAACCGACGGAAGCCGAGCGCGCGCGCGTGGCGCTTGATCGCGAGCACGCGACGTTGGGCCGGCGTGACCCGCATCGAGACAACCGGAACGCCCGCGCCTTCCCAGTCTTCGCCGTACTGGCGACGAGCTTCTTCCTGCTGTCCGGTCGCGAGGTATTCGGTGCCCTTGTCCGTCAACACGCGCAACCGCGTGCGCGCGAACCGGATGAAGGGAACCGGCGGCTCGAGCGTGTCCTCAAGCGCGAACGCGCGCGCGTGTCCGCGTGATCCGCGCGGCGTGACGCGCGACGCTTGGTCTGGGAAGTCGCGCACCGCTTCCTTCGCGGTGATGCGGACGAGCCTCGTCTTCGGCTCACGTGCCCAGTTGTAGAACCAGTGATCGCGTGCGGAGAACTCGCCGGCGATCAGCACCGTCGGCGCTTGAAATCCGGGCACGGATTCGAGCGGGTTCGCGCTCGCGAAGTGCGCGTCGGCGATGAATGCCCCGGCCAACCGAGAGAACGGTGCCTCGCTCCACTTCGCGCGAACGCTGGCGATCCAAACGACGCGATCGCGGAAGCGAAGACCGAAGAACCCGGCCGCGCTGCATCGCTTCGGCGCGAGTCCGTTGCACCAATCAAGCGCGCGAAGCCGGAGCCGTTCGAAGTTGCGGCCCGCGATCAGCACGTCGCCTTCGGTCGCAAGCGCAAACGCGAGCACGCAGTCGCCGGCGCGAACGTCCAGCGCTGCGTGCTCTACGGCGATTCGCCCGCGTACCTCGCCGACTCGTCGAAAGGACGCGGGCAGCCCGATCGTCCCGGCCTTCGTCACTCGCCGCGCGCGACCTTCAA
>FRDC01001365.1_pt1 | contig 59228 bp, 38 predicted proteins | sample 1106171 | NCBI WGS metagenome assembly FRDC01 (sample SAMEA3930566, study PRJEB13176) | freshwater metagenome | biome: Drinking water system; feature: drinking water; material: water | place: Singapore | collected 2014-12-20 | reverse complement strand
GATCGCCCTGGTAGCTGAAATCAAATACACTGCTGTCCCCCGCTACAACGCCTGCAGGAAGCTTCCAGCCAAGGTATTGGCTGCCATTGAGCGTATACTGCAATGGAGTACCCGTAATAGGCTGGTTATGGATGCCAACAAACGAACTGTTTACATAAGATACACCCGGTGGAAGCACCAGAAATATAGAATCTGTAGCGTTGAAAGCCAATGGCCCTGTATTGTTCACCACCACATGCATTACAGAGGTATTGGCGCATGGCGATATGTAAGTGGTCAATAATCGGATGGACGTCAGATACGGTGGTGTGGCACCCGTAATACCCAGCTGGCTCGACAAGGCCACTTCCTGACCTGTTGGCATGCCACAGGCTGCCTGGCCCTGCAAATTAAAGGCTATTGTACTGCCAGAAGTATATCCGCAGGTAGTGACAACTTTGAACCTTAAGCCAAATGTATTTAAGGAGGGCACAAGGAGACCTTTCAAACCATCGGCACCAATAGTGCTGTCTATAGCAGAAATATTCCACTGCCAGGTTGTTCCTCCAATAAAAGTTGGGTCAGAAATTGTTACGTATGGATTAGCCATTGGGTAACGCATTTCCGAAGTTCCCGGAAGTATGCTAACCCCGGCTGGTAAAATGGCTTTCAGTGTTACATTGTAAGCTGTACCCAACTGCACATTCACTCCTTCTGCAAGATAACTCACCGTATCACACAACTGGATAGTTCCAGGAGGACCTGTAACATTCACTACCAGGGCGGGCATCAGAGGAGTTAAAGCAAGTTTAATTGTTTTTGGTGTACATGGGTAACTGGCTACAGTAGCAGGATAGCCGGCATTGCAATTCCAGCCATTGTAGATAATTACACTGTCTTTCAAGCAAGAGGTGTAGCTGGCGGTAATCCTGAAATTTCGGACTGCCCCCGGAGGAACTGTACCCACCTGGTAAATTTCACCCACAGGCAATATCTCTGTATTATTATCCATATCGTACAGTTCGGTAATGTTTATTCCGGACATTACCGGTCCACCCAGCCAGGTGTTGAGGGCACTGGAGACATTGGAAAGATTGGAAATGCTCACTTCCCAGCTTGCAAGCATATCCGGTGCATTGATGGATGGTAATGTTGATTGCAAAAACAAAAATGGTGGATCATAGATAATGGAATCGCGCATCCTTGAAATCGAAGTGGATGCACTTCCTGGTCCGGTCAAATAATTATTTGGTGTAACAGCAAAGAGCCAATCGTGTTTAATAACCTGGGAAATGGTTGGGGTTACCAGGCATGAAGGCCTTATTACTACACGCAAAGCACCATGAAAACCATCGTCACTTAAAGGCATTGTTCCACCATATCCCTGAAAATACTGCTCTACCGGAAATTCCAAAGTATCTGAATTTGGGTTCAAAGGAGATATTGACTGCATTGCAGGTGGGGTTGGATGCGTTAAAGTACTTACTGTTCCCGCTGTACGTATAAAATTGAACTGTGCGGAAACATAGTCGTACCCATAAGGAAGTATTACTTTAAGTGTATGGATGTGCGCCCAATTCCTATACTCATAAGGAAAAAGGTTCCCCCCTGCATAATTGTTGCTCGAAGGGCCTATGCTCAGGTAATAATTCTGAGTTATGGTAACATTATCGCAGGATTTAACAGTATAATTATCATCGTTTTCATTATTAAAAAAATACCCCATAACCGCACAGCTTCCATTTATTGAATTACACTGGTATTTATCTGTGTTAAGAGTAGGATTAGCAATATGACTTAAATAATACTCATTTGTAGAATTGCAAGTCAGGATAGGGCCTCCGGTATTGCTTGAAACCCGATAAACAGGCTTAAATACAACAGAATCATTGTTCTGATAAACAAATCCCAGAGGAAGGCAGGTGCTTAAATCGTATTTAAAATTACGGGTGCTTCCACTATTGGTAATGGTCGGAGTAAAGGATCCGCAGGTTACAACAACAGCTCCCGCCCTGTATATTTTAAGTGACGCATTCAAAAAAGTGAATCGATTACCGTTTGATATAGATGAGTATGCATAACAGTATGCAAATGAAGGATGCGAAAGACTGGTCCTCACCACACCATTATAGCTCGAAGTAACAGTATCGCCAAACATGGCCCTGTCGGTCCGTATTTTTGTAAAATCAAGAGTTCCTCCAACATCCGGGATGCCGTTACCTCCGCCTGCTTCATTATCTGGCAAACCATAGCTGGTACGCCTCATTTCAAACGATTTAAAAATCATTCCTTCCGGACAGCTGCCAGGACAGGAGATACTTACAGCGGTACTCTGGCAGGAAATACCTACCTGACAGCCGCAGGTATTATTCGGAATAAAATACGATTTAACACTGACGGAACTTGCACCTCCCATACCTCCACATCCAGCGCAATTGGCTGTCAGGTCAATTTTTAATTCTGCCTGCACGAGACTCCATGGAGGATTGCCATTAAAAATAGCCGTAACCACATTGCCCGAAGTCGTTACCGTGGTAGGGTTCCAGGTATGAATGCCATTGGAGCGGAGAATATGAAAGCCTCCGGCATAAGTGAGGCATGCGGGCAGTGTAAACTCAAATTTCCAATGGGCACCCGGACCGAGGGGGTAATTGTTTGCATAATTGGTAAAAAGGTAATTAAATGTACCGGTTTGTCCATCGCTCAGTGTGGGCGGAGAACTGTTATTGGTTAAATCCGAATAAATCTGTGAATATACCTTACCCCAGTTTTCAGTAATTACATAGGTGCTCAGGCAAACATTTTGGTAAGTGCCTTTATACCTCCACCCGTTGATATAGCTTTGGCCAACATTGGTGCAGGAATTGTGACAACAGCTATACGTATTCCAGGCCAGGTAAAGAGTATCTCCGGCATTGATCTGAGGAATGTTTAGAACTACCTTACCAATCAGGTTAGGTGCCATGCAGGACAGATTGGCGGCCGACTGGTTAACTATCTGCGTGCTTGTTGGAGTAATGGATGTCGGGGTTCCTGAAAGGCCAGTCTTTATTGTAATACTCGAAGGATCGATATTGGATGGTACATTTCCATTATAACCGGAACCTGTGGACTGGAAAATATCAAGCACAACATTGGTGGCTTTACCCAATCCATTATTTACTATTTTCAATTGTTGCAAACTGGCATTCCCCGGTCCAATACAGGAATTCATGGAGGACGTAGGAGTAAGAACCAGGTTGGGGATTAAGTTAGGAAAAACAATATTGGCATTGGTTGTTGATGACTGGCAATTCTGGGAATTGCACCCCCAATAGGCTTCAAATGCCGAGAATACCGAAATGCAATTGAGAATATTTACAGTTTCACAAATGGTAATGCTTTCGCCATTTTCAAACAGGTTATCACCATCGCCCACTGCCGAAAAGTGAGCACCGCTCAATGTTACGGTTTCAGTACCTCCGCTGGATACCCATGAACCGGCACTTACGGCTGTAACCTGCAACCCGCTGCCATGCACATCTTTAAGCACAAACTGGCTAAGCTCTCCAAAACCTCCATTGGTAACTGTTATACAACGGGTGTAAATATCACCAATTGCACCGGTATAAGACTGGTTGGTAAAATTAGAAATTGAAAGATTGGGCTGGCGAACAATATAAGAAGCTGTGGTATGAGCATCAAAAGTATTATTGCCATTGGCAAGGTAATTTACAACAACATCATTCTGGATTATCCCACCACCAGCCAGATATGGCAACACATCGCATGTTACAGCAGCAGTAAACGTAATATTAAGGTAATTCAATGTGGGGATTGAAGGCAAAAGGAATACAGGCTGATTGGGAGTACTTATGTTGAATTCACCAATTGTTACAGGGTTTGAATTTAAAACTCCTGATATTGAGCCCGATTGGTATACAATTCCTGGCGGCAAGGTTAGTTTAAGCGTATCGTTGGTAAGTAAAAAGGGCGAAGGATTATAAATTGCTATAGTAAAGGTTTTGGCCGGGCCGCATACTGTAATCTGGTTGGGAACCGTTGTGCCAATAGTAATCATATTTCCTTGTCCATAAGACAAGCAACACAAAAACATAAAAATATAAAGTAGCCGTAACCTTTTCTTCATCCCCCTTCTGTTACTTTGCTTTTTGAGCAGTATACCTTGGAAAATTACAAAAAAAGCATGTAAAATCCTATTGAAAAATAATAAAAAACAATCCTTAAGGTTACATGTTATTTAGGAATAATACTCCCAATTTTGGGTTTTAAACGCCTTACTTAGATTTCATGTGATGGCCAATTTATTGTTTCAGTCCGCCAAAAACGTTCTAAAGCTCTGAAACTGAAACACAAGCAAATCAATTGAAGTACAAAATATGCCGATTATTTAAAAATTAAATGAATTAGATTTCAACTTCGGGTTTTGATTTATAAATTTACGGTGATTTAAAACCTCAAACTTGGGAAAACATACCCTAAAAATAGAATACGATTATGATTTTGTGCTGATAGGTATATCTTCTCACGAAAAGGATTACAGACTATGCTGGGCACTGAACAATGTCCTCGAACTTGAACTTACAAAAACTGAATCGCTTGAAATCAAATCAAAAAAGGAGGATACACCTTCATTCTTCTCGCTTTTTAAATACGAAAACGAAGATGAGTTCAAAGAATACTTTGTACTTTCAAACTTAAGCGAGAACAAACATTCAATTTTAAAAGAAGATACACTGTTCAATAAAAGCTCCAAAGAATCAACATCGGCCGAAAACGGAATATTGATTCCCGAACACAGGCAAATGAATTACTTTTTTATGATTCGTGGTGAAATAACAGACAAGGAGGCAGAAAAATTGATCAAGAAGATTAAAAACATTGATATGATATTAACTGCCGTTCAAATTGAACCCGGGGAGCTCAAATCAAAAGCAAACCTGATATTCTGAGAAAAGGGCGTAAACATTAATAAATTTAAGTAAATGAAAAGAACTAAAATTGTAGTAACACTTGGGCCGGCATCCTCCTCCACGGAAGTAATTGAAGGAATGGTGGCTGCCGGGGCAGATGTGTGCAGGATCAACTTTTCACATGGTTCACATAACAATGTGCTTGAACAAATAAAAAACATAAGGGCTGTAAACAAAAAACTGGATGCTCATACGGCTATTCTTGCCGACCTTCAAGGGCCAAAGCTTAGAATCGGATTGGTTGAAAACAATGGTGTGGAACTGGTTGCAGGAAAGGAAATGATAATAACCACCAAGGAGTGCCTGGGTACAGCAGAGCGTATTTATATCACCTATCCGCAATTCCCAAAAGATGTAAAAGCGGGCGAAAACATACTTATTGACGATGGCAAACTGCTGCTTAAAGTTATCTCCACAAATGGAATTGATGAAGTAAAAGCTGTTGTAAGCCATGGCGGGGTATTATCCTCTAAAAAAGGGGTAAATCTTCCAAATACAAAAATTTCCCTGCCCTGCTTAACCGAAAAAGATATCAAAGACCTCGAATTTGCATTAGACCAGAATGCGGACTGGATAGGACTTTCATTTGTTCGATCTGCTGCTGATATTATTGAATTGAAACATTTGATACAAAACATTAATCCAAACTCAAAAGCAAAGGTTATTGCAAAAATTGAAAAGCCGGAAGCTATTCTTGATATTGATAACATTATAAAGGAAACAGATGCAATCATGGTTGCGCGTGGCGATTTGGGTGTGGAAATACCCATGCAGGAAGTGCCTGTAACCCAGAAAATGCTGGTAAGAAAATGCCTTGAACAGTCAAAACCGGTAATTATTGCTACCCAAATGATGGAAAGCATGATTACCAATATAAGCCCAACACGAGCTGAAGTAAACGATGTGGCGAACAGTGTAATGGATGGTGCGGATGCGGTGATGCTAAGCGCAGAAACATCGGTAGGGCACCATCCTGCAAAAGTAGTGGAGGCTATGACTAAAATCATTGAACATATTGAAGAGGAAAGCACCATTTATAACCGCGACAATGCTGCACCGGAGCTAAACCTGCACAATGACCGGTTTATTTCGGACTCTATTTGTTATACAGCAGCAAAAATGGCTCAACGCACCAAAGCTGCAGCAATTATTACCATGACACATTCAGGATATACTGCTTTTAAACTATCGAGCCACAGGCCGAAAGCGCATATCTATGTGTTTACTGATAATTACCGGATCCTCACTACATTGAACCTGGTATGGGGCGTTAAAGGATTTTATTATGACAAAAGCATTAGTACGGATCATACCATAGCCGACATTAAATTTATTCTGAAAAAGAACGGTTATGTAGTACCCAATGACCTTATCATAAATATTGCGAGTGTGCCATTGAGCGACAAAGGAAAATCAAATATGGTAAAACTAAGTGCCGTAGAGTAGATACTGTTACGAATAACGAATGGATACGAATTTACTAAACGACATGCAAAACAGGGGTTTGCCATATAAGTCGCTATTCTTTAAACACCTTTAATCCTGAATGTTCACAATCTTTATATTCATTGATCAATAAAGCTTTTCGTAAATTCGCATCCATTCGTTTAGTTTGTAACCACCATGAAAAAAATATACTATTTAAGCTCCTGCTCTACCTGTGCCCGGATTATTGATGAACTGGGAATCAAAAACACATCTTTTGAATTCCAGGATATAAAAACTGAAAAAATCACTGCCGCACAATTGGCTGAAATGAAAAAAATGGCGGGTAGTTACGAAGCACTTTTCAGCCGGGTTGCCTTAAAATACCGCGCACTTGGACTGGACAAAAAACAGTTGCAGGAAGACGACTATAAAAAACACATACTTGAAGAATATACCTTCCTGAAGCGTCCTGTAATTATTATCGATAAAAAAATATTTGTCGGAAATTCTAAAAGCACAGTAGCTGCCGCTAAGGCCGCACTGTAGCCACTTCCGATCTTCGCCTTATGAATAAAGCGCTACAGGCACACCTTGCATTATTGACTGTGAATGTTATTTATGGCGCTAACTATTCCATTGCCAAAGAAGTAATGCCCGCTTACGTGCAACCGTTTGCATTTGTGCTGATGCGTGTTGCAGGTGCGGCAGTTTTATTCTGGCTTGTCAGCGCTGTCTTTATAAAAGAAAAGCTTGACAAAAAGGATCTGCCAAAAATAGTGTTACTGGCCCTGTTTGGAGTTACTATCAATCAATTGCTGTTTTTAAAAGGGCTGAGCTTAACCACTCCGATCAATGCATCTATAATCATGATATCGAACCCCATAGTGGTTTTGATATTTGCAGCAATTGCACTTAAAGAAAAAATTTCTTTTGGTAAAATAGCAGGTATTGCGTTGGGTATAAGCGGTGCACTTTTGCTATTACTGTTTAACAAATCGTTTTCTTTTGGGTCAGATACAATTACAGGTGATGCGATGGTACTTATCAATTCATTATCGTGGGCGGGGTACATCATTCTTGTAAAGCCTTTGATGAAAAAGTACAACACATTCACCATTGTGAAGTGGGTGTTCCTTTTGGGAACCGTATTTGTTTTACCTTTCGGATATGGTGAATTTACAGAAATCAAGTGGGGGCTGCTCCCTTCACCTATCTGGTGGGATATTGCTTTTGTGGTTATAGGAACCACATTTATAGCATACATATTAAATACCTATGCATTACGATCATTGAGTCCTTCGGTAGTGAGCATATACATTTACCTGCAGCCGTTTTTAGCAACGTTGATTGCTATTTTTTACTACCATAATGATGAATTGGATGCGCGGAAGCTCACATCAGGGATATTAATCGTACTGGGGGTGTATCTTGTAAGCAGGCCCGGCAAAGCACCAAACAGTATAAAATGATAGCAAAAAAAGGAGAAATCCACACTAGTTCTCTATTACCGTTACGTTGGTTGTTCCAAAGCAGCCCGGATCATAAAAGGCATTTGAAGCCGTTCCAAAAGTAGTATAAACATACAAACTCACCGTATGAGCTCCAGGTGCAAGACCGCTGAAAGTTGCAAACATCGTTACCTGATCATAAAAAATTGTATTGAGCACACTCTCATTGTCCCTAAAATAAACGGTTTTTCCTGCATTATTCGCGGCCGGAGCATTATCGATCCGTAATTCATATTTAACACCTGTAGTTCCAACAGACATATCACCTACATAAATGAAGGTCTGAAATACCACCTCAACGTCCGTTGCGGTATTCCCTTTTACAAACGTTACCAAATCGGCCAATTTAGCAGGAGTTGTAGTAACATTTGCAAGTGATTGGCAACCTGGAGGTGCTGCAGAAATTACGTTGTGTCTGTTTTTCCAGGAAGCCAGGCCTGCAGCATCTGAGGTAAGCACTTTACCATCGCCTGGAGCGCCACCAGTAATCTTAACTTGTCCGGCCACCTCAAGGTTCGTTGTTGGAGTAGAAGTTCCTATACCAACATTACCTTCTATAATTGCACCATTTCCTGGCGCAGCAGTTCCACCGGCATACGTATTCCCTATTGCTATACCTCCTTTAACATCAAGCTTACTCAAAGGTGCAGTAGTACCAATCCCGGTATTACCATTTCCAAGAATAGTCACCCTGTCAGCACCATTGGTCCCAAATTTCAAAGGAGTATTTTCGTAATTTGTAATTGCAGCCTGAGTGTTATCAATATAGAATTTCAAGCCATCAGCAACCCCTGTTCCTGTACTTGTTGTATTTGTAAGCTGTATAATGGAGAACGCGCCAGTGCTTGTATTCACGTGTAACTGGTGATTTGGGAAAGTGGTACCAATCCCAACAAAACCATTTTCTTTAATACGGATACCTGTTACACTGGCTCCTGCATTCCTAACCCTTAGCTCCAGGGCTCCGCTTTGCGCGGTGTTGGCACCTGAAATAATTTCCGAATATATACTGGAATAAACAGAAGGTGTTCCATCCAGGGTATTGAACCTAAAGTACATTTCCTGGCCCACTCCCGCTGCTGATGCCTGCCTGTGTTGTGAATACTGGCCATGAAACGGACTACTTATTGTGAGTAGGGTAAATGGAGTGGAAGTTCCAATACTAACGACACCCTGCGCATTTACGCGCATTCTTTCCTTATTGTTAGTGGCAAACACAAAATCAGTAGAGTCTGTTGTACCAATAAAATTATTATTTACAGGTGTACCATAAGCAGCTGTTGAAGCCACAGTGCCCGCATTACCTAAAAGCGACCAGTCGGTGCCACCACTGCCACCCAATGCCACCCACCTGGAACCATTCCAGTAATAATATCCCGGAACTACGTTATTAGGTATAACGCCTGCTGTTGCAGTATTATAAACCAACAGGGAAACAGCAGGGGCAGCAACCGGACCAGGCACGTTTAAAGCGGTGAGCGCAACCCTTGGAATAAGAAGCCCTTTATCGGGAGCGGCAACATCTAACAGTGCGGAAGGATTGGGAGCCGTAGTGCCTACGCCAATATTCCCCATATTGTTAAAGAACATTGGTGTAAACGGTGCGCCATTATTTTCATATTGGAGCGATAAATTTGAAACGGCATCTACAAACATCATCCATTCCCTTGTTGGCTGATTACCATTACCAATCTGAAGTTGAGGCAAAGGGGAGCCGTTTGGTGTAAGTACGTGAAGGAAAGCCTGAGGAGCAGTTGTTCCTATAGCAACATTTCCATTGGAGGTAACCCTCAGCCTTTCAGCACTGTTTGTTTTTACCAACCAGTCGGCAGCGTTCAGCGTCCCTATAAATTCGTTAGGCGCTGCTGGAAGAGCCCCTGTAAGCGTGTTGCCAATAATGTCCCAGCCAACAGTTCCGGTAGCGCCCATAGTACCGGTTGCACCGATGGCACCGGTGGCACCCGTAACTCCAAAACCAGTGGCACCACTGGCACCTATAGAACCTGTTGAGCCGGTAGCGCCAATAGAGCCGGTAGCACCCGTAGAACCAGTACGGCCTGTTGCGCCCGTTGTTCCGGTTACTCCTGTAACACCAGTTGTTCCGGTAACACCGGTAGCACCAGTATCACCGGTAGCACCAGTCACCCCGGTATTTCCTGTCCTTCCTGTACTACCAGTGCGGCCGGTAGTTCCGGTTGTCCCTGTAGCTCCTGTGTCGCCCGTGGCACCCGTATCACCGGTAGAACCAGTCATTCCCGTTCTACCAGTAGAACCGGTTGCTCCTGTTGAACCGGTTGCACCAGTTGAACCAGTACGACCTGTACGACCGGTTGCACCAGTTGAGCCAGTATCACCGGTTGAGCCGGTTGGACCGGTATCACCTGTTACACCTGTATCTCCAGTTGAACCTGTTGCACCAGTGCTACCCGTACGACCAGTATTTCCCGTACGACCGGTAACCCCTGTAATACCTGTGTCACCTGTGGAACCAGTGCTACCAGTATCACCAGTGGAACCCGTAATACCGGTATTTCCTGTTCGACCTGTGGAACCGGTTCTACCCGTTATACCGGTACTTCCTGTACTTCCGGTATCACCCGTTGCACCAGTATTACCTGAGTTCCCGGTTCTACCAGTTGATCCGGTTGTACCTGACGACCCACTAGTTCCAGTGCCACCAGTACTACCTGTATCACCTGTATCTCCAGTGGCACCAGTTCTACCTGTGGCACCGGTACGACCTGTAGAGCCCGTAGAGCCTGTATCACCAGTGCTTCCTGTAATACCTGTATTACCGGTACGACCAGTCGATCCGGTTCGACCAGTATTACCAGTTGTTCCCGATGCACCGGTATCACCTGTATCACCGGTAGCACCTGTATTACCTGTATCACCGGTGGCACCTGTATCACCGGTTGAGCCCGTTGAGCCGGTTGCACCGGTTGAGCCCGTTGTGCCGGTTGCACCGGAGCGACCGGTGTTGCCTGTACGGCCAGTTGAACCGGTTGAACCTGTGCTACCGGTTGAACCTGTGCTAGCCGTTGTACCAGTATATCCCGTGTGCCCAACGGGACCACCAGGACCTGGTGCACCATCAAGGTTTACAGCCCATGTACCAAATGGTCCTGGGCCGCCAGTGGTTGAAGTCACCGTCACTGTCATAAAGCCTGTTGACGAATTATAACTGTTGATAGTCCCTTCCATAAGATTCAGGGAATCATGAGCAATAATAACTGTTTGGCCTATCGAATAAGCTAAACCTGTACCAACATAAAAACTGGTATTTCCAGGAGTAATTGTAAGCGTATTAAGAGAGGTAGTTGCGTACCTATCTCCTGTTGGACCCGTGACCCCGGTTGTACCCGTTGAACCACTACTACCCATCGCACCTGTGCTTCCAGTTGAACCAGTATCACCAGTTGGACCAGTTGATCCGGTCCATCCTGTATTACCTGTTCGACCTGTTCCACCAGTTCTCCCAACCGATCCGGTTGCACCAGTTTTACCAGTAGCACCCGTTAAACCAGTATCGCCCGTTGCGCCAGTATCCCCTGTATCACCTGTCGAGCCGGTTGCACCCGTTCGGCCAGTACTACCTGTTGCGCCAGTATCACCAGTATCACCTGTATCACCTGTTCGGCCTGTATTTCCTGTACGACCTGTACTACCTGTATCACCTGTACGCCCTGTAGAGCCTGTGGCTCCAGTAGAGCCTGTATCTCCTATATCTCCTGTTGAACCAGTTTTTCCAGTAGCCCCTGTACCACCACTAAAACCAGTGGTTCCAGTAGAGCCTGTGTCGCCTGTATCTCCCGTTAAACCACTTACTCCTGTAGCACCCGTATTGCCTGTTCTGCCGGTAACGCCTGTTCGCCCCGTTGAGCCTGTCGCTCCGGTATCACCTGTGCCGCCAGTATCGCCAGTAAATCCAGTTCTACCAATAGCGCCAGTAGCACCGGTGTACCCGGTTCGGCCACTTGGTCCCGTTTTTCCAGTACTGCCCGTACTTCCCGTATCACCAGTATCCCCAGTTGAGCCACTTGCACCAATATTGCCTGTTGCACCAGTTGAACCAGTATCACCCGTTGAGCCCGAAGAACCAGTACTACCAGTCCTACCTGTACGGCCCGTAGCTCCTGTAGGTCCCGTACTACCGGAATCCCCTGTTGAGCCCGTATCCCCTGTTGAGCCGGTATCGCCCGTACGGCCTGTTATACCTGTATTACCTGTTCTGCCTGAAAACCCAGTAGATCCGGTGTAACCAATAATACCCGTAGAACCTGTTCTGCCTGTATTACCAGAATTGCCCGTTACGCCAGTATTCCCTGTTACGCCAGTATTGCCAGAGCTTCCCGTATTGCCGGTACCTCCTGAATAACCCGTAGAGCCAGTCGCGCCAGTTGAACCAGTAACCCCAATACTTCCGGTTGAACCAGTTCTGCCCGTAGCAGAAGTATTACCAGTTGCACCAATTACCCCCGTTGAGCCGGTTGCTCCTGTTATACCAGTATTTCCAGAATTCCCCGTTGCACCTGTACTACCCGTTCTACCAGATGCTCCGGTTGAACCGCTGCCACCAGTAATTCCGGTAGCGCCAGTAATACCAATACTTCCTGTTGAGCCAGTATTCCCGGTTGTGCCGGAGAAACCCGTTGCACCACTGTATCCGGTTGCCCCAATGCCCCCGGTACTTCCAGTTATACCAGTGTTCCCAGAATTGCCCGTAGCACCGGTTGTCCCTGTAGAGCCAGTCCTTCCGGTGGCACCAGTAGAACCCGTGGTGCCGGTTGAACCGGTAGCACCGGTCGTGCCAGTATTGCCTGTTTTACCTGTATCGCCCGTAGCACCAGTATCGCCTGTACTGCCAGTATAACCAGTTGTACCTGAAGTACCAGTAGCTCCTGTATTTCCAGTTGCACCAGTATTTCCAGTGATGCCTGTAATGCCTGTAACACCTGTATCACCGGTAGAGCCCGTAGCGCCTGTAAGCCCTGTAGCGCCTGTAAAGCCAGTATCCCCGGTAGCACCTGTATCACCAGTAGAGCCAGTGGTTCCCGTGCCACCCGTTGAGCCTGTGCGTCCGGTATTACCGGTTAAGCCGGTACTTCCAGTAGTGCCTGTGTCACCGGTAGTGCCAGTATCGCCTGTATCGCCTGTGCTTCCGGTATCACCTGTATCGCCTGTGGATCCCGTACTTCCTGTATTGCCCGTGGAGCCTGTATTGCCCGTGGAGCCTGTACGTCCAGTACTGCCGGTAACACCGGTAGCGCCAGTAGTGCCAGTAGTACCGGTGCTTCCGGTACTACCGGTATCACCAGTGGAACCAGTATCACCGGTAGTGCCAGTATCACCCGTATCACCCGTTACACCGGTATTACCAGTTGCACCAGTAGATCCAATACTTCCAGTTGCACCAGTGTCTCCGGTACTTCCTGTATCACCTGTATCACCTGTATTTCCGGTTGAACCCGTATCGCCAGTGGAACCGGAGCTCCCCATCAGACCTGTAAAACCTGTTAATCCGGTAGCGCCCGGAACGCCAAAAGCCTGTATCCACTGAGTGCCATCCCAATAAAAAATACCAAGTCCGCCACCGGACATAAAAGGGTTGTTGTTGTAAACCAATAATCCTGTGGCAGGAGCCGGAATAGTAACAACATCTGTATTGGATGTTAAGCTAACACGAGGAATAAGGAAACCCTGGTTTGTGGAGAACACATCGAGCCTTGCAGATGGATGAGGGGTTGTGGTCCCAATACCGACATTCTGTTGAGCAATAACAAAGGATTGGAGCCCGCCAATAAGACTAAGAGTGAAAAGAATACAATGTATCCACCTTTCACGCACCCTATTTAACTCAGCTTTTTCCACCCTTTGTATTATATAAAAACAAAAACATCTGCCTGAAAAAGAAGCAGACAAATTTCAACAGAGCAAAAATATAAATAAAAGCATCATATCAAAGTAATTTCCGAAATAGTATTTAACTAAAACTGAGCACGATATGAAAGTATCTAACTCTTAAAATTTATTTTAAATGTTTAACACTATACACGCTAGCCGAATACAAAAAGACTTGCGCAACCACCGGATAAAATTTCATATACATCCTAAGATGATTGTACTACTGAAAAGGTTGCAAAAACAAAGGGGAAGAAACAGCAAACACAAACCAATGATAATCAGCATATTAATCAAAAAAGCAGTGTTTAAACAGCAGGGAAATTGCAGGAAGATGAAACCGTATTAATAAACTACACAGTAAACACAAGGTGAAGTAACAAAAAGTGTTTACAGTTTAGCAAAAAGGGCGATATCCGAATGGAACTATTTTATTGCTTCTTTATTTTATCCTTGAATACTTTTTCAAATTTTTCAATTTTCGGCTGAATAACCATCTGGCAGTAAGGCTCTTCCTTGTTGAGATTATAATAATCCTGGTGATAATCTTCTGCTTCGTAAAAAGCTTTAAAAGGCACAACCTGCGTTACAATCGGTTTGGGATATACTTTTTCTTTGTTCAGCAGGTCAATTATATTCTGAGTTGCCTGGCGTTGTTTTTCGTTTCTGTAGAATACAACGGAACGGTATTGTGTACCAGCATCATTCCCCTGGCGGTTGAGCGTTGTGGGATCGTGGACTGTAAAAAACACTTTTAAAATTTCTTCAAGCGAAGTTTTTGTATTGTCATAGGTGATCTGCACCACTTCAGCATGACCGGTTGTACCTGTACATACTTCTTTATAGGTGGGGTTTGCACCTGCACCACCCGAATATCCGGACTCTACCTTTTCAACACCATCAAGCATTTCATACACGGCTTCCACACACCAAAAACAACCACCACCAAGAGTAAGCGTATCCAGTGAGGCACTTTTCGTTGCAGCCTTATTAAGCTCCTTTTCATTTACAAAGTCCAATGATAAAGAATTGACACAATACCTCATTCCTGTTTTTGTAGGACCATCATCAAACAAATGTCCAAGATGACCGCCACATTTAGCACATTGAATTTCAAGGCGCTGCATCCCGTGGGAATTGTCTTCCAGGGTTTTAATTTTTCCACCACTTATTTCGCGATCAAAACTTGGCCAGCCGCAGTGCGAATCGAACTTCATTTCATCAGTAAACAGCTCGTTTCCACATGCCGCACATTTATATACGCCCTTTTCTTTGTTCAAAAGCAGCTTTCCAGAATAAGGCTCTTCAGTTCCTTTTTGTCGCAATATATAATACTGATCGGGACTGAGTTGCTTTTTCCACTCTGCGTCCGTTTTCTGAATGGCGGCATCCTGATTGGTCTCCGTTTTATTTACGCGGGATGAATTGGTTTGCCCGCAGGCGGTAAATACCTGGGAAATCAAGACAAGTGCGGCAATCTGGGTAAACCTACATATTGATTTATAATGAATCATAAGCATATAATTTATAGTTTCTGATTATACAGACGAAAGCAAAGGTGAAACCTTACAGGTTCAGAAAAATAATTTCAAAAAAATAATAATCTGCGCAGAAACCTTATAGTTGATTATTTATCGCGTTCTGTAGTCGTGTTTTCTGATCTTCTGTTAAAACAGAATCCGTTGATTGTGTGATATTCCGTTTATAAGCGGAAGCATAAGCACTTATTTGGTTCGATTGTTTTACAAACTTTCTGCAGGAAGCACAGTAAGCCAAATGCATCCATAGCTTCAGCTGAGAAAAAAACGGCAGTTTTGTTTCCTCCTTTTTCACCGTCAACATGGTAGCTTCTTTGCAGTGCGCTGTTAATCCTTCAAAAAAAGACATATCTGTTAGTTTTTAAACCAGTTTGTTTCCAGGCATTTTCGCATCAATAATCTGGAACGATGTATTATTACCCAATAATTAAACGATGAAATATTCAATTCCTTACAAATTTCTTCTGCATTTTTTTCATCTATAAATTTTGAAAGGAATACAGGAACAAGTTTTGGGGGCATTTTACTGACGCAGAATTCAAACACCCTGTAAAACTCGCTCTGAGTAATTGTTTTGTCTGCATCTTCCACCCAAGGCTGTGGAGCCTGGCTCTTTGTCCAATGTCCCACTGGCGATAGTTCGGTTTCAAAAAAGCTGCTGTTAAAGCTTTGTTCCGTTTCCTGCAAATAGGTATCCGCATTTTTAAGCAAGTCTTTTTTCCGGTAATAGTCAATTACCTTATTATTCAAAATTGCAGTCAACCAGGTTTTTTCATTACTCTCACCTTTGAACCCTGGCAATGCTTTTACAGCCGTCATAAAGGTTTCCTGAACTATATCTTCAGCAGTTTCCCTTTGACTGGTTTTGAGAAGCGCTATAGAAAACAGATAATCACCATAGTTTTCGACCCATTTATGAGGATTTGCAGTGATCACGTTGTGCTACTTTTTTCGTTGGTTGATACCAAAAATATATATTCTTTGCTTACCAAAACCGATATACACATTTTCTCAAGCAGGCAAAACACATATTAGCTCATTTACTTGCACAATTGCGCCACAAACTGTAATTTAACACTCTTTGATTGAAAGTATGGCAACAGAAACATTGCTTGAAATAAAAAATTTAGTAACCGAATTTCGCGGGGAAGAAGAAACCGTAAAGGCAATAAATGACATTTCCTTTAGTTTGTCGCGCGGTGAAACAATTGGTATTGTTGGCGAATCCGGATCCGGAAAATCCGTAACAGCACTATCGGTGATGAGGCTTGTCGCCAAATCACATGGTAAAACCACAAGCGGTGAAATACTTTACCATTCCCGCAACAAAGGCAAGGTTGATATTACCAAACTTTCGGGAAGTGAGATGAGGGCTTTGCGTGGAAACGAAATTGCAATGATTTTCCAAGAGCCCATGACATCTTTAAACCCGGTGTATACCTGCGGTGATCAGATAATGGAGGCTATACTCCTTCATCAAAAAGTTACAAAGAAAGAAGCAAAGATACGCACTATTGAGCTTTTTAAAGAAGTACAACTACCCCACCCGGAACGCATTTTTGACTGTTACCCCCACCAGATATCCGGTGGACAAAAGCAGCGCGTAATGATTGCTATGGCTATTAGCGGCAGGCCCAACATTCTTATTGCCGATGAGCCCACAACCGCACTGGATGTTACCGTACAGGCTGCGATTCTTGAACTTTTACTGAAGTTACAGCGTGAAAGGGACATGGGAATTTTATTTATAACCCACGATTTGGGTGTTATTGCTGAGCTTGCAGATAAGGTGGTTGTGATGTACAAAGGAAAAATTGTAGAACAGGGCAGTGTCCTCGACATTTTTACTAAGCCGCAGCACCCTTACACAAAGGGCCTTCTAGCTTGCCGTCCACCACTGGACAGGCGACTTCGCTGGCTGCCGACCGTTTCGTATTTTATGAAAACGGAGGCAAGCGGTGAAATGATTGAAAGCAGGCAATCGGTAGCAGAAGTAACCGGGAAGCTGATTGTAAGTACTGAAGAACGATTAGAAGCTCATAAGAAACTGTACGCACAAGCCCCCATTCTGCAGCTAAAAAATGTTCAGACCTATTTTCCTGTAAAAAAAGGCATTCTTGGCAAAGTAACAGATTATGTAAAAGCGGTTGATGATGTAAGCTTTGATGTATACCCTGGCGAAACACTTGGTTTGGTGGGAGAATCCGGCTGCGGCAAAACCACACTTGGAAGAACAATATTACGATTGATACCACCCACCGGAGGCGATATTATTTTTGATGGGAAGAACATTTCATCGCTATCGGAAAAAGAGATGCGTGGATTGCGCAGGGACATGCAGCTTATTTTCCAGGATCCTTACTCATCACTAAATCCAAGGCTAACAATAGGGCAGGCGATCATGGAACCAATGCAGGTGCATGGTATTGGAGACAGTGACATATCACGCAAAAAACAGGTAATTGCCCTTCTTGAGCGTGTAAATATGAACAAAACACATTTTTACCGTTACCCGCATGAGTTTTCGGGCGGGCAGCGCCAGCGTATTTGCATTGCACGCGCACTGGCCCTAAAGCCAAAATTTATAATTTGTGATGAACCTGTTTCTGCACTTGATGTGTCTGTTCAGGCACAGGTATTGAATTTATTGAATGAACTTAAGCGGGAGTTTGGGTTTACGTATATTTTTATTTCACACGACCTTTCGGTAGTTAAATTTATGAGCGACCGTATGGTGGTGATGAACAGGGGAAGAATAGAAGAAATGGGCGATGCGGATACAATTTATTCCAATCCCCAGACAGCGTATACTCAAAAGCTTATTGATGCAATACCGAAGGGACAATTAGCAGACATAAGATCGGCCATTGAGAAAAAAAATAATTTACGAACGTAAAACTATAGCTGTAACGTATAAACTACCTGCAACTGATTTATTATTAAACAGATTTCAAAAGCCCTGTATTAAAGCACAGCAAATGCTACCTTTTAAATCATCTAACATTTTACTCTTTTTAATACTTTCTGCAGGACTACTCGCTGCGGGTGCTTTTGTTTATATGAAGAACAGAAGAAAGGCACCCGAACTGCCAACTTTAACAACGAATAGCAATACTTCCCAGGGGCTTGCCACCACGAACTTTTTCTTTGATCTTGAAACAACTGAAGGATTAAGTAATACAGATAACATTAAAAAGGGCATCGCTCATTCCGGCCAAATGGCCTGTGATTTAGGAGGCGGGAAAGAATTTGGCATCTCAGTAATCAAGCGATTGAGCGATGCAGGTACATTCCCTTTGAAACGCACAGGGGCAAGCATCTGGGTATATCCATTGAGCGAAGGTTGCAATGTTGTATTGACTGCATCTATCAGCAACTCAAAAAATGAAACCGTTTTTTGGGATGGCAAAAGCACAGAGCGAATGGATTTGCCGGCAAATAAATGGACCAAGATTAATGCGCTTTACAACTTCCCTGTTGAAAAACTAAGTTCAGATGACGTGCTTCAGATAAACATCTGGAACAAAGGAAAAACCGATGTAATTGTTGATGATCTGGAAGTTGTTTATGGAGAAAACACCGAGCGCAGAGGTGAATATCCAGGCATTGATGCGAATTTATTTTACGAAAACCGCTTTTCAGCAACCAGAAACAAAGCCCCTTTCCCGACCATCTGTTTTAAAAAGCAGCAGCTGAACAACAATGATAGCACACTCCTTATTAACGAAAACCCCTTATTCGATTTTGCACCGGCTGACGAATACATTGTTGGAGATTTTATGGAAGACAAGCTCAACCTTGATGAGCTGCTGTACATAAAAAATGGAAAAACATTGTTTTTTCTAAGATATGATGAAGAAAATCAAGGCTTCCAGGTCTTCCATGAAATGGGTGTTTCAAATCATCCTCTAGGAAACAGGGATGCAACAAAATTTGCAGGAGATTTTAATTCGAATGGCGCAAGCGATGTGTTGATTATACATGCAAATGATTGGCTTCTTTTTGAATTTAAAAATGACCGATGGGTACAGCTTTCAAAAGGACACTATGATAAATTAAATCTAAATTGGAACCAGCAAAACGTGCATCCTTTTGTTTCCAACCTGTTTACCAACAATAAAAATGATGCACTTGTATTCATGGATAGCGGGTATTATCATACTTTACAGTTCAATAAAGCATCGGGTACACTGGAAGAAGCAAACGCGGCCATCTCAAAAGCTGACTCGGGATTGTTTAATTCCAAAACCCGCATTTATCATGGAGATTTTACAGGGCGAGGCAGACAGGAATTTCTTAAGTATGATACCGAATGGAGGTTTGATTTGAAACTTATGGAAAAAGATGCCACAGGTTACACCATTATCAGCACGGTTGATTTTTCGGGATACAAAAATGATTACAATCCGAAATACTATGAACATCTAAAAATTATTCCCGGAAGATTTAGCAGTGCAAAAAAAACATCTGTTATTGCTATTATGAGAAACTGTGCTGACAGCAATTTTAACGGAACAAACTGCAACGTATTTGAAAATCTTGATTACCTGCCCAACAGTATTCAGTTATACACTATTGGGGAGGCATGTATTTGGTAAATGTGGAATCAGGTATGAAACATGCATTGAGAACGAAATTAATTCCTATTGAACACAACGTGGGCAGGCTACTGATATGCCTTCTTTTGTTTAACACCCTTCTTAGCTCATGCCATAAAGCGAAGGACACCACACCCCTGGATTGTGAACTTTTTAGCATCAAGGAATTTAATCCCCTTGTAAACTGGGATGAAGAAGACAATGGCGTAAAAATTATTTCTCTTGACTATACTGATGCAATGAATGGTTTCACCCTTCCATCCATGCGCCAGCTTAAAAACGGAAAATTTGAATTTGAGTTTGAAATCAGAAACAACACCAATAACCCACAACAATTTTTTTACAAGATCTATTATCAGAACGAGAGCTATAAGTTTGAAGAAGTCGATTCTTTAACAAATAAAAGGAATGAGCTTTCTGAAGAAAATTTTTATGGCAGCTGGATAGAGCCTGTAGAATTCAAAAAAACGGAAGTGATTGAACCAGACAACGCTTTTCATAAAATAAGTGATGCATTCACCATATCCGGTAACCCAAGAAATGAAGAACGCTATATGCAAAATGGCACAAATAACCGCTGGCAGCGCAACCCCCGCATGGGAAATTATAGTTTTTTGCTTGTGGTAAGCGCAAAAGAAGACATCTCTTTGATTCCGGAAGGCATCCGGCAACTCAATAAAAAAGAAAACAATCACTTTCAAAACCCGTATTATTACTTCCTTCATGGGACGGGCAAAGAGTTAAAAAAAACCATTGCTCACAAATCCACCATACAGCTAAAAGTTAAAGCACAGCCCAACCTCGGGGGCGGGATCTATATTAACACCAGCACTTTCAGCGGCACCATCGACACATCCGGCTATTGTGCAACCTGCGGCAAGGACAGCAACCTATACAAAAATGCGCCTATTCAGCAATTCATCAATTATGTAGATGCATCCACCAAAATGGACAATATTCCTGTGATTGCAGACATATTGAAGGATAACTATTCAAAGATGGATTATAACTGGAACAGAAATTTTTATACGAAGAATGAACTCATCCCCACAATTATTCAAACCTCTAAAAAACCATGCACAACAGTAGTTTCAGACCCTGACGAAAAAATGATCCGTATTAAAAACCCAAAGACAAAATATGGTGAATGGAAGAAAGAAAGTGTCGGAATTATCACGCGCCATGGCCTTACATACGGCAAGTACAGGGTAAAGGTAAAACTCACAGAGCTACTGAATAAAAACAACGTATGGAACGGGCTTACCAATGCGATATGGTTGATTTCTCAGGGCGGTGGTGAATGGAACTACAGGCGCAACTGCAATAAAGAAGGCTACATGGCCAGCTACTGGGGTGGAAGCAATGACAAGCGTGTGCCGGCAGTTGATTATTCAGAAATCGATTTTGAAATATTAAAAACCCCGCCTTATTGTCCGGACAATGCTTTTCCGCCTGTTTTCAAAAACAGCAAGGATGACAAAAACAATATCAATAGCTGGAATGTGGCACTGCCAGAGGAAATTACTAATGCTGACGACAAGGTTACAGTTGCATGTACCAACTGGGACATGGCTTGCTGGGAACCTGAAAAATTCGGTGCAGGCTGCAACCCCATAAGTTATAATGGGCAAACATTCTACACACATCGTTGGGACAACACCTACAGGGCCCTGACCGAGAAAAAAGAAGAAAGCGATGATGAACTGTTTGGTTCGGATTACTATTATTTTGAAATAGAATGGAAACCTACAGAAATCATCTGGCGCATAGGCCCTCAACCGGACAAGATGCGTATTGTAGGCTATATGAATGACAAGGTGACTTCCATACCTAATAACCAGATGTTACTAATTATTACCCAGGAATACCACAACACCAAATGGTGGCCGGGGGCACCTTATTCACAGGACAATCTGCCGTTTCCGTTAAATGATATACCGGGGGAGATTTATGAGTTGGTGATTGAGTGAGCTCAAAGTCACTAGTAATATTCTTACAACACCAAAATTTTATTAATTGTTATTAACACCCATCCTTTAACAATCGAATAATTTTGTAAAGTAATGGACAAAATTAATGCTCATATTAAGATGTTTTGTTCAAGTGGACATTTTTAATGCTATTTATTTTTATGTAACGTTATTCTTAATGATATATAACGTTAATTTTGTTTTATCAAGTTAAACAGAATAGGCTCTGCTGGAGAGCAACCGACTAGGGATATCTTGATGCCGCTCAAATAAAAGTAAGCTGGTTGTCATTTTTTATAAATGATGACCATTTTATTTAATGGCCTATTCCTTAAAAAACTCATCTATAAACTTCTTTTTTCTTTCCATAGAGAGTCCATTATGATTACGAAGTTTGTTTTTAAGTTGGCAAAATGTCCATCAATGGCATTAGTTGTATTAGGGATGTTTAAATTCGGATTATCATACCAAGTATATAGCCAAGGCAGATTTGTTATTAGGCTTCTATAAGCACTTCGTAATTTTTTATGGACGTATCTTTTCTTGCCTTTTTCATCTATTTTTCGTTCGTTCAAAAAACTTTCCCATTTAACGTGCCAATCATTTAAGCCTCCAACAAAACTTTCTTTATCAGTTTTGGATAAAATTAATGTTAACTCCCAAAGTTCCTTACTGGCTTGCATTTTAGGGTTCTTTGTAAGATATGTGCGTATTGTTTTTGACTGATGAAACTGACAATATTGCATTGGAATACCACCAAATAAGTGGAATAAACCCTTCCTCCCATCACAAATAATAGACTGAATGGTTATACCTCTACGTACAATTTCTTCAATACCAAGTAAATATAATTTGTTGGTTTCCTGTTTAACATATTGTTTGTATAAAATTCGCCCACTTATACTGTCTTTAAAAACCATAACTCCAAAGCTTCTTCCAAAATATGTTGTATCCATTAATACATTCACAACCCTTGGAAATATGTTTGTACTACCTACTTTTACCGAATCGATTTTACGCTGAATAGTTTTTATCGAACAACCATATTTGTTTGCCAACTCAGCATAGGTTTGTTTGCCTTTCGTGTATTCATCCCATAACATTTCTATATTTATGCGAAATCCTCCTATGAATTGCTTTTTACATATCCAACACTTATAACGTTGAATACCTTTTACTAAGCCATTTTTTTTCGTGATTTTACTTCCACAATAAAAGCAGTTTTTTTATTCATAACCTTTCGTTTCAGCTAAGATAGATATAACTAAGGATTCAGGAAATAGGAGCATTAATTTTGTCCATTATCCCAATTTTGTAAAGTTGCATGCTTACTTTATAATCACTACGATTAAAAAACTAAATACAAAAACATGAAAAAATTATTCTACCTAATTTTCAATCTGTCTATTATTTCTTCTCTAACAGCACAAGTAAATTTCTATAATAATACATTCTATAATACTAATTTTTCTAGCGCAACAGGTTTCAATAATTTGACTGGGGTTTCTGGCGGGGCAAGTGTATGGTACACCTTGGCATCGGGTGCGTCAAATAAAGTATTAGCAGGTTCTCACTCTTCTCAAGTGTTTGGTGACAATTCAACAGTTGGTGGCTATGCATCAATGGCAGCAGGCTCATTTACTAAGGCTTCTGCGGATAATTCTTTTGCCATTGGACAATGGGTTACGGCTTCTGCAACGCATTCAGTTGTTATAGGAACAGGAAGGTGGTCAAGCACGCCCTATGCAAGTAATTTTACTAATAACTTTGCCAACTCCTTAATGGTGTCATTTAATAACACAACAACAGCACCCACCGATCCATCTCTTTTCGTAGGTCCAATTGGTACCTATAATGGCTATACTTATTCTTTAGGATGTGTTGGAATTGGAACTACTAACACAAAGGGTTATTTATTTGCTGTTAATGGAAGTATGATAGCTACCAAAATAAAAGTTGCCACATATGCCAACTGGCCCGATTATGTTTTTGAAAAAAACTATCCGCTTCTTCCTTTAAATAAAGTCGCTGAATTCATTAACAAAAACCACCACCTCCCTGGTATAGAAAGTGCTAGCGCCATTACAAATGATGGGTACGATGTGGCCGATATGGATGCGAAACTGTTAAAGCAAGTGGAAGAAATGTACTTACATGCTATTCAATTAGAAAAGGAAAATAAAGCGCTAAGTGAAAAGGTTAAACTACTAGAAGAAAAGTTAAAACGATAAATAATATAAGCACTTTCAAGAATTAAAAACATGAAAACAAGTCTATTTATTATATTTTATTTTGCGCTTTTTATTTGTGCAAAATCGCAAATAAACTACTCTAATAACACCTTTGACAACGCGAGCTTTTCAAGTGCTTTTGGATTTAATAATAAAACAGGGGCTTTCGGAGGCAGTTACGTTTACTATTCTTTAGCTTCGGGTGCATCAAACCGAGTGGTTACTGGAGTTAACTCCTCACAGGTGTTTGGTGACAATTCCACCGTTTTGGGTTATGCATCATTGTCTGCAGGCTCTTTTACGCTAGCTTCTGGAAATACTTCCTTTTCTTTGGGGCAATGGGTTACTGCTTCTACTAACAATTCTGTTGTTATAGGCACCGGACGATGGGCAAGTACTGCCTTTGCAAACAATTTCAATAATAATATTGCAAATTCACTAATGGTGTCTTTTAACAATACAACCACGGCTCCGTCTGCGCCATCTTTATTTGTTGGGCCAATTGGAACTTATAACGGTTACACATATTCAAAGGGGTGCGTTGGTATTGGAACAACAAACACGAAAGGATATTTATTTGCAGTTAATGGAAATATGGTAGCAACAAGATTAAAGGTTGCAACTTATGCTAGTTGGCCCGATTATGTATTTAAAGAAAATTATCCACTTCTGCCACTAACACAAGTAGAAGAGTTTATTAACAAACATCACCATTTGCCCGGAATTGACAACGCGGCTTTTATAGATAGCAATGGCTATGATATTGCTGATATGGACGCAAAAATTTTGAAACAAGTAGAAGAGATTTATATACACCTGATTGAACTTCAAAAAAAGAATGTTCTTTTGCGCGAAAAAATTACGGCTCTAGAAAAATATTAACAACAATTTAAACATAACAGTTTCCGAATGAAAAGTACACTTTTGAAATATTTCTCACTTATTTTATTATACTTAACTAGTAGTATTAGTATGACAATTTTTGCTCAGGATAACTGGACACTTTCGGAATCTTTTGAATTCAACGATCAAAATGTTCCCCTGAGCAATGATTTTTGGTTTGGCCTTGATTACCCAGATGATGCATCATACGCTCAATGTGGAGGCTCGTATTCCAATTATAGACCGAGCTATATTCATAATCCGGTCAAAGAGCTAAACTCTTTTAGTCCCAACAATGTATACTATTATACAACTCCTAATGGAGAAAAATGTGCACGATTAAAAATAGAAAAAATCACCAATTTTCCTTATCCTAATTGTAGTGCGTCTCAAACATGGCGTACAGGAATGTTATACTCAAAAGCTATACATGAGTATAATTATGGAAAATTTGAAATTAGGTGCAAACTACCAAAAGGTAAAGGGTTTTGGCCAGCTTTTTGGTTATGGAATGGTGGGGCCGCAGGTGAAATAGATATCATAGAGCTTATTAACCCTGACAATTCCGGTATCAAAGATTTAGGATTTAATTTTCACCCCCCTACTTATTGTTCTTCGACAAGTAGCGGTGGAGGCGGTCATGGTCACACAAACATTGACTATTCGGCCGACTTTCATGTATTCAGTGCGGAATGGACACCAGAGCATGTAATTTACAGAATCGATAATATTATTTTCTGGGAATTCTTAAAATACAACTCTCCATTCCCATCTGGATATCCACAAGGCCCAATGCGTATAATTGCCAGTGTATCAATAGCAAAAAACGAATTAATTAATGGTGTAATGGAAGATGAAGAGCCCGATGCAAACACCCCTACATTGGCATATATGGATATTGATTACATTCGATATTATACTGAAAATTGCGAAAATCATATTTTTTGCGATAACGACAACAATAGTATATCAGTTTTTAAAGGGTATGAATTACAGTTTGCTATACCACCAATGGTTGACATTAATAATTCATTGACAAGCGCCTATGATTGGGATTGCTCTGCTGGAAATGCTTATGATTTTACATGCCCTAAAACAATTACTTCAACTGGCTATACAGCAAAAGCAGATAAGTCAATCACTTTTCACCCAGGATTTACTGCTGAATCCGGAAGCAACTTTACGGCAGAAGTAATCCCTTGCGCCTCTCAACTAATTTCAAATAACAACAATGACATAAGTAGTAAGCGTTCGTTAGCGGCAGAGGATAATAGTCGAGCGATCACAGTTTATCCTAACCCCAATAGAGGCACTTTTATGTTGGACATAAACGTTTCATCAGAAAAATACGACTCAAACGAGCTGAATGAAGACTTGTATTTTATTAGTGTAAATGATATTTTAGGAAAACAAGTGTACTCATTGACTACAGGTACTAATAGTTGTGAAATCAATATAATAAATGTTAATGACGGAATATACTTTCTTACAATAAAAAATCAAGAAGAAGTTTTGATTGGTACAAAAAAAATAGTTATTCAATAACTGCCTGGCTATGGGAGCTAGTCGTACTTAATTATCATGTGTTCGAGGTGCGTTTCAAGTCCAAGAAACACAACTATGTCGGGACGGTATTTTTCGATAATGTTTTTATTCAATCCGTACCGCCAACTGTCAAAAATGAAAACGCTTTCCCTGAACGATTCCTTAACGAAAGGAAGTACTTGGTCTCCGAATGAATCCCTTATAATAAGAATTTTGGGTCCGACTGTATCTTTATTATTGACAAACCTTCTTTCGTAATCCCACGGATAAGGAAAATCTGAAATTGGAGGAAACCCATATTTAGCTGTTTCAAGAGAAAACTCATTTTTAACTACAGGGTACTTATCATCTTCCGTTCTACTTTTTATTCCTAGAACTTTATAATGAAATCCTGTATTGAAAATTGAATCTTTCCATTGGTAATCAACAAAAGATTTAACATGTAACTGAGGAAAATCATTTTTAATTCTATTTAGTAAAACCTGGGATATAACATATCCTCCCCGTGTATTCCAATGATCATCCAGCTTATAGTACACTTTCATGGTGTCTTTGGCTTTGAGTAATGCAGAAAGGGGATTTACAATTACATCTGAAAATTTGCCTTTCAAATAGTCAAGCAGTTGTTGTCTTCTACTAATATGGTTATTGCGCAGATTAAAAGGTAGTTTTTCAGGATATACATTATATTTCATAGGACACACAACCCAATAAGCCTTTATATGCATTGAATCCAAATAGCTTTTTCTGTTTGTCCATTCGCATTCAAACTCTTTTAATTGTTCAGGCGAAAAATCTATTTTACCTTCATAACTATCTTTTTCTTTACCAGCTACAAAAAACCAACCATCTTTTCCCATTATTGTTTTATCAGGATGAGAGGATATTCCCCAGCAATAATATTTGATGTGGTGATATAAATTAAGTAAAGGTGTACGAAAAGAGAAATTATCGTTGATGAATGCTTCATAATCTTTTGGAAAAGCATCCAGATGATCCAGCTTTATTTCCACGCTATCTTTAAAGGTCCTGTTTTCAGCTTCCCGTTTAAACTTCCAAACAGGCATCAAAGCATTGAAAACCGGCAGCAGCAAGAGCGCCAGAAAAGTAAATGGAAGCAAAGATTTTTTTATAACTGTCAAAACCTAAAGTATATAAAAGGATTATAGGAACCTGCATTCAAAATAACTACAGAATATACAAACATAAAAACCAGTACAATGTTTTTCACCAAACCGTAAAAACCCGCAAAGCGATTTAAAGCAATATTATCCAGAACTTCTTTGATTTTAACAACCAGGATTGTGCTGGATACAATAGCAAGGATTAGAATTGTCAGTTTTTCAGAATCCAAAAAATACAGCACACTTTTACTTCCAGTGACACCCCCGCCAAATAATTTTAAAATGTATTCCAAAGCATCCAGTAATTTTTCTATCCTGAAAAACACCCAGCCTATCATTACAACAAGAAGAGTGTAGGCCCAGCTAACAACCTGTGGAATTTTCATCAATAGCTTCTCAAGCCCCAAACGTTCGATAATAAGGAATATACCATGAAACAGCCCCCAAACGATAAAGCTCCAGGTAGCGCCATGCCAAAAACCCGTGAGAAAGAAAACGAGAATTAAATTCAAATATGTTCGCCTCTGACTCTTCTGATTCCCACCAAGTGGTATATATACATAGTCCCTGAACCATGTAGATAGGGAAATGTGCCAACGCCTCCAGAATTCTTTTATACTTTTTGAAATGTAAGGAAAATTAAAATTCTCCATTATCGTAAACCCAAAGAGTTTGGCTAAACCGATCGCCATATCGGAATAGCCTGAAAAATCAAAATAAATTTGCAGGGTGTAAGCAACAATACCCAACCAGGCTGCCGAAGAACTTATAGTGTTTAATTGTTCAGCCATAACACTATCAGCAATGGATGCACAGGTGTTTGCAATTATTACCTTTTTAAAAAGACCCAGAATAAAACGCTGAATGCCTGCATTAAAGAATTCCCATGTTTCCGTCCTGCCCCTGATTTGACCTATAATGTCTTTATATCTGACTATCGGGCCTGCTACAAGCTGCGGAAAAAAAGTGATGTAAAGTGATGTATCAGTAAATTTAACAGCCGGTGTGGCTTTGTTGCGATAAACATCCCACAATAGTGACATTTGATGAAATGTAAAAAATGAAATTCCCAGAGGTAACACAATTCTAACATTGGGAATAGAATTTTCCTTATCTGCTACCAGAAAAAATAAGGCATTTAAATTTTCAATGAAAAAGCCAAGGTACTTGAATATAACCAGCACAAGAACATTTACAGTCAATCCAATAGACAGCCAGGTTTTACTTTTGGTTTCAGAAGTTTGAATCCGCTTTACAAAAATATAGTTGAGAATTATTGATAATAACAGAATAACAGTATATGTAACGCCACCCCAGGCATAAAAAAGAATACTAAAAGCAAGAAGTGTATAATTTTTCAGCTTGCCAGGTGATATATAATAACACAGTATGACAAGCGGCAGAAAACCAAATAAAAAAATTAAGCTGCTGAATAACATATCTGTTTATGGTTATTTACTGGTGAATATTATCACTTTTTTTGATGCTACTTTTTCATCTCCTGCTCTACCATCCAGCGGGCATCATTATACAATGCACTGTCTACGGTTATACCCAGATCTTTCGCTTTCGATTCAATAAGTTTTAGCCAATCCGGAGTAGCCCTGATTTTATTCATTTGGTCCAGAATTTTTTGCTCCTTCGTTCTATACACGCCTTCCTCTTCAATACCTAAAATGTAGACCGCATCCTTTCTAAGCGCCTCCTCTTCTGTTATTCCGGTATCTTTCGCTTTGTTTTTTATTGACTCGTACCAAACTGGATCTTTTTTCATTAACAGTATCTGGCGTTCTATTTTTCTCTGGTTATCCAGCCTTTTTAGTTCTATTGAAGATAGATTCGACTGAAAACCTTCGCTAACATTGATATAGGCCCAATCTGTGATAAAATTCAATGAAGGAGCAACTGAATCTATTTGTTGTTTTGAAAAGCCGAAACGCCTTAAATTATCAAGATATTTTTTATGAACCAGAAACTTGGTAATATCCCCATCCTTTTTAGCGTAATAAGCTGGTGATTCGGAGCTATTTTCTATCATACCGGGGGCATAACGTTCAATAAAAATAACGGGATCAGGGTTGTATAATTGAGGAAAATGAGCTAGAACCCAATTGGATATCGGCTTTGGCAGGTTTGTGGACCAGTCATATTTACTCATGGATTGATGGTAATATACTGTAACGATTTGGGTTAAAAGACTCAATATAAGAGCAAGGTTTCTGACACCAGTTCTTTCAATTTCCAAAATCAAAAAGAACGAGTGCACGATCATTACAGCACTTATGTACGTTACATACCTGTTTACAACAGCTTGTCCGTGACTCCAGTTATTGATTGTTCCGGCTACACATACCATGAACACGATTACAAAAGGAAGCACCAAACTCCATTTATGGCTAGCTGTTCTGAATTTCAAAAATTTTCGCAACAGCAATCCAATGTAAACTATCAACAGCAAAGGAATTGCCAGAACAACTCCCTGATTCAAATCAAAGAAAAATCCAATAACACGGGTAAATGTGACATAGTCGAAGCTAAGCGCTCCCTGGTATTTTATCAGATTTGTTTCTCCGAAATGAACATAATAAAAAAGGGAAGGAATAAATACCGGTAAGGCACACAAACAAACTTTTAACACATTTTTTAATCGGAAACCACCGGTAATCAGCACATCCAAAAATAAAAATGCAACCAGAAGCGAGAGTGGCTGATTCTGTAAAGCTGCCAGAGCAACAAGAAATGTAGCAATGTACTTTTTACCCTGAAAATAAAACCACATACCCAGTGTAACAAAACATATTGTATAAACTTCAGGATGCGTCCAACAGAGGTACCAGAAGGTGGTTGAGTAGAAAAACAGCAATACAAAGGCTGCTGTATAAACAGTATTTAACTGCGAATATTTAAAAAGCAACAAACAGCATAGCAGTACAAGAATGATGTTTGTTATATAAAAAACAAGCAGGGGGTTAAACGGCACAATTGCGCACAAAACTCTTACCGGCAAATTTAGGAGAGAGTAAAAGAAAAAGTGAACACTATATTTTTCCTGGTTATTTGCCACAAAAAAAGCATTACTATACTCAAGCGGGTTGAGATTAGTACGTCCAATAAAATTACAGGTGGCGTCATAAGCAGATGCCTTATCATTTTGTTCCCAGCCGTTAACTTTTGTAAATGCACTTTTGAACGATTCACAATCTGAAGATTTTACATTCGGGGAAAAATGATTAAATAAAGCCTCGGTCATAAGCGAATACTCTATTCCATCGCCAGTAGCGTACGGTTTATCTTCAAACGAAATTTTTATACATATAGAAAGGCCAATAATCAAAAATGTTATCAGCTGCATTCTATTTCCTTTAAAAAAATCTCTCATTTGAATTCAACAAATAAAAAAAGCTCCTTGTAATCAAAATTATTTATTCAAATAAATACGATTGTTGCACATAATACTCTGTGCGTCATTTATCCTGTAAATTGTATCTTTGGATGGCCTTATCAGCAACTCGTCCAGTTGAAACAATTTTTTATCGCTTGCAAAATCGTTATGAAATATTGTTATGACAAGGTGATCGGACGCCTCTTTTATATTGAGCTTATGTTCTATTAAAGCATGATTGTTATCAATTATTTTCATTTCGTACCACATTGGAAATTCCAAACGGTTATAGGAGCCTTGTGAACCATAACCTTCAATAATACAATAAGTGCGGGGATATAAATCTTCAGTATAATTATTCAGCCAGAACGAAACAGTATACTCCTGTTCACCTTTAAAATTGGGCACAGGATTATTGTACAAAACATTGAACTCTTTTAGTTTAGCCTCATAGCAGCCTTTTCCTGCAAAGCTATTTTCATTGGGTTTATCTTCAAATCCATTATAAACAAATGTCTTTACAGAATCTGTATAATTAAATCCATCTATAATATACGTTTTACGGGCATTCATCGCGTTTATTGCATTGCTATACAACATTTTATGCTTATTGCTCAACTGCTCCAGAGACAATTCGTACACATTGAATAGAGGGGTTTCTTTTATTTTCCTACATACACTTAAAACTTGTTTTTCCCTCTCATTCAACTCCGATTCCCTTACCAAAACCAAGAACGGTTTATTGCTTTTCAGACTGCTTAAAATTTTCAGTTCCCGGTAAGGTTCCTGTATAATCTGTATATTCCTATACGTTTGCTCCAGGGAGGTTCTGCTTAAAGAAACCATGGTTGTGGGCAATCCGGTTTTCAATGAGTTGATAAACACATCTCTCACCATCTCCGTAGCCGGAGCAATCCATATATTCTCAGAACCTACATGGAAATAAGGAAGACCGATTATTGCCTGGTAGTTTTCAGGATTCAGTTCCGTTAACCACTTGTTTTCAGCAGATTGATTTTGCTTATCTTCTAACCGCGGAATTCTGTTGTTAAAAAGCCCCTGTTTATTATTCGCAGTATAATATGCATCCAAACACATTATCGACAAAACAAGTGAAAGAATCGTATTTTTCCATAAAGGTTTTAATACCGCAACCCACTGGCAAATACTGTAAAAAACCACCACATTGATAACATAATAAAACACCCATGCAAAACGACCAACTGCACGCAATTGTTTTAAAGGACCTGCGGAATTGAGCCAACGCTCATACCCCTGTATCCTGAACGGGTAACCAAATGCAAGCAATAAAGCAATGATTCCGGCCCAAAAGAATGCATTCAATACGGCATTATCAGTAGGCAGCAACACTTTTCTGAATTTCAAAAAGAAAAGCTTTTTTACTGCAATAAGCACAAGGAGAAGAAAAGCAGCCGTTGATAGCAAACCTATGTAGGAATAACCTTCCATACTTGGTGGATATTCCGGTTTTATAAATGATAAGAGCGCATCTGTATACGGTGGTTTATCCAAAGGAAAAAACACTCCGGCTAAATTAGTAAAATAGGCAAGATATCCCCAGGGCTGACCGGTTCTGTCATGCACGGGATCAGTTATCAGCATAAATACCTGAATAAGCACAAAAGGAAGCACCAGCTGGATCAAAGAATGTTTAAAGCAGAATTTTATTTTACTTACAAATGTTTCAGACGCAAGAGCTGGTGTTTTTCTGAACAACATAAACAACCAGTATACAAAGGAAATAATCGCAAAAAAACCAAAAAAATAAAATTGTGTACATGCCATCAGGAACACAAACACACTTATCCAGATTGATTTTTTTACTGAAGGAGATTCATGGAATTTAATTAACAAGAGCAGAAACAAAGGAATGGCAAACTGATAGGTCAATGCAAAGTGACCGCCCATCCGGATAAATTGTGGAGATAAAAATGTAATAGCAATAGCTGCAATTGCTGAAAACAGCCAGGGCAGCTTTAAATGTTTAAAAATAAAATAAAGGAAAAAAGGACAAAGTGCTACAGAAAGCAACATGATCATATTGATGATACCAAGAGTATAGTTCGAAACATCAACTACTTTACTAACAAGCTTTATAGGGTTTGTAATAAGGGGCTGACAGCCTGTAAATAAAACATGTTCACCGTAAGGATAATTCATTCCCTGAAAATGCCAATATGTAGAATCGTATTTTACATGGTATAGTGAAGCATAATATGATTGAATACCATCGTCAGAAGCTTTAAAATAAACCTGGTTTGGAGCAACCAGAACCTTACCTAAAAATAAAAACATACATACTAAAGACAAAAGGCCGGTAAGCAGAAACCCTCTATCATTCAGAATATTTTTAAATCTGTCATTAAACATATTATAATTTCCCAATTAGACACGGTCTTGCATATTCACCTTCTGATAGGCCCCCTTAAACTGGTACCATTTAATTTTATAGAGGTCTACAATCATTCCAAAGGCATGACGGATAAGACTTACAGTAGAACTCTCCTGGCTTTTTAATATTACAGGCAGTCGTTTGATGTCGTAATTTCTTTTTAAAGAAATGTGAAGCAGTTCCACATCAAATGCAAAACCATTGATCCTGCTGATGGAAAACAGGTCGTTAGCAACACTTGCACGAAACCCTTTCATTCCGCATTGTGTATCAAAATAACCACCTGCTACAAAACGGCCTACAATAAAGGAGAACAAGTTACTGCCCGCTTTACGGACAGGAGATATTTTTTCGTAATAATTAGAATCGGTTAGTGTCCGGTCGCCCACCACAACATCAAATTCTTTAAAGTCGAGATAGTGAACAAAACGGTCAAAAGCGTTGTATTCGAAAGGAATGTCAGCATCGGTATAGATCCGAAAATCCCCTTTTGCATTCCACATGCCGTTTCTCACTGCAGCACCTTTCCCAAGATTAATTTCATTTTGAACGAAAACGCAATTGAGATCTTTGGCTACCTGCTCCGTAGCACCCGCATCCTGCGAACCATCGTCAACAACAATGATCTCAAAAGAATGTCCTTTCTGCGTCAGATAGTTTATCAGACCCGGAAGTGTATTCTTCAAGATTTCTGCTCCTTTGTAAGAGGGGATGATTACACTGAGTTTCACGCTGGCAATATTTAAATTCAAGAAACCAAATATAGGCTTTTTAAGCGAATTACAATGCTGTATTCATCTGGTACAAAACAGGTTTACTTGGAGAAGCATCGTTTTCAAAGCTGGCTATTTGCAGGTTCAAAAGGTAAGTGCCATCAAACACATTGTTTGGCACATAAATCATTTCGGTGATGGTTCTGTTCAGCTTCGTATTGTGCGGATATTGCCAGAAAGCGTGATGAGCAGCAAGCTTCCCTCCATCCACTTCCTTATCCACTGAAGGCAGATCGATTAAAACATGATCTATCCCCATAGCATCAATATATTCAGCAGCTTCATATATGAGGTATGGAGGATTGGTATTGGAATAGTGTTTATTCATTTTGGAAAGGCTATTGTCTAAAGTTCTTATGACAATGGCCTCAGGTCGCTTATCACCCAAACAGTTCTCTATGTGCTGCTTTGTAATAATTTTATCACCATTAGCCGTTTCATCCGGCAATATGGTAATCAGTTCCGCGACAAAGAAAAACGTTTTCAGGCATTGATTAATACTATAGTCTTCCTTACTGATATGCCCTACGCACTCTGTATGTGTACCATTTCCATGCGGGTTAAAAAAAACGTTCCTGAAGTTTACAGAGCCACCTTGTTTTACATCGCCTATCCAATCGCCCATACGCACGGGCTCTATCTTCACAGGCGGTGAATACCAGGCATTCACATTCTGCTCCCCTGCACGCAAAGGGATTGAAATATCTATCGGCTTCGCTAAATCTACATTGTAGCTTTTTCCTTTGTGTGTAATTTTTGAAATCATTTGGTTACGGATAACGAATGGAAACGAATTTACGAAACTGTTTGAAACTATTTTAATCCATTTATATTGGGTTCGTTGAACGAAAGTTTCCTCCCCATGTTTCTCGACAAGCTCGAAATGACAGCACACCAAGTATTTCGAGCATATTTATTTGTATGTAGTTTAATAATCCACCTTAAACAGATTCCCCGCAATACGATCCGCGAATAACTTGCCTTTATCGGTTAAAAACAATTTATTTCCTTCTTTTCGAATCTCCTTGCTATCAATAAATCTATCGGCCTCCGACAAACAATGCGATACGTAATCGCTCCCCATTTTTGTTCTGACATACTCCAAATCTGTACCCCACATGGTGCGCAGCGATATCAAAACATATTCGTTGTATTGCTGGGTTTTAGTCAGCACTTCTTTTTCAAAATTCAATTCTCCCTTTTCAATTGACTGTATGTAAAGTGCATTGTTTGAAATATTGGATTGCCTGTCATTTCCATCATACGAGTGGGCTGAAGGCCCAAGGCCCAGATAAGGCTTCTTTAACCAGTAATTACTGTTATGACGGGAGAAATGATTGTCCTTACAGAAGTTTGATATTTCATATTGAACGAAATTATTTTTATCCATTTCCTCCAGCATGATCTCGAACTGAGCAGCACTTTGGTGCTCATCCACATTTTTAGCTTTTCCTTCCTTAACAAAATGTGCCAGCGCTGTTCCTGGCTCTACCGTAAGGCAATAGGATGATATGTGTTTTACATCCAGCTCAAAAGCCTTATACAAGTTGAGCTTCCAATTGGCATTGCTTAAAGCAGGAATGCCATAAATCAGGTCAATGGTAATATTTTCGAAGCCCATATCCTGTGACGCTTTCACAGCTGTTAAAGCCTCCTGTGAATTGTGCGCTCGGTTCATCAACTTGAGATCTTCATCATGAAAGCTTTGAATACCAATGCTGAACCGGTTAACAGGAGATGTTTTCAGCTCTTTAATTTTTTGCACCGTCAAATCATCGGGATTGGCCTCTAAAGTGATTTCTGCATCCGGTCTGACATTAAAATTTTTATAAAGTGCTTCAAAAACCCACATTAATTCTGATTGCGACAACAATGAGGGAGTACCGCCCCCAAAATAAATAGTTTCAATTTCAGAATCTCCCGGGGTAAGCAACTGAAAATAATTTTTCTGCAATACAATTTCTTTCTGTAAAGCCTGCAAAAATGCATCTTTTCCCTTTAAAGAGGTCGAAAAGTGGAAATCACAATAGTGACAGGCCTGTTTGCAGAAGGGAATATGTATGTAGATACCAGCCATGGTTTAGATGTGAGACATGAGATTTGAGATATGAGACCTCTTCTGTTCAAAATCTTTGTCAGTGTATTTATCTAACTCTACCCAAAAACATAAGAGCCATCTGTAATAGCTACTTTTGTGACAAGCGCTACCTTCTTTAAAACATATTGTTTCTTCAACTTTACACCCATATAATCCATAAAGGGAAGTCCAGTCCGGACTGCGGGCGTCAACACCATAAACTATATTATACTTCGCTGCACGCTCTCCTTCGTGCCAGTCAGACACTCTACCATCAGAAAAACAAGCAACCCGAGAGTTAAATTTTTCTAAAATACTATTCGAATCCGCTCTCAGGTTTAATAGGACATGACGAGAATAATATCCCATATTACCACAGTCATCTATATAGTAGTCCATTACATAAAGGCTATCAGACTTAAATTTATTTTGCAATGAATGCTCAGAAAGCAGCTTATTTCTCAACTGAAAAGGACCAGTTGTTAGGAATGTAATTGTTTGCACAACAACAACAACAAGTGCAATTACGACTATTTTAATTAATTTTTTCCCCATTACCTGAAAAGAAATAAGCGAGATTTGTCTCAAATCCCATATCTCAAATCTCACATCTATTTATTTAATACTATCCTGAACGTAGTTCCCTTATCAATCTCTGAACTTTTAACAAATATTTTTCCGGAATGATAGTTTTCTATAATACGCTTTGTTAACGATAAGCCAAGCCCCCAGCCCCGCTTCTTGGTAGTATACCCCGGCTCAAAAATAGTTTTGTATTTCGATTTTGATATGCCTTTGCCGGAGTCGGTAATGTCGATATATACATACTGTGTTTGATCGGACACCGTAACTTTAATAGAACCATTGCCATTCATGGCATCTACAGCATTGCGTATCAGGTTTTCAATCACCCACTCAAACAACGGAACATTCAGCATTGCATTAACAGAAGACGCATTCGCCTGATCCAGCGTAAAATTTACATTCTTTGATGTACGCTTTTTCATGTAGCCAACAGCATCGTTCAGTACTTTTATTACATCAACATTCTCTAACACAGGCACGGAGCCTATTTTAGAGAACCTGTCAGTAATAGTTTCGAGGCGCTTAATGTCTTTTTCAATCTCTGTAGCTGTTTCTTCAGGCAAGCCACCGGATCTTAAATATTCCAGCCAGGCAATAAGCGAGGACAACGGTGTGCCCAACTGGTGCGCAGTTTCCTTGGCCATACCCACCCATACCTGGTTTTGTTCTACTCTGCGCGCTGTGCTGAACAATATATAAGCAATCAGCAGAAACAAACCAATGATGCCAAACATCACAAACGGATAATACTTCAGCTGAGTAAGCAAAATTGATTCCTGGTAAAAAATATAGCTTTTGCTGCCATCTCCAAACTCCACCTCTATGGGGTGGTTCTCGGCAGCCATGGTGGCAATGGTCTCCTTTAAAAAATCGGCATCCTTTATTTTTAACGAATCAATATTTCCGGAAGCAATCACATTTTCTTGGGTTGAGTCGGTATAAATAACCGGTACAGAGGCAGTATTCACCACGACCTCAGAAATAAAGGAGCGCACAAGATCGTCCAGAACTGATTTTAATTCCGAAAAGAGTTTCGAATCCTGGTAATAGAGATAATTCTTTTGTCCCCTGTATATGGTAATTTCAATGGGCTCCTGCATGGAAGCCATGATGTCCATTTGCTCCTTTAAATAAGCCGGATCCTTCTCCTTAGCAGGATCAAGATTACGCGAAGTGATAGGCACCCCCTTTTCGTTGGAAAGTATAACAGGCACGGTTGTATTATCAGACACCACCTTCAATACAAATCCATAATCCGAAAGCTCTTTTGAAAGCTGCTTGGTGGCCTCAGCCCAGAGCTCCACTTTTTTTCTTTCTTCTGTGCGGAGTTTGTTAAAAAGCTCATTGGTATATTTTACAAGAACGGCCTTTTTCTGCACGGCATCCGCCCAAAGCTTCACCTTTCTGCGCTCTTCCTGTGCAATTTTATTTACCAGAATATTGGTATACCACAACGAAGCACCAATAATAACCACAGCGGTCACAAACAACCACAACTTCCAACGCTGCTTTTTAGAATAGATGTTCACCTGATTAATGCATTAGTATACTCTTGTAAATTTAATGTTTTTTGAGGAATTCAGACTTAAACTGCAATGAATCAGCCAACGAAACCCTTTTAAACGAAACGTTATTGTTGCTGCATCACGTCTGATTTAAAAGATTCCTCCGATCGGTCGGAATCACAATATTAGAACGTTTACAATTAAAAATCATCTTCTACAGGCTTCTTCGGCTTTTTCAGTTCTTTTTTCTCTTCTTCTTTTACATCCGCCTCTTCCCATTTAATGATAACTTTCTGCTGAGTTTCCTTTTTTACCTTGTTAGCATTGTTTAGTGAAGTATCCTTTTTAAAAAGACCAAATTCTTCATTCAGTATTTTTTTCAGGCTTTGTTTCTCCACCTTCAAGTCATTCTTCACATTTTCTATGGCACCTTTTGTATCGTATTTTATAATGGGTTCATAGGCCGTACCTGTCATCAATAAAAAGACATTTGTTCGTCCAAGCCCATCGTCTTCAACTGGCCCAAATTCCGAGTCTTTCTGCTTTGGCTTTCGCACCTTTTTTGCGAGCAGTTCGTTCAGCGACAGCTTAACGCGGTAATTAATAGCATGTTCAAAGGTATGAGTGCCCGAAGCATAAAAATTCATCACATTTGATTTTATTTCCATTTTGGGTATCGTCACCACTCGGTTCTTAACTTCCAGCTGGTTGTGCAATGCAGAAAAACGCATATTTTCCAGTTCCTTCAAATCGATAAAGCGCCAAAGCTTGCGCAATGTTTCCACATTATTCAATTCCCCATTATCAACAGTCATGTCAATACCAGCATATAGTTTATCCAAATCCACCTCCAGCTCTGGCGTACAAACGGTGGCATACTGAATTTTAGCGCTTACTGCACCTTTTATATTTTTATCCATAATTGTTGTTTGTCCGAAATTTTCGAAGGCGGTAAAAAATTTAGTGATGTTTATTTTATAAATATCGGAAAAGCAGGTAATCAGGAGCTTTGTAGAATCACTGCCATCAATCAAACCACTTGTGGTAACTTTTCCGTTCATTGTAGAAAACAACAATGAATCAACCGACATTTTTTTATCTTTCATTTTAATCACCCCCTTCAAAGCCGAAGCCTCAAATTTACGAAACACTACATGTTCAATCCGGCTATTCAGGTTTACATTGATGTGCTCCGAAAACTTAAGTTTGTATTTGCTTTGCGAGGCTTTATCTTCTTCTTTATTTGCAAGCAATTCATTCAAATCTATGTTTTTTGAGTAGAGAGCAGCCTCCACAGTTACATCCTGATTTTCCCTTAATGCAAAACCAATACAGTTACGCAAGAAGCCCTTTAGTTCAAAATCGCTTTTCGATACATTTCCTGAAAAATTATTAATCGCCAGATCGTTGTTGTCAAATGTGAAGTCTCCGTTAATATTACTAAAATCAAGCGTATTGTTTTTTATTTTCACCTGCATGTTTTCCACTACAATATTCCCCGTTGTGGTAATGCTTTGATAATCGCCTTCATCAAATGCTTTGGCATTACCAGTCATTGATGCATCTACCTTAAGCATGCCCGAAATTTCCTGAATAGTATCCAGTTTAATAAAGTCCTGTAACTGTGCCAGGCTTATTTCGCCTTTTACCCTGGCCGAAACATCCGGGTTTCGCAAATCCTTTAAAAGCAGCTCTCCTGTTACGGTTCCGTCACCCACGGTAGCAGAAAAAGATTTTAATTCCAGGAATGAGTCTTCTGCAACAGCACTGTTTCCGCTCGAATAGCGGCCTGTTAAATTCACACGGTGCAGGGAAATATTATTTTTTATCTGTGTTATATCGGCATTTTTTATTCCAAAATCGGCTTTTACTCTTGGCAGCTTGTTTTTAGACACCGTGCCTTCTACAACAGCATCAAAGTAAAATTCACCCGAGCTTTCGTAGTCATTTATTTTATTTTTGTAATCGGCCGGAATAAGGGAAAGCACTGATTTTATATCCATCTCTTTCCCTTTAAGGCCAAGATTTACAATCGACTCTTCTCCGCCACCAATTACATTGCCGACAATTTCAAACAGCAAATTTTCCACCTTAACTTTACTGTTTTTCAATTTATAAGAAGCCGAATTCTTATCCACATCCAGCTCCAGTTCGGCTGTAATGTGCTTTTTGCTGATATAATTCGTTCTTCCAATTTTCAAATCATTTACCAGCAGGTCGCTGTTTGTCTGCATCAAGTATTTTTCATTCGAAAACTTTCCTGAACTGGTGCTTTTATTAATTACAATATCCACCAACTGGTGCGTTTTGTGATTTTTGTATACAACACTGAAGTTACTAAGAACAATTTTTTTTAGCGCAAAGTTAAAAGAGCCGGTTCCACTGCTATCAGAGGCTTTCCAAAAATGGTAATTATCATTACCGTTTTTATCTATCCATATATTCAGATAGACTTTGTCGGCAGTTATTTTTTTCACCTCGTACTTTTTATGGAAAACGTCCATAATGTTGAATTGAAAAGAGATGCTCCCTGCTTTAAACAGCGTATCACGTTTCTTTTTTTCAACTGCATCCAGCGCTTTTACATTTTTAAAGTCAACCGAAGCGTAAGGGAAATTTTTTATTACAGTAAAGTCAATGTCCTTGCCATCCACCATTACCTGTGTATTCAGCTGTTTATTCAGCTCTCCCACAACATAATTCTTCACCTCATCCTGGTAATAATAGCCAATAACAATACCGGCAGCTATTGCTGCGATAAAAAATAAAAAAGCAAAAACAATAAATCTGAATAAAAGCCTGAAAAACCGTGGTGATTTTTTTTGCTGTGGAAGTATTGGGCCTGCAACTGTTTCGTTCTCCATTTGGAAACCTCATTTTACACAACAAAGTTTGGAAAAAAAACAGCGTGCTTTGTATCTGTAAAAAGGATGTTATTAATAACGAACAGTGAATAAGTTTAGTGTGTATCCCCGAGAGATTTTTAGCCACAGATTCACAGATTTAGACTTTACGAATCTGTGAATCTGTGGCGATTTAATAAAGCAAGTATTATCCTGCACTAATCATTTTCAGCATGCCCAGCTCGGCTTCCGTTAAAAAGCGCCAGCGGCCACGTGGAAGATCTTTCTTGGTAAGGGGACCAAACATTACCCTGTCCAGCTTACGTACATTGTAACCGGCAGATTCAAAAATCCTTCGCACGATGCGGTTTTTACCGGAGTGCAGCTCAACTCCCACCTGCGCTTTATCCGTTCCATCACCTACATAAGTAATTTCATCCACTTTGATCAAACCATCCTCCAGCTCTATTCCTGCTGCGATCTTATCCATATCGGCACGCTTCAATGGCTTATCCAGCTCTACATGGTATATTTTACGCACACCGTAACGGGGGTGTGTCAGCTTTTTGGTAAGCTCTCCATCGTTGGTAAACATTAAAAGTCCCGTAGTTGCTCTGTCGAGACGGCCCACAGGGTATACACGTTCTTTGCAGGCACCATGAATCAGCTCCAGCACGGTTCTGCGTTCCTGCGGATCGTCTACAGTGGTAATATAATCTTTTGGCTTGTTCAGGATAAGGTATACCATACGCTCTTTACGAAGCGTTTGTCCACCGTATTTGATAATATCTGTAGGCTTTACCTTATAGCCCATCTCTGTAATGGTTTTACCATTTACCTGCACTACTCCTGATGCAATAAGGTCATCTGCCTCCCTGCGGGAGCAGATACCGGCATTGGCAATATATTTATTTAAACGTACAAGCCCATCCTCCGATTTTCCGGCTGAAGGGCGCTTTTTGCTTTTATCCCCTTTTGGTGACTTACGAAATTCGTCCGCTACGGTACCGTGCTCAAAGTCCGATTCATCCAAATCATATGGGTTAGCCTCGCTCTTGCGCTTATAATCCGGTTTATCTGAAAATTTACCTTTCTCAAAGGGTTTTCTTTTACCTTTAAATCCAAATGGTGCCTTTTTGTCTTTGCTCCAGCCATCCTTTTTGAAACCCGGCTTTCCGGAACGCTCTTTTGTAGTTTCCGAGCTTGTTCTGCGGCTTTTGCCCGACCCGAACTCAGATGGCTTTGAATCATCGCGAAAACGCTCAAAAACCGGCTTTTGCTCACGTTTTGAAGCTGATTTACGGGGCTTTGTATCTTCTGAAGCGCTTTTACCTTCTTCAGTCCTGCCAGAATAAGATTTCTTCTTGTCATCTCCTCCCTCCTTTTTTCTGAAAGGCTTGTTTCCCTTATTATCTCTGTTTCCGCTGCGTTTAAATTCTTTGGCCATTTTGGATTTTTTTTGCAAAGGTACGAAAACGGATGGACTTAAAGCCTATAATAACTTACATACTAAGGGACGAAACAAACAGTCTTTTTTTATTGCAATCTTTGGCTTTTTTTATACTTTTATCTTTTCCTGATATATCAAATAAAAGATTGGATTGAGCACCAAGCAAGTAAAGCTTAAACCTTGAGTAAATGGATGATATGCGTATTATGGGAATACACATATCATCCAAAGCGAACTATATAAAAACAGTATGCACAACGTAAAAAAAATATTTCTTTTTCTAGCATTTTATTCTTTGGGAGTTTGCTGTGCACAAACAACCATTAATCTAAAAGACGTTCCCCCGCCCAGAGTAATCCCAGTCCCAAAAACTACAGGAGGAAGTTACCTTATTAAAACCAAATCTGGACAGAAAAAAATTAAACTCCAGCCGCCCGAAACCAAGTCTGCTGATATCTATTCGATAATGCAAAACTACACTACTGATCACGGATTGGCTATGGACGCAATTTCCCTCGGGCATAAAAACGGCTTATTCGACAGTAAAGGGAATCTCTGGTTCGGCACAAATGGTGGTGGCGTATCGCGTTATGATGGGCAATCCTTTACGAACTATACCACCGCTCAGGGGCTGGTTAATAATATTGTACAATGCATTTTGGAAGATAAAAGGGGAGACCTTTGGTTCGGCACAAGAGAAGGCGTATCACGTTTCGATGGGAGATCCTTTACAAACTATACAACTTCACAGGGTCTGCCAAACAATACTGTATGGGCCATTGCGGAAGATAAAACGGGAAATGTCTGGATCGGTACGTATGGCGGAGGCTTATCACGCTACGATGGAAAATCCTTTACAAATTACACCACTGCACAGGGGCTCGCAAGCAATATTATATTAAGTATCACAGAAGATAAAACAGGGAATTTCTGGCTCGGCACGTCTGGGGGGGGGTATCCCGCTACGATGGTAAAACCTTTACGAATTATACCACCGCTCAGGGGTTAATTAACAATATTGTACTAAGCAGCATGGTGGATGAAACAGGAAATCTCTGGTTCGGTACGAAAGAAGGCCTATCGCGCTATGACGGGAAGTCCTTTACGAACTATACAACCGCTCAGGGGTTAGTTGACAATATTGTCGTAAGCATGCTGGAAGATAAAACTGGAAATCTCTGGTTCGGCACAAAAGAAGGCCTATCACGTTACGATGGGAAATACTTTAGTAACTATACCGCTGTGCAGGGGCTTGCGAATAACAGTGTACACAGCATCACAGAAGATAAGACAGGAAACCTATGGTTTGGTACCAATGGGGGAGGCCTGTCGCGTTACGATGGAAATTCCTTTATGAACTATACCACCCTGCAAGGCCTGGCAAGTAATATTGTACTGAGCATCACGGAAGATAAACGCGGAAATCTCTGGTTCGGTACCAGTGGAGGCTTGTCGTGCTACGGTGATAATTGCGAGGCAATCGCTAGCGCGGAGAATAGAAAAGATAAAAAAAATGTGAAAAAATCCTTTACGAACTATACCACTGCGCAGGGGTTAGTGGATAATTTTGTGATGTGCATCACGGAAGATAAAACCGGGAATCTTTGGTTCGGAACATCGGAAGGCGTATCGCTCTTTGACGGAAAATCCTTTACGAACTACACTACGGCCCAAGGGCTGTCGAATAACGTAGTAAGGTGTATTGCAGAAGATAATTCGGGAGATATCTGGTTCGGGACTTATGGCGGAGGCGCGTTACGCTACAATGGAAACCGGGTTGAAGAAACTGGCAGTCAAAACAGAAAAACCGAAAAACTCGTTAAATCCTTTACTAACTATACCACCACACAGGGATTGGCGAACAATAAAGTAATTAGCATTTTGGTAGACAGGGCGGGCAATCTTTGGTTTGGCACCAATGGTGGAGGCGTATCGCGCTACAATGGAAAATCCTTTACGAACTTCACTACCGCAGAGGGTTTGGCACATAATACTGTGCTAAGCATCACAGAAGACAAAATGGGAAATATTTGGTTCGGCACGGATGGTGGAGGCATATCCCGCTTCGATGGAAGAACTTTCACGAACTATACCACCGTAAATGGATTGCCGGACAATTCGGTTACCCAAATTATTATTGATAAACAAGATAATATAATCATAGGAACAAACTTTGGCATCGCTGTTCTGAAATACCTTACGACAACGCTGGCGGTTAACAATGAACTGCGGAATATACCGGCTCAAAATTCCTTGCCCAGCGAAGAGTTGAAAAACTATATTCCAAGTATAGAAATTTATAACTCAGCAACGGGCTATCCTGTCAAAGATGTAAACTCAGGACAAAACACTATGTTCTGCGACAGCAAGGGAATTACCTGGATTGCCACAGGTGCGGACAAAACAGGTTTGGTGCGTTTTGACTACAGTGCAGTAAACAAAAACCTGGCCCCGCTTACAATAGTTTTCAAAAACATAAAAATAAATGGGACAAATATTTGCTTTTATTCCCTGAGTTCTGAAAAAGACAGCACAACAAAATCACAGCAGGAAATAATGACTTATGGAAAATTGCTAAGCGATCATGCACGGGAAGAATTAAAAAACAAATTTGGCGATATCAGATTTGACAGTATTACCAAGTTTTATCCAGTACCTGAAAATTTAATTCTCCCATACACTAACAATCATATTGGATTTGAATTTGTGGCTATAGAGCCTGCCCGCCCGTATCTTGTGAAATATCAATACATGCTTGTTGGTATGGATAAAGACTGGAGCCCGCTGAGCGATAAAACCAGTGCTGAGTTCAATAATTTGTGGGAAGGCACATACACATTTAAATTAAGAGCTCAAAGCCCTTTTGGTGTATGGAGCGACCCCATTACCTATACTTTTAAAGTCCTTCCTCCATGGTGGCGCACCTGGTGGATGTACCTACTTTATATAATTGTAATGGTTTCAGGAGTTGTACTGATTGTAAGATGGAACAACAGACGACTGATAGCACAAAAAAACAAACTGAAAACCAAAATTGTACGTGCCACCAACACCATAAGGGAAGAAAAAGAAAAAATACAAAAGGCAAATGAACTTATCAGTGAACAAAGGCAAATTGCTGAAGAACAGAAAAAAATAGTAGAGGAAAAAAACAAGGACATTCTGGACAGCATCCATTACGCAAAACGCATACAGTACGCGATGCTCATNNNAAACGTGAGTATTTCGAAGATTACATACCGGAGTATATGCTGCTGTTTATGCCTAAAGACATTGTAAGTGGTGATTTTTACTGGGCCCATAGCAAATTTAACGATCCGCAAAAGCCGGCAAAAGAAAATATGCACTGGTACCTGGCTGCAGCCGATTGCACCGGGCATGGTGTTCCGGGAGCAGTAATGAGTATGCTGGGTATGTCGTTTCTGAATGAGATTATTAAAAACAATGACTCCCTCACTCCGGCTGAAATATTACATACTTTACGTGAAAAAGTAATAAAAGAGCTCGGACAAAACGGTGATGCCGAAAACTCGAAGGACGGGATGGACATTTCGCTTGTGAGATGGAATTTCAGAACGAATGAATTTCTGTGGGCCGGAGCAAACAACCCCATTTATCTGATCCGGAACGGGCAGTTTGAAAAAATTAAAGGCGACAAGCAGCCTATTGGCTATTTCCCTGAACCTAAACCCTTTACAAACCACAGTTTCAGGCTTGAAAAAGGCGACTGTTTCTATATTTTTTCAGACGGATATGCCGACCAGTTTGGCGGTCCACTTGGTAAAAAGTTCAAATACAAGCAGCTGGAAGACCTTCTTCTTAAAAATTATCAGCTTCCGATGAAAGAGCAGCGCAAAATCCTTCGCGACACCTTCAATAATTGGAAAGGCGAGCTTGACCAGGTGGATGATGTGTGTGTAGTAGGTATACGCGTGAGTTAACAAAATCAGTTGGCAATTAAACAGTTGGCTATTGGCAATTGTCACTGGGGCTATTTGACAGTTTGCAATAAAACAATTTAACCATCTGACAACCCGACAATTCAACAGCTAAACAATTGAACATCAACCAATTGAATAATAAGCACCAAAAGTTCTCTTCAGGCCAATAAAGAAGTCTTAAAACCGATAAGTTTTTGATATTCATATTACTATCCACCGAAAAAACAGTAAAATTTTGCATATTATTTTTGTTTATACATTAAAATACTATCTTTGCAACCCTTAAAATGAAAATTGCGAATTAATTACTTGATTTTAAATATATTATAAACATGACAAAAGCAGACATTATTAACGACATCGCTGAAAAGACAGGGATTGAGAAGATGGTAGTACAGGCAAGTGTAGAAGCATTTATGAAATCCGTTAAAGGTGCAATGGAAAAAGGAGAAAACGTGTATTTAAGAGGCTTCGGAAGTTTCATCGTGAAAAAACGCGCTGAAAAAACCGGAAGAAACATCTCTAAAAATACAACTATCATTATCCCGGCACATTATATCCCGGCATTTAAACCGGCTAAAACGTTCTCGGAAGAAGTAAAAAAGAGTGTAAAAAAAGCTGTAACAGCTTAATAATCAAAACAATCTGAGCGAATTACAATTTGTAGTTCGCAAAGACTGGTAATTCGTAGTTAATGAAGTCTGTAAACACAAAGCAAATCGCAGTAATTGCAGGCATAGTTATTCTCATCGTTCTTTTATTATTTGCAAATACCAAAATCCCTGAAAAAGAGAAGGTTACAGCAGAGTCAGGAGATGCCGGCCACACTAATGCAAGCAGCATAGAACCGCTGATTGAAAACGCCAGGAAATTACTACCCGATGAACAAAAACAAAGGGTAAAACAACTGGAAGAAGCAACAGTGAGTGCTGCCGACAAAAAAACTGCTTTTGAAGCCATTATCAACCTGGTGGACAGTGTCCGTCAGCCACTACTGGCTGCCCATTTCATGGAAAAAGCAGCGCTTGCCTCTTCAACAGAAAAAAACTGGGAAGAAGCCGGCAACAGGTATTTCATGGCTACGCGCTTTTTTAAAGAGGAAGAAAAACCTGCGCTTTATGCAAAAGCGATGGAAGCATTTGAAAAAGTACTGCAAATCAACCCGGCAAATACGGAAGTAAGAATCAACCTTGCCTCCTGCTATGTAGAAGGACCGGAACCGATGAAAGGCATTACAATGCTGAGGGAAATTGAAAAAACAGATTCCAACAATGTGAACCTGCAGCTCAATTTCGCTTTCTTTTCACAGCGGTCCGGACAGTGGGACAAGGCAATCGCCCGCTTTAACAAAGTGCTGAAAATACAGCCCGATTTTGTTGAAGCCTACCTTCACCTGGCCGATGCTTACGAGCAAAAAGGTGATAAACAGGGTGCCATTGAAAGCCTGAAAAGCTACATGAGCAAAACGGATGATGTTACAATAAAAGCTGAAGTACAAAATTATATCAACCAATTATCCCGGGAGAGTGCTCCCGGAGAAGAACACAAACATTAGTAAAAACTTTTAAAACCTTTTAACCATGCCAAGCGGAAAGAAAAGAAAAAGACATAAAATGGCTACTCACAAACGTAAAAAACGTTTGAGAAAAAACAGACATAAGAAAAAATAATTCCGGCATAACCGGAATTATTTTCACGTGCTGTATATATTTATTATCTCCTTTCAGCCGGGTGGGTTTTGCCACCCTGCTTACTGACGCACGTATACTTGTGTTCTTTCCGGTTATACAACCGGGATCATACGCATTTAACCTTGTTTATTATCCCCATATTCAGCCCCAGGGCCGGATAATGGGGTAATTGTATTTATTTAAAAAACTTTAGAGTGAACAACGAATTAATTATTGATTCAACACCCTCCGAAGTTGTTATTGCACTATTAAGCGACAAACGCCTTGTAGAGCTCAACCGTGAAAAAAGAAATAACAACTTTTCTGTTGGCGATATCTACCTGGGCCGTGTAAAAAAAGTAATGCCCGGCCTCAATGCTGCATTTGTGGATGTAGGATACGAAAAAGACGCCTTCCTGCATTACCTTGACCTTGGACCACAGGCTGCGTCACTCAACAGGTATACACAGCTCACACAATCCGGCAAACAAAGCAGCGCTGATTTAACGGGTTTTAAACTGGAAAAAGAAATACCGAAAGACGGAAAGATTGGCAATGTTATCAGTGCAAACCAGCAGATATTGATACAGATTGCCAAAGAACCTATTTCTACCAAAGGCCCACGCATCACTTCTGAAATATCGCTTGCAGGCCGTTACATTGTTCTTATTCCTTTTGCCGATAAAATCTCAGTATCACAGAAAATAAAAACATCGGAGGAAAAAAGCCGCTTAAAGCAGCTCATGGCCAGCATCAAGCCAAAAAACTTCGGAGTAATTGTACGTACAGTTGCCGAAGGGAAAAGCGTAGCAGAGCTCGATGCCGACCTCAACGACCTGATGAGCAAGTGGAACAAATGCTACGAAGCATTAAAAACCGCTGTGCCTCCTCAGAAAGTACTGGGTGAGATTGACCGCACCTCAGCAATCCTGCGCGATTTGCTGAATGCCAGCTTCAACAGCATTCACGTGAACGAGGAGAAGCTGTTTGACGAAACAAAAAATTACCTTTCGGCAATTGCACCGGAGCGCGAAAAAATATTAAAGCTGTACAAAGGCAGCGTACCTATTTTCGACAATTTTGGTGTTGACCGCCAGATAAAAGCACTGTTTGGGAAAACAGTGACCATGAAAAGCGGTGGTTACCTTATTATTGAACACACTGAAGCCTTACACGTAATTGATGTAAACAGCGGTAACCGTGCCAAGTCCGACAACAACCAGGAAACAAATGCCCTGGAAGTAAACCTGGAAGCAGCCGTAGAAGTTGCCCGCCAGCTGCGCCTGCGCGATATGGGTGGTATTATTGTGGTTGATTTTATCGATCTGCACTCTGCCGAAAACCGCAAGCTGCTGTACGATAAAATACGCGATGAAATGGCCAAGGACCGTGCTAAGCACAACATCCTGCCACCAAGTAAATTTGGTTTAGTTCAGATCACCCGCCAGCGTGTGCGCCCGGAGATGAACATTGTAACGGTAGAAAAATGTCCCACCTGCGGTGGTACCGGTGAAATACAAGCCAGCATTGTGCTCATGGACCAGATCGAAAACAACCTGCGCTATATTTTAAAAGAGCAAAACGAAACGGGTGTTACACTCTGCGTACACCCATACCTGGAAGCTTATATTACTAAAGGATTCTTCTGGAGCTCCCTGCGCCACAAATGGGGCCGCAAGTATGGTAAAAAAATTAAAGTAAAAGCGATGACTTCTTATCACTTTTTGGAGTATCATTTTTTGAATAAAAATGAGGATGAGATAAAGGTGTAAAGGTTATTTTAGTATCTGAAAAAAGGGGAAGGAAAAAAAGAGATTTTCTTCCCTTTTTTGTTGTGCGAATCGTTAAAAAATATCATAGTAAGGAATACTCCTCCAACAATAATTCGTATTTTTCAACTACGTAAATCGATTCATGATTATGGATAAAAAAAGTTTATCCGAACGCGATATTTGTACAAAGTTTATTACTCCTGCTGTCGAACGGTCAGGGTGGAATAAACTCACACAGCTATTGGAGGAGGTTACTTTTACTGACGGAAAAATATATGTTAGGGGGAAGCTTACAGCAAGAGGAAATCAAAAAAGAGCCGACTACATACTTTATTATAAACCAAATATTCCCATTGCAATCATTGAGGCAAAAGACAACAAGCACTCTGTTAGAGCTGGTATCCAACAAGCTTTGGAATATGCCCGTATCCTTGACATTCCTTGTGTATTCAGCAGCAATGGTGATGGTTTTTTATTTCATGACCGAACCGAAGCGGACGAAAACATTGAAACTGAAATTGGTTTAGATGCATTCCCCACACCTGAACACCTATGGGAGAAGTACAAAAAGTACAAAGGCATTTCAACGCCATCAGCTGAAAAAATAGCTTCACAAGATTATTATTTTGATGGGACAAATCGCAAACCCAGGTACTATCAACAAATTGCCGTAAATAGAACTGTGGAAGCTATTGCTAACGGGCAAGACAGAATTTTGCTTGTAATGGCAACAGGTACGGGGAAAACATATACTGCTTTTCAAATTATTTACCGATTATGGAAATCAAGAAGCAAAAAACGAATTCTATTTCTTGCAGACCGAACGGCATTGATTGATCAAACCCGCAAAGGCGATTTTAAGCATTTTAAAGATAAAATGACCATCATCAAAAAAAAGGTAGTTTCAAATAAAGACGGTAAAGACGAACTAATTTCAAACAAAAAAAGAGGCATTGATACAGAAGATAAAGCCTACGAGGTTTTTCTGGGATTGTATCAAGGGCTAACAAATAATGAGCCTGGTATCGAAGATGCTTACAAAGATTTCTCACCCGACTTTTTTGATTTGATCGTAATCGATGAGTGTCACAGAGGCAGTGCGAAAGAAGATAGTTCGTGGAGAGAAATTTTATCCTACTTCAAAAACGCCACACATATTGGTTTAACAGCCACTCCAAAAGAAACCAAAGAAACCAGCAATACTGAATATTTTGGCGACCCTGTTTATACGTATTCGTTGAAACAAGGTATAGATGATGGGTTTCTTGCTCCTTATCGTGTTGTAAGAATTGGTTTAAATGTAGATGCCGAAGGTTGGCGGCCAGACCAAGGCAAAACCGACAAAGAGGGAAATGTCGTTGAGGACCGCATCTATAACCGAAAGGACTTTGACCGAAACTTAGTTATTGACGAAAGGACTGAATTGGTTGCGAAAAAATTAACAGAATTTTTAAAAGGTTACGATCGCTTTGCAAAAACAATTGTGTTTTGTGTGGATATAGATCACGCTGAGCGTATGAGAACTGCGATTGCAAGGCAAAATGCAGATTTAGTCGCAGATAATTACAAATATGTAATACAAATTACCGGTGACAATGACGAAGGTAAAAGAGAGCTGGATAACTTTATTAATCCTGAAGAGAAATATCCCGTTATCGCTACAACATCGGAGTTAATGACTACTGGTGTAGATGCCCAAACATGTAAAGTTATTGTATTGGATGCCAACATCAATTCAATGACCAAGTTCAAACAAATAATAGGGCGGGGTACGCGTATCAATGAAGAATACGGAAAACTCTACTTTACTATTTTAGATTTCAGAAACGCCACCGATTTGTTTGCAGACAAAGATTTTGATGGAGATCCTATTCGCGTAAAACCGGTTTCTCAAAACGAAGATTTATCATTCGTGGTAATTGAAGAAGAAGAAAGCACACTTACTGTTTTAGACGAAGCCACAGGCGAAGAAATAAAATTTGAAAAGGTAAAAATACGTTACCCGGACGGCTCAGCACTTGGGCCCACCTGGGTTGTAAAAGACTCAAAAACCAAAAGGGACAAAATTTATGTGAATGGTGTAGATGTTTCTGTGCTGGTGAGTCGTGAAATGTATTTTGACCACCACGGAAAACCCATTACAACAAGCTTAAAGGATCATACAAAACAAGTGATCAAAGAACAATTTAGTTCGCTTGACAATTTTTTAAACAGGTGGAACAACAGTGACCGAAAAGAAGCCATAATTGCTGAGTTACAGGAACAGGGCATAATGGTAGAAGCCTTGTATGATGCAGTAAATAAAGAAGTTGATTTGTTTGATTTAATTTGTCACGTTGCATTTGACCAGGCACCGCTAACGCGCAAGGAAAGAGCAAACAACGTGAAAAAGCGGAACTATTTCACCAAATATGGTGAACAGGCAAAAAAAGTCTTAGAGGCCTTATTAGACAAGTATGCAGACGAGGGCATTACCAATATTGAAGATATCGAAGTGTTGAGGGTAAACCCTTTCGATGAATTTGGTTCACCGCTTGAAATCATAAACGAGTTTGGCAGCAAAGAAAAGTACTTGCTGGCCGTTAAAGAACTGGAAATAGAATTGTATAAATCTATAGGCTAATATGATTGAGGACAATAGTATTGAATATAAAGGTCTGAAAAAAATAGCCGACAGTGGAGGAAAGCTTAAAACTGATGGCTTACGAGATTTGGCACAAACCTGCGTTGCTTTTGCTAACGTTCAGGGAGGTAAAATCATAATTGGTATTGAAGACGGGGCAGAACAGCCGCCTCCAGGGCAAGTAATTGATAATAATTTAACCAGTGAAACAATTACGCGCTTGCGTTCCCTGTGCTTTAATGTGGGACTTGTATTAAACAGTATCGAAACGCATGTTAATAAGGGTCAATATTTTAGTATTACTGTTCATCCAACACTAAAGTCCATTGCCACTACTGCAGATGGAAAAATTTATATACGAGTTGGCGACCAGTGCCAGGCGGCAAGAAGTGAAGATATTGTGCGGCTTGCGAACGAGAAAGATGCTTTCCAGTGGGAGCTGCAAATAAGAAATATTTCCATTGATCAGATACCGGAAAACAACATACTGAATTTTGCTGGTGGAATCAGAGCCTCTGACAGGGTTAAACAAGCAATTAAAGATCTGACAGATATTGAAATCATTGAACATTATAATCTTTTAGAAGGAGGTAAGCTTACAAACTTAGGAATACTTTGGCTTGGTACCAGCTCACAAAGGAGCAGGCTTGTTTATCCCTTAACCGTTCAATATATTGTTTATGACGAGCAGGAAAAAAAAGTCAGGAAGGAGGTTTGGCAGGACTATTCCAAAGACCCGAAAGAACTTCTGGTAGATATCGAAAAGCAAGCCATTGAACTAACTTATTATGATGAGTTTCCACATGGATTATTCAGAAATAAAATCAGGCATTATGATGAAAGATTAATCAGAGAATTACTGATTAATGCTATTGCTCATAAAAGCTATACTATTTCCGGTGATATTTTTATTAAAGTATTTGTTGATCGCATGGAGATTGTTAACCCCGGTGGACTTCCTTTAGGGATAACAGTAAATAATATTTTACATACCACACATAGAAGAAATCCGCACCTGATACGTATTCTCCATGATTTAAAGCTCATGGAAGGAGAAGGTACAGGGTATAACCTGATTTATGAGATTACAAGCCGCGATTCCAAACGGTTTCCAGTACCTGTTTCCGACTATAACTCCACCTCCGTTACACAATATTCTAAAATATTAGACGAAGAAGCGATTTTGCTGCTTGATTTCATTGCAAGGAATTACCAGCTATCTCAAAAAGAATTCATTGTTCTGGGCATCATTACACGCAATAAAAAAATGCCTACTACCCAATTAAGCAAAGAATTACAGTTAACAGACGAAGACAGGCTTCGCTCTTATGTTAATCGCTTACTTGATCAGTCTATTCTTATAACACGCGGAATAAAAAAAGGAACAGAATATTTAATCAACCCTAAGTTGATTGCAAATTCGAAAATTAATATTAAACCAACCTTAAAAACCATTGAACAACCACGTTTAAAAGCGCTGATTGAAGAAATATTAAGAATTACCCCAAATATCACTGCCAACGAAATCCAAAGTAAACTTGGTGATATTTCAATTGATGATGTCAGAAGGTCTATATATAAACTCGTAAAATCCGGAAGTCTTGACCATTCTCCGGACAAAACCTACCGTAAATACTGGCTGGCAAAAAAAAATAGAAACGAAATAGAAAACAGCAATAGGAAACACTAATTCTTTGATTTTCAACAATTTAACACTCTAAAATTAATAATAGACTCTTAAAACCATAAAATAGAAACCGCATTTTTGAATGAGCAATATAGGAGGCATAATAAAAAGTATCCAAAACATCATGTGGCAGGATACCGGACTGAACGGAGATGCGCAACGCATTGAACAACTGGGCTGGATGCTTTTTCTGAAAATATTTTCAGATAAGGATAAAGAGTTGGAATTGCTGGACGATAAATATAAGTCTCCTATTCCTGATAAATTCCATTGGGTAAAAGAAAAAGGCAATTGGGCTGGTGATGATGAAGGAATGACGGGTGATGAATTACTGGAGTTTGTGGATAGACAATTGTTTCCTGCATTACGGAATATAGATTTAAGCACAGGGAACCAACGTGCAGTTATTGTGCGCGAAGTGTTTGATGGCAATAATAACTATATGAAAAGCGGCATCAATATCCGTAAGGTGTTGAACAAACTCAATGAAATTGATTTTAACATTGCCAAAGACCGCCACGCTTTTGGCGAATTGTACGAAACCATACTAAAAGAGCTGCAAAGTGCCGGTAAAAGTGGGGAGTTTTATACACCCAGGGCCATTACACAATTTATTACCGAAATTATTAACCCCCAGCTGGGCGAAAAAGTATTAGACCCTGCCTGTGGTACAGGGGGCTATTTAACCTGCGCTATTGAGCATTTGAAGAAACAAAGCAAGAATGTAAAAGACAGGAAGAGCATTGAACAAAACATTGCAGGTTGGGAATACAAACCCTTGCCCTATTTGCTGGCCACAACAAATTTAATACTGCACGATATTGAAGTACCCAACATCAAATTTGGTGATGCATTGGACCAACCCCTGAGTAACTTTACCGAAAAACACCGTGTAAATGTAATATTGGCAAACCCGCCCTTTGGTGGTATTGTAGCCAATAACAACGAAACCAATTTTCCACAAACCTACCGCACAAAAGAAAGTGCCGACCTGTTCTTAATATTGATGATTCACCTGCTTAAGCAAAACGGACGCGCAGGTATAGTATTGCCCGATGGTAGTTTAACAGGCGATGGTGTGAAACAACGCATACGCCAGAAACTATTAGAAGATTGTAACCTGCACACCATTATCCGTTTGCCCAATTCAGTTTTTCAACCTTATGCAACCGTAGCCACCAACTTGTTGTTTTTTGATAAAGGCAAACCAACAAAAGACATTTGGTACTACGAACACCGTATGCCGGAAGGTTACAAAGCCTACAACAAAACACGGCCTATAAAGGTTGAAGAATTTGAACCCATAAAAAAATGGTGGAACAAACGCAAGGAAAGTGACATTGCCTGGAAAGTAAACATTAAAACCATTATTGAAAGAGGCTATGATTTGGATATTAAAAACCCAACGAAAAAAGAAGAAGAAATACTACATTCATCTAGTGAACTAATTTCAATGCTTTCAACTTCAATGAAAAAGTCAAATGAGTTATTGAACAAAATAAAAGAAGATATCAATGGCTGATTTGACTTCACTACATAAAAACAAACCTAAAAGAGATTTTTCAATTCAGGCTTGTGCAGATTGTATAAATAAAATTGCAATACGATACCCTAATGAATTTAAAGAAGGTTTTTTTACAGACTACTTTGATATTGCTGGAGGCACACAACCACCAAAATCAACTTTTATTAATGAAGCAAAAGATGGCTACATAAAATTTTTACAAATTAGAGATTTTTCATCAGACTCAACACCAACCTATATTCCTATTTCAAAAAACAATAAAATTTGTTCTGAAAAGGATTTGGTGCTTGGAAGATATGGGGCATCCGTAGGTAAAATATTAACTGGTAAGGCAGGTGCATACAATGTAGCTTGTGCTAAAATTATCTTTTTAGAAGAAGATAATTTTGATAGAGAATTTCTTTTCTATTGGCTTCATTCCTCATACTTTCAAAATTTTCTAACTTCAATATCTAGAAGTGCTCAAGGTGGTTTTAATAAAAATGATTTAAGCAGAATTAGAACACAATTTCCTAATGTGGGAATTCAAAGAAAACTAACGTCTATCATGAAAGAGATTGATTTAGCTCTTTTAAATGGTGATAAAATTACTTTCGAAAAAAGAGGGAAAACTGAAATTGAAATAGCGTTTATTGAACTTCTTGAAAAATTTCTATCCTTTATAAATGAAGGCGAAGAACTCTCCACCGAACTCACCCACCAACTCACTTTAGTAAAAAAACTCCGTCAGCAATTATTGCAAGATGCTGTACAAGGCAAATTGGTTGAGCAAAATAAAAAAGACGAACCAGCCAGCGTATTGCTCAAAAAGATAAAAGCGGAAAAAGAAAAACTAATTGCTGAAAAGAAATTAAAAAAAGAAAAAGAACTGCCTCCCATAAAACCTGAAGAAATTCCATTTGAAATTCCTGAAAATTGGGTGTGGTGTAGGTTGGGTGGGGTATCACTATTTTCAGAGGCTGGAAGTAGCTTTAAGTGTGAGGAAGTCCCAGTATCAAATAATGAGTGGGGTGTCATTAAGGTTAGTGCCGTCTCTTGGGATGTTTTTTTAGAAGATAAAAATAAAGTGTATTCAAAAACGCAGCCCTCTGATATTTCTGCAAAAATTAATGTTGGTGACTTTTTGATTTCCAGAGCAAACACATCTGAATTAGTTGGTAAAAGTGTTGTTGTAAAAAGTATCTCTAAAAACCTCTTACTAAGCGATAAAACCATCCGGTTTAAATTTTCGAATTTTGCTTCAACTGATTATATACATTTATGCAATAACTATACAAAATATGCAAGGGATTATTACACTTTGATGGGAACAGGTTCAAGTCCTTCAATGAAAAATATCACCAGACAACATATGAAGAATCTAATAATACCGCTTCCTCCTTTTGCAGAACAAAACCGCATTGTTCAAAAATTAGATGAACTAATGCAGTATTGCAATGAGTTGGAAACAAGCATCAAAGAAAGCCAGCAACAAAATGAAAAATTATTGAAACAGGTATTAAGGGAAGCCCTACAACCAGCAAAAGCAGTTAAAGTTAATACGCCAGTTTTTTCTAATAAGGAGCTCTTGGCTTTCTACCAAAAACAAATTCTGGCACATATCATTCAAAAACACCATACCGCCAAAATGCCGCAGGGTGAAGTTGTTATAGCAAAAGACACTTATCATCTTGAAAAATTTTATGGTATCAAAACTTTTTTCAATTTTCAAAACCGGGGCTACGGAACCTATGATCCGAAAATCAATGAGCTGCTTAACGGAGATGACAAATTATTTAAGCTGCAGAATATTGGTGAAAAAGGGTATAAAGTATTGAGCCTTGGAGAAAATGCCCCATCACTCTTTAATGATACAACATATAAGGAAGAGTTTGAAAAAATAAACAATGCAATGGATGAGTTGCTCTCTGTTTATTCACAGTTTCCTGCTCAAAAAAGAACAAGAAAAATTGAGCTTCTGAATACGGTCAGCAAGGTAATTTCTGATACACAATCGCTGGAAATGAATTCAATCCGTAAAGCAATGACAGAATGGAAAACCCCTAAAACAGGGTTTAAAAACAAGGCCAAAAAATTCACACTCCAAGAAACAAAAGAGTGCCTTTCATTAATTTTAAAAAAGAACTGGGATAAAAAATTATTAAATTAAAGTCCGGGCTTCCATTAAGCGCAGAGTCCCTCTACGCTTTTACTAACCAGGACTCTGGATTTAACCGCAAAATGAAAAATAAAAATATTCCTGGCACAGGTTATAAAGGACAATTATTAATATTTATAGCCATTTTAAAAGCAACAACCCTCTCTGCACAGAATTGGACTATTAAAGTTAGAAAAACTTACAGTGACACATTGAATATAGCTGGCAATTGGCAGGCTCAATACGAAAAGACAAACCACACAATAACAAAAATTCCGGCAACCGAAACAGATACATTCACATTCTATTCTAACGGTGAATATCAAATCCAACATAAATGTAGAACTACCGGATCTTGGGAAATAGATAAATCCGGCCAAAAACTGCATCTCAAAAGCCAAATATTAACCTGTTATATTGACAGCCAAGTTTTTACCGACACTTTTTCGGATAGTTGGGAATGGATCGAATTTATCAAAAGTGACACCATTGCCTTTAGGCGTTTCTTAGAAGACGGAATCAATAGTGAATACAAAGTAAGATATTACATCCGAAGAAAATAGCCCCTGTTAAGCGCATCGCCCCTCAACGCTTCCTTTAACCAAGCCCCCGGCCTTAAAACACAGAACAACAAGTCCTAACAAACCAAAGCTATACAATGGTAAACGTATTAACAGAAATCATCATCTGCAAACCGATTGACATTGTTTCGGATTATGCCATTAATCCGGATAATGCACCGGAGTGGTACGTGAATATAAAGTCTGCAGAATGGAAAACGCCAAAGCCATTGCGGGTTGGTTCCAAGGTTGCATTTATTGCATTTTTCCTGGGACGTAAACTGGTTTACACCTACGAATTTACCGAACTTATCCCCCGGCAAAAACTTGTTATGAGAACCGCTGAAGGGCCTTTTCCAATGGAAACAACGTATACCTTCACTGCCATTGACAATCAAACTACAAAAATGACATTGCAAAACAGAGGCAAGCCTACAGGCTTTTCGAAGCTGTTTTCTCCGTTCATGGCTTTAATGATGAAAAAAGCGAACAACAACGATTTAAAAAATTTAAAACGTATACTTGAGAATAAATAATGTTTATAAGCAAATTGTAATTCAACCCTATAAATGACAAAGCTCCTGCCACTGGCAATTATTCTTACGCTC
>FRDC01003783.1_pt1 | contig 59294 bp, 52 predicted proteins | sample 1106171 | NCBI WGS metagenome assembly FRDC01 (sample SAMEA3930566, study PRJEB13176) | freshwater metagenome | biome: Drinking water system; feature: drinking water; material: water | place: Singapore | collected 2014-12-20 | reverse complement strand
GCGAAATATCGTAGCCCCGCTCTGATGCTGCCATAATGGCACCTCCTTATAATATCAAACAAACAACCTTCAGCATTGTTCACACTTCTGATTCAATAAGAGCAACTGGAGCCTCTCTTTAAGATCCCAGTATGGTTCCCATTCGTATGAGAATAGTACTCTATGAAAGTCTCCTTTGCAAGCATCCCCTGTTCTTCTGCTCTTAAGCGTATGATCGTGCCTTTGCTCCACTAAACGGCTCCTGAACACCGGCATGCTAGGCTATTCGGTCAATTGGCAATACCCCAGATACGGTCTTAAGAAAGAGTGAGAACTACGCAAATACTCATTTTTTAAGGACTCTTTAGGCGATTCTCTACGGCCCTGCGCACCTATACTGTCGCTTACTCAATCGGTATCGTAGTTGCTGGAGAATAGCTTGGTTTTCGACGACTTACGAAATCATGATCAATCGCCTTTAGGGCCTCCAACTGGGACGTCAGCTCCTCAATGCGCCGATCGCGCTCCTTGACTTGCCGCTGGAGGGACTTGACTAGATCCGATTCAATGGCAGTCGATTCACTTCTCTGCACATTCTTGGACACGGGTACTGTAGAGAGTGATTCACACCCGCCCAGAATGAAAGCGCAGAACAAACCAATGACAGAAAGACTACAGGGCGTCTGGTAGATCATCTTCATTTCAAACATATCTCACGACCCGTCACATCGCGCAAGAGCAATTTCAAATCTCTCTACCTTCCAAGATCGACAAAGGTTCATCACAAGCACAGGGACGAATATCCAAGAAAACAAGAGATGGCTTGCCTCTGGGATGAGTGACAGGGCTGTCACTTAGCAGCTTGTCGCCTCAGGCATCGGAATCAGCGAGAGGCTCAGCGGGTCGCATGAGCTTTTCCATAACCTGTTAGAGCGGCTGCCCTTGCGTCTATCGACGACAGGATCCTAAAATAGTCTCGCTACAGCCCTCCAATGCATATACCAGCAGACACCATCACGGGTATACAACGCAATGTTCGCTATAGCCAATATCCATTTATCAAACACACTGCTGCCGGCCTCATTCTTTGCCTGCCATTACAGAGTTTGTTGCTGGCATTCGGAGATCACCAGGCATCTGCGGAATGGGTGGCCGTTGAGAAGCCTTATCCGGTTCGTGAATTACAGACCCTCTACATTGATCCCGCGACTATACTCAGGGAAGGCAACCTTGTGGAGGTCTGGCAATTGACGGACTATAGGTGGATGCAAGGGGGACCGAAAGCAACTCCCCGGTTTTTATCAACGACAACCCACAAACAATTCGAATGTATGGACAAACGCCTCCGGCTACTGGCCTATACGGAATTCTCTCACCGGATGGCTGCTGGCATCGCATCGAACGGCTATGTCGACAAGGACAAGTGGCTGCCGGTTGAACCGGATAGCATCAATGAAGCTTTGTGGGAAATTCTCTGTACACAGCCCTGATCCGGCCAGACGGGTCTCTCAAGTCTCGCGGTTAACTGGATCAGCATCGGTTCTTGTTACCACAATATTCCATGCTTGCTAAATGGGTACTGATCACGGCTGGAGTCGTTATAGTCGCTACAGGCATTTTCCTTTGGAGAAATGAATTCATGCGCACGCAAGCTACGCCTCCACCGGAACGAGAAGAGGTGATTGCGGACATCATCCGGAACTGGCAAAATGCTCACCCGGCAGGGCAGCGGTTTAGCCTCCTACCCACCTTCAACAACGACGCAGTTTTTGACAAAGAAACCGGCCTTGTATGGGAATTATCGCCGCAGGCAGCAACTGTCACGTGGAACGAGGCCCGCACCACTTGTGTCAATCGGGTCATAGGCGGACAGAAGGGGTGGCGGCTCCCTGCTCCAAGCGAAATGCGCAGTCTAGTGGGTCCGGCAGTCGATGCCCCAGGTCCAAACCTTCCCCCGGGTCACCCCTTTCTGAACATCCAACCGACTTCCTACTGGACGGTCGTGCCGGAAGCAAACCAACCTTCCTACGCACGATATGTCGATGCGTTCCTGGGTAATGTGCTCAGCCTCGTCAGGATTTACACATTTCCCGTGTGGTGCGTCCAAGGCCCTATGAATACCGATGCCTATTGAGGTATCCGGAAAGACGTGGCACATAAAATAGAGTGTCTTCGGCTGCCGGGCCACTGTAGAATGCCAGGTGGTTTCAATTCCGGTGCAGGGAGAAGGGATGATGGGTACACCGCGAGAACAACTGGCGAAGGCGTTCCATGATACGCAGTCCTTCAAGTGGGATGCCGAGAAGGGATTTAAGCTGGCGTCCGGAGAAATCAGCCCTTTCTATGTCGATTGTCGCGCGCTCGTGGCCCACCCAGAGGCCCGCCGGCTGGTGGCTGAGCTAGCCTATGCCAGACTTACGGGGATTGAACTGGACTGCCTCGGTGGACTCGAAATCGGAGCGATCCCCATTGCGGTGACTATCTCGGACTTTGCCTGTGCGGCGGCACATCAACGGCTGTGGAGGACCTTCGTGGTAAGAAAACAGGCCAAAGATCACGGCTTGGGAAAACTGATCGAGGGAAGTATTCGCCCGGGCGACCGCGCTCTGATTGTGGACGATGTCCTCACAAGCGGCGGGTCACTGCTCAAAGCCGTCGCAGCCGCTCGTGAGGCTGGATTACGAGTCGATCATGCGTTGGTGATTGTCGACCGTCAAGAACAGGACGGGAAAGCCAGAGTGGAACGGGAACAGCTCTCACTCATCAGTCTCCTCACCGTGCAAGACCTGCTAGTCGCTCTCAAACGACCATAGACACAACCTTACAGACTCTGTCCCTCATCGTTATCGGCACTGAAACTGTATTCCCCAACGCCGTTCCTCTATGGCTTCTTCCTGCCCTTCGATCGGACTAATCACGCGTATCCGACCTTTGGTTTCTCCTTCACGAACGATCGCATATGATCGATCGCCACACTTCTTGTCGATAACTGTGAGTGCTTCCTTACGGAATGAGGATAGAACGGAGCCCTGTTCTCCCTTAAAGGGATACACAACCACGCCGCCGTTCTCGTGTTCTTGAATGAGCTTGGCTCCATCGGCACAACCGACAAGAGTCGAAACTACGGCCGCAACAGTCACGCTTGACCAGAGTTTTCTCATGGTTCTATTATGAAGAGAGTCTGTTCCGGTCTCAATATGTCAGGGAGGAAACATGATGAGGTTCTATAGAATCGTCGCGGTCGGGTGCCTGGTTGCCGCAAGCCTGACGTTCAGTGAGATCGCTCAATCCTACCATTCGTATCTGATGACCGTGCAACAATTGCAATCCGGTCTTTCCATGGCTCGGTTCATGACCCAGAAAGGTTTCATATTGGTGGATGTCCGCTCGCCGGAGGAGCATCTAGCCGGCAGCATCCCCGGCACCGACCGCAATATCGACTTCCGCGAGATCAAGTCGCGCCATCGTGAGATCGGCGCAAAACTGGAGGACCATATCGTCGTCTATTGCCAATCAGGACGTCGGAGCAATATCGCAGCGGAGACCCTGGCGGATCTCGGATATCGCCATGTCTACAATGTTGAAGGCAGCATGAATGCATGGATAGAAGCGGGGTTTCCGGTCGCGCACTCGCAGCAATAGCCGTTCCTCTCAACAGACGACGACATGTGTGCAGTATCTTTCCTCGTTAACCGGCTAAGAAGCAACGTGTGACGATTCTCGTACCACCATATCTTAGCGCCGGCTGACACCGATGACCGTCGGTAATGGGATGTGCGGGGAGGCGTTGCCGCCAAACAAGGCCTTCCAGAAAAGTCGATTCTCATTCTGCTGGTCTCTCTGCCACAGTGACTCCGAAACAAGTACGTCTGACGATGAGCCTCCATCCATAGCCATCGCCTGACGCACGATGGACAACGTATCCCGCAGACATCGGCCAATATCATACAGCGACGTGACATCTCGGCTCTTGAAGACGAGAATGCGTCCCTTGTCCGTTTCAGCAATGATTGTTTGATACGCCCGTTTCCCTGTCTGACGAACACGAATGGTCCTATTCCGGTCCAAGAGCATCAGCGCCTGGGCTGCCTCCTGATAGGGCGGATGTTGCTCATCAAAGGCCTCAACCGCCAAGTCGAGTACCCGAGCCTTCTTCACACCTGAAACCAAGGGCTCCGCGACAAATACGCCCTGCCATGTTGTGTGCCGGCGGCTCCCCAATGACCGGCCGTCTTTATACAGCAAGCCGAGATAGGCGAAGTTTTCACGAAACAAGCCCGCGTTGAAAATGACATCATGGCCCGTCCGCTTCTGCCAGTCTTCGATTGTCGGAGGCTGTGCAAGATTTTCATGCGCATAGTAATGGATCGCAAACCTGGCAAGATCCGGATCGATCTCAATGGCCAGCAAGGACGGCACGGCCGGACAAGGCTCGCCCGGATTCCACACTGACACAGCAACACCATCCGCAAGCTGTTCCCACTTGATATTCTCAGCAAAAGCGACGCAGGGCAAAGTGCAAAGCGCAAGAACATAGCCGAATAGACGCCCCGCTGTCCCGCCAGCGACAGTCGGGAACCGCCGCCTCGCGATTGCATCGGATCCTCCGCGGTGAACACCTGATATGAAGTCGTCGATCATGGCATATGGCCGATAGATCGTTGTCTGGGCTGATTACCGGATCACTGTGCCTTGCTGACTTGATACAACCGTGCTGGCCGGATTCCAATCCAGAAGCTCGCGAATTGCCCTCGCCAGAGCCTCCGGAGTGAACGGCTTTTGAAGATACCCACAGGCTGGGTCCCCGGCACCTAGACCAACATCATCGGTATAGCCGGAGATGAAGAGAATTTTCAGCTCAGGCTTGATCACACGAAGATGCTGGGCCAATTCCGGCCCGTTCATTCCCGGCATGACCACATCCGTGAGCAGGAGCTGGAGCCGGCCTATCTGCTGTGTACCGACAAGACAGGCCTCCAAGCCGTGTTTGGCCTCGAAGACACGATATCCAAGCTTGCGAAGTTCGTCTCGAATCAGACTGCGGACGCCCGTGTCATCTTCGACCAGCAAAATGGTCTCATGGCCGGTCGTGGACGACGGCGTGACTTCCGTGCCGACGACTCGATCCGCCTCCTCGATAATCTTCGGAAGGTAAATATCAAAGCGAGTGCCCTGGCCGATCGCGCTGGACACATCCAGCCCGCCCCCGCTTTGGGTAACGATGCCGAACACGGTGGAGAGTCCGAGTCCCGTGCCTTTCCCTTCTTCCTTCGTCGTGAAAAATGGCTCAAATATGTGGGCTTGAACATCCGGTGAAATCCCGCAGCCGGTGTCGGACACAGAGAGCTTCACATAGGCACCGGGAGGCAAGGGGCGCAGGTGGTATACCGGCGTCCGGTCAATCTCGACTGAAGCAGTTTCGATGATCAGCGTTCCGCCCTTGGGCATGGCATCGCGGGCATTGACAACGAGATTCATGACGATCTGTTCGAGTTGCGCGGGGTCTGTCTTGACGCGAAGAGGCTCTCGGCTTGCGCGTAAGACCAATTCGATATCTTCCCCGATTAAGCGTCGAAGCATGGTCTCAAAGTTGCCGATGACCGGATTCAAATCGAGCACTTTTGGCTCGGCCGGCTGCTTTCTGCTGAATGTCAGCAATTGTTTGATCAGAGCCGCGGCGCGATCGCCGGCCTTTCGCATCTCTTCGATCTTGCCCCTCTCAGGATGATCCGGCGGCAAGTCATTGAGCAACACTTGGCTGTGGCCCATGATGACGGTGAGAATATTGTTAAAATCGTGTGCCAACCCTCCGGCCAATCGGCCGACGGCCTCCAGCTTTTGCGCCTGGCGAAGCTGCAACTCGCTCTGGCGCAAGGCGTTCTCGGCCCGCTTCCGCTCCATCCGATCGTGCCGTTCGCGGAGCGCCCGCTGAATCGATGGAACCAGCCGGCCGATCCGCTGCTTCAAAATATAATCCGTGGCGCCGCGATGCATGGTATCGATGGCGAGTTCCTCGCCGAGGGTCCCGGAAACGAAAATGAACGGGATCTCAGGAGCCAGCTTGCGCGCAAGCTCAAGCGCGGCAGCACCATCGAATCCAGGAAGAGAATAGTCGGCCAAGATCAGATCAATCAGGCCTTCTTTAAGGACGGCAACAAACGCCGCTCGACTTTCCACGCGGATCGGCGCGCAAGGAATTCCCCCTTCTGCCAACAGCGTGGCGATGAGGTCGGCATCTGTCTGATTATCCTCCAGTTGGAGGACTCGCAAAGGAGTGGTCATCAGAGTTCCATTCAAAGTTACTTGCCGGAACCGGATCCCTGCGGTGGAGGCTCATTGATCACACCCCAGAATGTGCCCAGCTCCTTGACGGCCGAGACAAACTGATGAAATTCAACAGGCTTCACCACATACGCATTGGCTCCCAGCGCGTAACTCTCCCCGAGGTCACGCTCCTCACGGGAAGAGGTAAGCATGACGACAGGAATGGGGCGGAGATGCGTATCCGCCTTGATGGTCCGCAAAACCTCAAGCCCGTTTACTTTGGGCATCTTGATATCCAGAAAGATAACCGCAGGGTTCCCTTTCATCCGGGAAGCAAACGGCCCTCGACAATACAGATAATCCAATACCTCGGCGCCGTCGTGGCAAAGCACCACTTTGTCGGAAATGTTCTGTTCCTCCATCGCGGCCAGAGCCAGTTCAGCGTCTCGCGGATTATCTTCAGCGAGCACGATCGGTTTTGCGCCTGTCATGATCAAGGCCTCCTGGTTGGGAGCGTAATATAAAACGTCGCTCCTTTATCCGGTTCGCCCTCCGCCCAGGTGCGTCCGCCATGCCGATGCACGATCCGACGCACGTTGGCAAGACCGATACCCGTTCCTTCAAATTCATCCATCCGGTGGAGTCGCTGAAACACGCCGAATAGTTTGCCAGCATACCGCATATCAAATCCCACTCCGTTGTCACGCACAAAAATGACGGCTTCACCGGAATTCGGCCGGTCAATGCCGACCTCAATGTGTGCCCGCGGCCTGGTGCTTGTGAATTTCACCGCATTCGCGATCAGATTCATAAACACCTGCCGGAGCATGGCCGGATCACCCAGCACTTCCGGAAGTGTGGCAATTGTCCAAGATATCTCGCGTCCTTGCAAGTCAAGTCGTAAATCGTAAAGGATGGTTCGGATCACCTGGTTCAAATCAACCCTTGTTTGAAGCATCTCCTGACGGCCCATCCGAGAAAATACCAGCAAATCGTCGATCAGTTGGCCCATCTGTTTGGCAGAGTCGGAGATCGTCTGCAAATACCTGGCGGCCTTTTCGTTCAACGATTCAGTCACTGCTTTGCGCAACAGCGAGGCATACCCATCGATATGGCGAAGCGGAGCGCGCAAGTCGTGAGAAACCGAATAACTGAAGGATTCGAGTTCCTTGTTCGCAGCCTCCAAAAGTTCACCGCGCCGCTGGAGTTCATCGGCCACACGCCGCCGTTCGGTGATGTCGTGCCGGATCAAATAGTACACGGCCGCCAGCAGTACGAATTGAAGCAGCGCGCCGATGCTCAGCAGCACGATCGTATTTGTCGTCGTGGCTGCAGACTCCAAGACCCGACGCCGCAATGCCTGTCGTTCGTATGACTCCATTTCCGCGACGATCTTGTGGATCTCACTGATCTCCCGTGTTGCAGCTCCCTCAAGAGCCATTTTCTTGACCGCCTCGAATCCTCTATTGGTAAGGACAGTAATTGCATGGGCCTCAGCAGCCAGTTGCTGATGCATCATTCGCTCGAGCAATGCGACACGTTCCTGCTGTTCGGGCACTCCCTCCGTCAGATGTTCGAGGTATTTGATAAACGTCGGCTTCTGTTTGATAACCGACCGATAGGACTCGAGATAGAGCTCTTCTCCTGTAACAAGATACCGGCGGTGATTGTTCTCGGTTTGGTCCATTGCCATATCGATATTGGTCAATAGCTGCACGAGTTCGTGGCTGCGGGTATCGAGTCCGCTGTTGGCGATCACCGCACTGGTGTTGCGATAGGACACTACACTGATCACGAGAATGCCGGCGAACACGAGACTGAACCCGGCCAAGATCCGCTGTTCGATCGTAAGTGAGAAGAACCACATAATCGGAATGCGCCAGAATGACCCGTCACCGGCAGGCGAGGGAGAGGGGTTGTGGGGTTCAGGTCCCCCAATCGGTGCGAGCGCAATTTGCGGCTGGCCCTTCGCAGGTGATTCCATAAACATAAGTGGTGCTGGCCAGAATCCCAGAAAATTGTGTAGGTGGCAACCGTGTACGCTAGGACTCGTGCGCTTACGGCCAATTGTAGCAGAACTCACGAACGGCGAAACCAGAAACACTATCCACCAAAGGGCGGAATGGGTGGGGTGACGATGGCAGAAGGAACGGGAAGATTCGAGAACATCAGCGTCGCACCGCCAACCCAATCGATGAACGGCTGAGGATAAATGCCAATAACCAAAGTTCCTGCCAGACCGACATAGACGACGGCCTTCATCGGGCCAGAAATGGTGACAGGCGAGGGATTGGTCGGCTCATTGATATACATTTTCTTTACGACGATCAAGTAATAGTACATCGAAATCACGATGTTGATCAGTCCAGCCGTGATCAGCGTATACAGTCCTTCCTTAATCGCCGCGATGAAAATGTAGAGTTTTCCGATAAACCCAGCCAGCGGCGGCACACCGGCCAGAGACAGGAGAAACAGCAGCATCGAGAAGGCCAGGAACGGAGAACGGCGGTTCAAACCATTATAGTCGTCGATGTCATCACTGCCGATCGCGTGGCTGACGGCAATGACAACGGCAAAAGCGCCGAGATTCGCAAAGAGATAGGCCAAGAGGTAAAACAAAATGGCATCATTCCCCATTTTCGTCCCGGCCGCCAAGCCGATCAAGACGTTCCCGACCTGGGCGATACCGGAATAGGCCAGAAGACGCTTGATGTTCCGCTGGGCAATCGCCACGATGTTGGCATAGGTCATCGACAAGATAGAGACCGCCACCAACAGAATGACCCACATCGGTTTGAAGGAGGCCAACGCCACGAAGAAGATACGGAGCAGGATGGCGAACGCAGCGCCCTTCGGAGCGATCGACAAGTACGCCGTCACAGGCGTCGGTGCGCCATGATACGTATCAGGAATCCACGAATGGAAAGGAACGGCTCCGATCTTGAATCCAAGCGCGGCGAAGATCAGTAAGAAACCGATGATCGCGCCAGGGGTAGCGGATAGATTCATCTCCGAAAACACCAGCTTCCCCGTCTCCCCGTAGACGAGACTGATGCCGTAGGCAAGCAGTCCGGCAGCAAACACGCCCAGTATGAAGAACTTAAGTCCGGCCTCATTTGAGGCCAAATCCTCACGAAGATAGCCCACCAGAATGTAAAACCCGAGGGTCGAAAACTCCAGGCTGACGAAAAGGGACAGCAGATCGTTGGCCGAGGACATGAACATCATGCCGAGAGCAGACATGGCGACCAGCACATAGTACTCTCCACGAAAAAATCTGAAACGCTCGACGTACTGGATCGACGCAAGAATGACGAGCGCCGTCGAGCCGACGATAAATATCTTGAAAAAGATGGCCATGCGGTCCAGCACGAACATATTGCCGAACAGGGCGCCCGACACATGAGTCACATCGAACCATACTAAACAGCCTAGGGTGGCCAGCAGGCCAGTAATACTGAGAATGGCCAATTGTTCCTTGGGCAAGCGTGGAACGGAAAAATCGACAATCACGACGATGCAAAGCCAGCAGGTCAGCACAATCTCCGGCAACAGCAACAGAAGATCGGCGAAGGACAGGGTCAGCGTGAAGGTCATTCGTGCCCTCGTGAAGGGTCAGGGGTCAGAGGGACGGGGTTATTTGCGACGAGGGGAACATGATCCCTGACCACAGGGATCGTCGCCTCACTCTTCACCCCTAACCCGTCGCCGCTCTGCGCGACCGGAACAACATGGGTGATCCTGGCGATTAACGGATCGACGCCTGAACGAACCACATCGTACAAATGCATCGGAAAAATACCGAATCCCACGCTGACGGCAATCATCACCAGCAACGGCAGCCGATCAACGGCCGACACGGCATCATGCGCATGGCTGTATTGTTGATTCATCGGCCCATAGAACAGGCTGCGCATCATTTTGAAGAGATAGGCCATGGTGAGAACGATCCCTAGCACGGCGACAATGACTTGAAGGGGATACTTCTCCCAGCTGCCGACGATAATCATGATTTCAGCGATGAAATTCACTGTCCCCGGCATGCCGATCGAGGCCATACACCCCACGATGAAACATCCGGAGATAAACGGCATTTTGTTCGAGAGGCCTCCCAATGATGGAAGATCCCTCGTGTGGGTCTGGTCGTAGACCCACCCTGCCATGGCGAAGAGCATGCCGGTGGCCATCGCATGGGCAAACATATAAATGACTGCGCCGCTCAAACTGATGTAATTCAATGCCGCCATCCCAAGAAACACATAACCCATGTGGCTCGAGCTGGAATAACCGATGACGTATTTGGTGTCCTTGGCGTAGAAGGCGACAAACCCCCCGTAGACGATGCTGAACATGCAGAGGACGGCCGCAATCGGCATCATCTCACGGGTCGTCTCAGGCAAAATTTCAAACGCCACCCGAATAATAGAGAAATGCCCAAGTTTCATGAGAACGCCGGCATGCAGCATGCTGGTCGCAGCCGGAGCCGCGGCATGACCGACCGGAGACCATGAATGGAGCGGCCATAACGGAGCGATCGAGGCAAAGCCGAAAAAGACCAGCACCCAAATGATCTTGTCCAGGGTTGTGCCGAGCACGGGAATATTCATGAGGTGAGCCTGCTCGCGAAGCACGAGAATATCGAACGTATTGAGCCCGGCGTACTTGTAAATCAGCAGGATACCCATCAGGGCCGCAACCGCGAAGGCCGACAAGAAGAGCACCAGCTTCATCGCCGCGTATTCCTTGCTGTTCGATCCGAAGTTGAAAATGTAGCCGACGGAATCTCTCAGTTTGAGTCCTTCCGTATCCGTCATCTCCAAATACCGCTTGGTGTGGCTGCCCCACATGCCCAGCAAGAGATACATGGGAATCACGGACATCTCATAGAAGAAGTAGAGGAAAAACAGATCCAGGGACATGAAAACGCCGATCGTGGCGGCGGCGAGAATCAGCAGCCAGATGTAGAATTCTTTCGCGCGATCCCTGATGTGCCAGGACACGAAAATGCCCGTAAACAACAAGATCGCCGATGCCAGCACGAGCGGGGTCCCGATGCCATCCACACCAAGATGCAGCGAAATACCGAGTTGCCTGGACCATTCAAACTTCTGGACGAATTGGAACCCGCCTTTGACCGGATCGTAGGCATAAAACAGATATATCGACGCAACCAGGGACACGAAGGCCGCGCTCGCGGCGATGCCTCGGACCAGCATCGGCTGCCGATTCGAGACCAGAATCAGCGCCAACGCGCCGGCGAAGGGAGCGAAGAGAATATACAGCAGTGCGTATTCGCCCATGAACTCAACGTCCTTTTTCAGCCGTGGAGGATCCGAGTGCCGCCACTGTGCCGTGATTCAACCGATCGACGAGCGCCTGCACCGATCCGTTCATGATTCGAAGAAAGGGCGACGGATACAGCCCGATCCACAGAATCATGACCGACAGCGACACGGCAATGACCATCTCTCGCAATTGAAGGTCGCTCATCGTCTGTTTCACCGCCTTACCGACCGGGCCCAGCATGGCGCGTTCGTAGTACCAGAGAAAATAGGCCGCCCCAAAAATGACGCCGAGCACAGCCACTGCTCCGAACCACCACTTTGCTTTGAATGCGCCTAAGAGGATGAGAAACTCCCCCACAAAACCGTTCGTTCCCGGAAGTCCGATCGAGGCCAGTCCGATAATCAGAAAGAACGTAGCCAACAACGGCACTTGTTTGGCCATCCCCCCGAACGCCGACAGCTGCGTGGACTGTTGACGTGAATAGAGAAACCCGGCAATAAAGAAGAGGCCGGCCGTGCTGAATCCCAGATTGATCATGGTCAGTAGGCTGCCCTGCAGACCTTGGTAATTCAGCGAGAACAGTCCCACGACGATGAAACCCAAATGGCTGACGCTGCTATAGGCTAACAGCCGCCTGAAGTCCGGTTGAACCAACGCCATCCAGGCTCCGTACAGAATGGCGCATAGTCCGAGCACGACGACCACGGTCACGACCGTGTCGCTTTGGGAGGCATCGGGAAGAAGCGGCAGGCTGAAGCGCATAAAGCCGAAGGTGCCAAGCTTAAGTCCGGCCAGCACCACCGCCATGCCGATCGGACCCTCCATCAGCGCATCCGGTAGCCATGTGTGGAACGGGAAGATCGGGGCCTTGAAGGCAAATCCCATGAACATGAGCCAGAAGATCAGGATCTGCTGATCCATCGGAATCGGCGCCGAGAGGAGCTCTAGTAAATCGAACGAATAGCTTTGATCCGTATGATGCAAAGACGCCCACTGGTGGAAGTTGATATTGAGCAAGGCGATGCCCACCAGCATAAAGACACTGCCCAAAAGGGTATAGAGAACGAACTTCAACGCCGCATAATGGCGTTCGGCTCCGCCGCCCCACAGTTTGATCAGAAAGTAGCTGGGAATCAGCATCAGCTCCCAGAAGACGAAGAACAAGATCAGATCCAATGAAACGAACACGCCCATCGTCGTCGTTTCAAGCGCCAACAGACACATCATGTAGAGCTTCACTTGGTGGCGGATCGTGTCCCAGGAATAGATCACGACCAACACACTCAGAAATGCGGTCAATCCCACGAAGAGTACGCTGATACCGTCGACGCCCAGGTGGTAGCTAATGCCCAGCGCGGGAATCCATCTCACACGCTCCGCGAACTGCATGGCAGCCGATTCCGGCACAAACCGCACCAGCACGAACACCGAGAGCGCGAGTTCGAGCAGCGTGATGGCGAGCGCCGACGTCCGGACCATGTCCTCATCCTCGAACAGCCACAGCACGATGGCTCCCAGAACGGGCAAAAAGAGAATGCAGGAAAGGACCGGAAATCCCGCTGTGAGTTCTTCCAACATAATGACCGCCGTACGCCCCTCGACCCTCTACATCTGAACGAGGAATTGAACGACCAGCGCCAACAGAAACAGCCCGGCAACGATGAGAGCGACATAATGGTGGACCATTCCGCTCTGCATCTTCCGCCCTTCACGCGCCGCGAGGTGATTGCCGTATCCGATGACATTCAACCCCGCGTATACAATATACTTTTCAATCCAGGTTGACCCGGCAGAGCCCCAATCAGCCAGCTGTCCGACTCCCCGGACTAGACCGTCGACGACCGTGCGATCGAACCAATCAAGCAGGTCTCCCAACCGTTTGATGGGCTCGACAATGATGAAATCATAGAGTTCATCGACATAGTACTTGTTCAACAGCGTCCTATAGGCGCCGGAGAATTTCTCGGCCCACACATCGGCCGTCGGAGTGCTCACCTGGTACATGTAGTGGGCAAGCCCCCACCCAATCACTGCGATGCCGGTTGCCACAATCATGAGAGCAGACACCAACCCCATGCTGACCTCGTGTTCATCCCCCGAGCCCACAACCGGCGCCAGGAATTGATGCAACCAGCCATGTTCCGGAGGGAACCCCAATAGCAACCCGCCGACAAGCGACAGGAAACCAAGCGCAACCAAGGGGCCAATCATCACCAATGGCGATTCGTGGACATGCGCTTCCGTATGGTGATCCATTCTGGACTCGCCATAAAAGGTCAGGTAGGTCAGCCGAAACATGTAAAAGGACGTGACAAAAGCGCCGATCGCTGCAATGCCATAGAGCAGGAAGTGGTTATGGGTAAAGGCATGGGCCATGATCTCGTCTTTGCTCCAGAATCCCGCCAAAGGAGGAATCCCGGCAATTGCGATCGTGCCGATCAGAAACAGACGGTATGTCCATGGGATTTTCTTGCTCAGTCCGCCCATTTTCCTGATGTCCTGCTCACCCGACAGGGCATGAATCACCGACCCCGCGGACAAAAACAGCAAAGCTTTGAAAAACGCATGGGTCATCAAGTGGAATATGGCGGCCGTGTAGGCGCCGATGCCGCAACCTAGGAACATGTACCCCAACTGGCTGACCGTCGAATACGCCAGCACCCGTTTGATATCAGTCTGGACCAGACCGATCGTGGCGGCGAATAGGGCCGTACCGCCGCCGACGAAACCAACCACTTCCATCGCAGTGGGAGAAAGATCGAAAATGGCATGATTACGGACAATCATGTACACACCTGCTGTCACCATGGTAGCGGCATGGATGAGCGCACTGACCGGCGTCGGGCCCTCCATCGCGTCGGGCAACCACGTGTAGAGAGGGAGCTGGGCTGATTTGCCGACCGCACCGACCAGCAGGCAGAGCGCGATAGCGGTTGCCATTTCAGGCGAAAGCTGGCCGGCCTGAGCAAACACCTTGGTATAGTCCAGGGTCTTGAAATTGACGAAGACCAGAAAGATAGCCACCAAGAACCCTGCATCGCCGATGCGATTGACCACAAAGGCCTTCGTCGCCGCCTTCGCCGCCGACACTTTGTCGTAGTAGTACCCGATGAGCAAATACGAACAGAGCCCGACGCCTTCCCAGCCGATAAACAGAACCACATAATTGTTCCCCATCACCAGAAGCAGCATGGAGACCATGAAGAGGTTCATGTAAATAAAGAAGCGCGTGAAGCCGGGTTCACCGTGCATATACCCGACTGAGTAAACATGAATAAGAAAACCCACTCCGGTCACCACCAACAACATCACGCAGGTTAACGGATCGACCAGATAGGCCAGATTGATCATGAGATCGCCCCCGAAGATCCATTGGTAGGCGACGACTTCACGTGCAGTTCCAGTCCGCAGAATATCGGCAAACACACCGATGACACAGAGAAAGGAGAGACCGACCGATCCCCACGCCAACCGATGGGCCATCTCGTGCGAATAGCGGCTGCCCAGAAGTCCGTTGGAAATCACGGCCAGAAGCGGGAGAATCGGAATCAGTTTGATGAGAAGATCGGTTAAGTCGGACACGCTAGGTCGTCATCTCCATCCTGCTACCATTTCAAGACGTTCATCTCATCGACGTTCGTAGAAACTTTTCCACGAAATACCACGATGATGATGGCCAGTCCGACTGCGGCTTCCCCCGCGGCGACGGCAATAAAAAACAGGGCGGTAAGCTGCCCGGCCATGGACTCCAGGTAATGCGAAAACGCCACCAGATTGATATTGGCGGCGTTCATCATGATTTCCACGGACATAAGCACGATAATGAAATTCCGTCGAATCAAGACGCCGAGCAATCCCGTCATGAACAGGACCGCACTGACCGCCACATAAGCGCTAAGCGGAACCATCGCCTCTCACTCCTTCCCGCTCATGGGATCGATTGACTTCGGCGTCTTCGCCAAGACGATCGCACCGATAATGGCGCCCAGCAGAAAGACGCCGATGATTTCAAACTGCAGCAGGTGGTCGCTGAACATCTTGATGCCCACGGCATACGTGTCCCCGTGTTCCAGCACGGCCGCATCTGGAACATTGCCTTTGGCGCCCGCAAAGGGAGACCGAATCAAAAGAAAAATTACATACCCGGCCCCCAAGAGCGCCGGGCCGAGGAAATAGGGATACGAGGAATGAAAATACCGCTCATCCGCCTTGAGATTGAGCAGCATGAGCACGAACAGGTACAGCACCAGAATGGCGCCGGCATAGACAATGACCTGCACCGCCCAGAGAAATTCGGCATTGAGCAGGACGAAAAGACCGGAGACATGCATCAACAGCGCGAGCAACGCAAGCCCGCAGTGGACAGGGTTTCTCAGCGATACCGTCAGAACGCCGGCGGCAATACTCACCAATGCGAAATACGCAAAAAAGACGGCAACCATGTTTTCGACTCAGCTCAGATGCTTGGGAGGCGTTTGCGTGGTCTTGAGTACGGACTGCGGAAAATAGTACCGATACTCCCGGCTCTCCTCGACATTCTTTTCCTGATTGTGGGCATACAGATATTGTTTGGCGTCATTGAGGTGGCGCTCACCGATGTTGTACAGCCGCTTTTTATCGAACAGCAATGTACGCTTGTCATGGGTGGAATACTCGTACATCTTGGTCATCGCCAATGCATTGACCGGGCAGGCCTCCACACAATAGCCGCAAAACACGCATTTCGTCACATCGATGTAAAACTCGCTTGCGTATCGTTGAAGCGGGCGGGCCGTATCCTCGGCGCTGATCACCTTGATGCAATGGGAGGGGCAGGCCACCTCGCAGAGATCGCACCCGACGCAACGCTCTTGGCCGTCGTCGTATCGAAGCAACCCCAGGGCGCCCCGATGGGCATGCGGAATCTCCCGCTGTTCGCGGGGGTATTGAAACGTGATCGGCTGATGGAACATGTGCTTGAAGGTGACCTTCATCGCGTCCCAAATTTCATAGAACAGCGCGGCATGGAGAATTTTTTTGGTCATTGCGGAAACGCTCATCCAAGTCTCCTGTCCACCGACGGGCGCAGCATACACACCCGATTACGCTCGTTCAATACTGACCCATGTCTGCTTGAAAGCCGGAACACCGGTCATGGGGTCCACTGAGACACTCATCAAATCTTTCACAGGCGGCTCGTTGAAATGTTCCGGAAAGAAACAGGTCCCGATGGCAACAGACTGGTCGGGTTGGACCCCGAGCTGGAGCGACCCCAGATCGGAAGTCAGACGCACTTTCATGCCGTCCTGCAGGCCAAGCCGGTCCATATCCGCCGGACTCATGCGAAGCTTGCCGGTATTCGGAGCAATCTTGATGAGGCCGGGAGCTTCCGTCGACATCTTGCCCGAGTGCATGAGCAGCTGGCCCATCTGCAATGAGAATGGACGCGCACTGTCATGCGAAGTCGGCATCGTCCGGTAACGGACGGCAACCTCGGCGGCATACCCATTTTCCAAGTAGCGATCCGGCGCCGACACCACTTTGCGCGGCTGGCCAAGGTTGTAATAACCCGGTAAGAGCTTCATCATTTCCGATTGAATATCATTGACCGATTGATACTCCCACTGACATCCCAACGCATTGGCCAGGGAGGTCATGATATGCCAATCCGGCAGGCTTTCCCCGATCGGATCCATTGCTTGACGAACCCGCAGGACACGGCCCTCCAGATTCGTGAAGGTCCCGTCCTTTTCTGCGTAGGTACAGGCGGGGAACACGACATGCGCCTGCCGAGCCGTCTGGGTCAAGAACGGGTCCTGAACAACGAGCAACTCCAGCCGATCCAATGCAGCCCGTACTTCCATAGAAGCCGGCAACGTCTCCAGCGGATTTTCTCCGAGAACATATAACGCCTTGATGCTGCCGTTCTTACATCCCTTGAGGATATCGACGAGACTCGACCCGGCACGACTCACTGGAAGTGCCGCGCCCCAGGCCTTTGCGAATCGCTCGCGTGCAGCCGGATCGTCAAAACTTGCTTGCCCCGGCAAAAACTCAGGCGCCACGCCCATATCAACGGCGCCCTGCTCATTCGGTTCCTCGGTCACGGTATTCACACCACAACCGGGACGGCCGAGTTTGCCGGCGATCCAGGCCAAGTCGATGAGTTTCAGCACATTGTCGTAACCACCGGTTCTCCTCACGATGCCTTCCGCGCACATAATGATCGCGCGCGGTGCTTCGGCGAAAATCGTTGCAATGTCCCTCAAGCTGTCCGTGGTCAGGCCGGTTTGAGAGGCGACGTCGTCCAGTGAAAGGCCTGCAACCGCGGCCTGAAGCGCGGCGAAAGCCCGGGGATGTTTCCTGGTCGTTTCGTCATCCACCAAGTCCAGCTCAATGGTCGCCTTCACCAATCCATGAATGACCAATCCCTCCGTGCCGGGCTTGATCACAAACGGATGGGAAGCCAGCTTGGCCATGTTGGTCACGGCGGAATCCAGCGTCACCACCTGCGCCTTATAAACGCGAAGCGCCTCTTTGATCCGCACGGCTGTCAGGGGATTCGTTTCCGTGATGTTCGAGCCGATGAGGAGTATGGCTTTGGCTTTGGTGAGATCTTCCCAATCATTCGGCGTTCGTCCTAGCCCAAGAGCATGTTTCGAGGCATGCACGAAATTCAAGTGGCCGTAGCGGGCGCTGCTGTCGAGATGATTACTCCCGAAGCCGATCCGCATCAGCTTCTGGAACAAATACAGCTCTTCGTTCGTGCATCGTGCAGTGACTAATCCTGCAATGGCATCGGCGCCGTATTTGCTCTTGATATTCGAAAATCGGTCTACGACCAGGTGCATGGCCTCAAGCCATGGCTTTTCGACCAGACGGTTGCCCTCACGAACCAATGGCTGCCGTAACCGGGTCTTCCCATCTAAATACTCAAATCCGAATCGCCCACGCACACAAAGGCCGCCGTGGCCTTTAGCCGTTTCCGACCGGTCTCCCCACTTATTCTTCCAGGATAGGGGCGAGGTGACGCGGATCACCTCTTCATCTTTCGTTTCCAAGTACATCTGGCAGCCATCCCCGCAGTAGTTGCAGGTCGTCGTCGTCTTTTTCATCTGCCAGGGTTTGTACAAATACTTGGAGAACTTGTTTGTAATGGCACCGACCGGACAGACCGCCAGGCAATCCCCGCAGAATTCGCAGGAGAGTGCGAGATCGCCCTTCGGGACCACTTGATTGAATCCGCCCTTTTTCATGAATTGCAGGGCATCGATCATCAGCACATCTTTGCAGACGTTGATACATTCGGCGCAAGCGATGCAGCGGTTCATGTTGAAGTCCAGAACCGGACTGCGGGTATCTTCCGGAATGAATTTCTGCTTGGCATTGGCAAGATTGGTCACGCCGTGCTCGAACGCCATATCTTGGAGTTCGCAATGGCCGTCCGCATCGCAGACCGGACAATCGAGCGGATGCACGGAAAGATGCTTCTCGACGGCTTTTTTGCGGGCAAGGAACAGATCCTCCCCCTCGGTTCGTATGACCATCCCCGCCGTCGCCTTCGCGGTGCAGGACCGGACGGGAGCCTTTTTCCCTTCTTGCATCACAAGGCACATGCCGCAAGATCCAAACGGATCGAAGGTGTAGTGGTAGCACATGGCCGGGATGATTTTTCCCGTCATCGAGATAACATCGTACAACGAGATCCCGTCCTTCGCCGTCACGGTCTTCCCGTCGATATTGAGTTGAATCGTCGCGGCCTCGACGTCGGGATTAGTGCCTGGCTTCAGCCCCATGGTGCCTCACTGTTGAATGATGCGCTGAACATAGTGGGTGCAGGTGTCCGCTCTTCATTGCAACCTTGAACCGTCATCATTCACGACTTCCTTACCGGTCGCATTCCCCCATCACGATATCGTACGACCCGAAAATGGTACAGGCATCGGAGATCATATAGCCTCTGGACATATGATCGAAGGCGCCCATATGAATGAAGGACGGGGCGCGGATCTTCAGTCGATAGGGTTTTCCTCCGCCTGTACTGACGATGTAAAAACCCAGCTCGCCCTTGTGGGCTTCGGTGCCGCAATAAATCTCACCGGGAGGAGCCTGGAATCCCTGAGAAAACAGCTTGAACTGCTGGATCATCGACTCCAGATTGGTAAATACCCGCTCCTTCGGTGGCAGCGTCACGCTTGGGACATCGGCCATGACCGGACCATCCTGCATTTGCTCGAGGCACTGCCGAATGATCTTGACGCTCTCGTATAGTTCCATCACCCGGATCCAATACCGGTCATACGTATCGCCGTTTTTTCCGACCGGGACGCTGAACTCGCACTTGGGATACGCGCTATAAGGCTCGTACTTCCGAAGGTCATAGTCCACACCGGAGCCGCGCAAAGTCGGCCCGCTCAGCCCAAAATTGACGGCGTCTTCAGCGGAAATGACCGCCACGCCCTTGGTACGTCCCAGCCAGATGCGGTTCTTCTCGAGAAAGACCTGATATTCCAGAATCTTAGGAGGAAAGTAGTCGATGAACTGCTTGAGCTTATCGATCAACCCCGGGGTCAGGTCTCGCTCCACCCCGCCGATGCGATACCAGCTCGTCGTGAGACGCGCTCCGCACAACTCGTCGAACCAGTCGAGCAGGATTTCTCGGTCGCGAAAACAATAGAAAAAGACGGTCATCGCCCCGATATCGAGCGCTTGAGCCCCCAGCCAAAATTGATGGCCGATGATGCGCTGCACCTCCGCAACAATCGTTCTGAGATACTCCCCTCTCTCGGGAACCTTGAGATCCAGCAGTTTCTCCACGGCGCGGCAATAGGCGAAGTTATTGTACATCGCACAGACATAGTCGAGCCGGTCCGTATGGGGAATGAACTGGTGATAGGTGCCGTCTTCTGCCAGCTTTTCGACTCCACGATGGAGATACCCCATCACCGGTGTGGATTTCACCAGCCGTTCCCCCTCCAACTCCAAAATCACCTTGAGAACTCCATGTGTGCTGGGGTGCTGAGGTCCCAGGTTAAGCAGGAGCTCCTCGGTTCGCAGAGTCGGAAGCGTTTCGCTTTCCGGATGCTCCGGATTGACCTTGTAGATCGTGGTTCTCTGATCTTCAAACGCCATGCCGTTGCCGCGTCCTACCGTGGAATTTCGTCCAGGAATTCAAACGTGTCCCGCCAACCTTTGCCGCGAAGCGGAAAATCCTTCCGCAACGGGTAGCCTTCCGTGAAATCATCCGGCATCAAAATCCGGCGCAGGTCCGGGTGATTGCGAAACCGGATACCCATCATGTCGTACACTTCACGCTCCATGAAATCAGCGCCCTTCCACAAATCCGTCAGAGAATCGACCACACAGTCCGATTCGGGCACTCGCGTCTTGAGTCGGATACGATGCCGTTTTCGAATCGAGTAGAATTCCCACACGACTTCGAATCGTTCTTCATCATCGGGCCAATCCACGGAACTCACATGGACGATGTAATCGAAATCCATTCCCGGTTCATGACGCAGAAATTTGGCGACGTCATGGAGCTTGTCACGGGTCACCGTGACCGCCACATCGCCCCGCCATTCCGTCGCGCCGACAAAACCGTCCGAGAAGGACTCCTGAATCCGTGTTGCCAGTTGATGCATACAGTGCCGTCAGACCTTCAAGCTTGCTTTAATCTCTCTGGGCTGGGCGACAAACACCCGTTTCTCCATGATCCGCTCTTGCAGTTTCAAGATGCCGTCCAGGAGAGCTTCAGGGGTCGGCGGACAGCCGGGCACATAAATATCGACAGGAACGAACCGATCGACTCCTTGCACGACACTATAGCTATCGTAGATGTTCCCGGACGTGGCACAGGAGCCCATCGCGATGACATATTTCGGTTCCGGCATCTGGTCATAGATCTTTCGGATAACGGGTGCCATCCGCCGACAGACTGTTCCGGCGACGATCATCAAATCCGACTGTCGAGGCGAGGCCCGAAATACCCCGGCTCCGAACCGGTCCATGTCGTACCGTGAAGAGACGGCGGCCATCATCTCGATGGCGCAACAGGCAAGCCCAAAGGTCATGGGCCAAAGCGAACCTTTTCGCGCCCAGTTCACCGCCTTTTCCAAGGTGCCCGTGAACACATCAGGGGCACCGTCCTTTTCCTGACGTCCCAGTTGAATCAATCCCATAGATACCTCAGTCCCACTCCAGCGCACCCTTCCGCCAGGCATACACATAGGCCACAACGAACAGGGCGATAAAAATGATCATCTCAATCAAACCGATCAGCCCAATTTTGGTAAACACCACCGCCCATGGGTAGAGAAAGATTACTTCAATATCGAAAATGACGAATAACATCGCAAAAATGTAGTAGCGCACCGGGAACGGCATACGGGAATCAGAGAACGGTTCGGCGCCACACTCATAAGTCGATAGTTTTTCAGGCTCCGGATATCTGGGCTGAACAAAATAGCTGATCACCAACGTCAGCACTCCGAACGCAAGCGCGACGAAAATGAAGAACAGGATCGGAAAAAACTTGGTCAAATAATCGAGAAGCTGATCAGTATCGCCCATTGCGTTCGCCTCACAAGGCATTGACCTTGAAAGAAGAATCAAAATTCTAGAGCCTTGATCCCAGGGATAGCAAGCGAACAAAGGACCTAACAGAACCAGCCCCTAAAGCCCTAGATCTTCCGATTTGTGCTACGACGAGTGGGAGCAGACGCTTCTGTGAAGGCTACAGCAAACAGGAATTGAGGATGGATCGATGCGCAAACTCCACAGTGTGTGCAAAGGCATCTGTCTGAACTCGACAGATCCATGACCCTGAGGGTGTAGGGTGTTGATTAGGCTCGGCTCCGAGGCTGTCCTGATGAAGGAACCATCCGTAACTGGGGAGACGGCTGTGGCTGAGAAATGTCCCACTCTGACTCCATCGGACCGGAAGCCTTGGCCTTCCGCCGCCGATGGATCTGTGTTTCGATCCTGGTTTTCCTCCGATCGCCAGATGGCATCGCCGGGTCTTGATCGCGACCTCCGTTCATAAACTATCCCTTCACAGCGTTGCCATGGACAGGTACCGGCAAGTCGAGACACCATAACACTCAGAAAAACCTCCGTCAAACCATGGGCCATATGCTCAAATTCTTGACAAGACAGCATGATTTGCTATGGTTTGCAAAGACACACATGCCCTACATAAGGAACCTCTCTATGAAACCTCTGACACCATTCGTCCTTATCCTGCTATTCATGGGGATCAGTCTGTCCCTGGACCAAGGAGCAGCTCGCGCCCAGCATGCCGACATGGTTCGCCATGGGGAAGCAGCGGTTACCTTCGCAAGCGGTGTAATCCAAAAAGTGACGCCCCGTGACGGCATCGTGAATTTGATCACCGGGGATAACCAATCATCGGGCAATCGCATGCTCCTGGCACGGCGGGATATTCTCTATCTCAAGCTCGATCACCCGGCTGAGGTGGCAGCCGGCGATCTCTTTACCGTCTACAAGCGCGCACGCAAAGTTTTCCACCCGATGACACAAGAGTACCTCGGCTTTATCGTGATTCGGCTGGCAGTGGTGCGTGTGATCGAGACCGATGGTGCAATCGCAACAGTAGAGGCAATCACAAGTTATGGACAGATCGCTCCGGGCGATCCGGTGATGCGGTTTATCCCGCCGCCGGCATCCGATGCAGGAGCCAGTCTGACATCGGACGTCGCCGATCTCAGCGGCATGATCATCGAACTGCAGGCGGATAAACCGATGACCTTGGTCTCGCAATTCGATATCGTGTACGTGGACCGAGGAAGCGTGGACGGCCTCAAGACCGGCGATCTCATGGATATCCACCGCCATAGCGGGGGAATCCCCGCAAGAAAGATCGGGCAGCTCAAAGTCTTGTCGACCGAGGAACGCACAGCGACCGCGCGAGTCATCAAAGCCAACACCCGCGTGTTCAAGGGCGACCGATTCAAGCTGGTCGGATATTCGGCTCCGGTCGTTCAGCCGGTGGAACTCGCTCCGACCTCGGCCAAGGTAGAAAAACTAGACGGGACGGAAGGACGACCGGATGCCGTTTCGTCCGATCTCGTTGCCGGCAAATTAAAAACGCAAGATGCGTCCGGACAGAGCCGCATCAACTTGGGCGACGTGGCAAGCTTCCTCCGCTATGAATCCGGCGAAGCAGCGATCAAGCCTGAAAGCTATACGGTGTTGGACCAAGTGATCGAACATCTGCTCAGCAGCGGCGATACCAGGCTGATTCGGGTGGAAGGCCATACCGATAACATAGAAATCGGTCCCTCGCTGAAAGCTCGCTATCCGAGCAATGTAGACCTCGCCAACGCCCGCGCCGGCGGCGTCCTCCGATATCTCGTGGAGAAGGGCGGATTGGATTCGGCCCGGGTCAGTGCCGTAGGCTACGGCGACAGCAAACCTGCAGCCACCAATGCCAATGAGGAAGGCCGTACGAAAAACCGTCGGGTCGAGATTCTGCTCTATGAACCGGATACTGCCCCTCAAACTCCCAGAGCCAATGTTCATAATCAGGCACAGAAGCAAGGAGGCGATTCTTCCGGTCTGAATGCACGAGGGACAAACGGCCAACTGAGCACTCCTCAGGCCGTCCCTCAGGACTCGGGAGCCGGCACTCTCTCTATCGGCCAACAACAGCAGGCTTCTGCTGGAGATGGGACGACATCGCCGAGCAGCCCGAACACAAGTGGGGCTGCATCATCTGCCGGCCAACAACAGCCACAGGCAGGGGCGGGGGATGGGACAGCGTCCTCCAACCCCAGTGCTCCCTCACCGAACCCGAGCCAAGATCCTCAGCAGCCGGCCGGTCCGGCAAGCTTCTAGCCCTCATTCTTGCGCACGGCGGTTCGTCACTGGTTGAAAAACCGGATGCGACTACCGCCTGCCCCCCGTCACGTTGTTCTCCCTTTTCCTACGCTGCTACAATGCCGCATGCCTCTCGATCAACGCCGTCTTCCTGCCGCCCATGCAACTGCAACTCTGTATGCCGACGTCATCGTCCCCCGCCATATCGCCAAGGCCTTCACCTATGTCGTACCTCCGGCATTGGCGCAGACACTCGCGATAGGCCAACGGGTCCTCGTCCCGTTCGGCCCAACAATGCTCGAAGGAGCGGTGATCTCACTCAGTGATCAGCCCCCTATGGGGATGAAGGCTGCCTACCTCAAGGAAATCAGATCTCTGGCCAGCGGAACCGACGATCTCAATCTCTCGCCCGCGCGACTCGAGCTGTCTCGCGCCATCGCAGAGTACTATGTCGCACCCTGGGGCCAATGTCTCCGGCTTGTTCTGTCGAAAACTCCTGCAAAACAGGCTAGTCCTCTGCGGCACGTCGCCACCGATCAGGGGCGCAGCGTGCTGGTTTCTGGAACTTGTCCAGACCATCTACGACCCATGCTGAGCCGTATCACGCGGCAAGCCAGAGGCCTGCTGTCATCCACTCTTCTCAAAGCTCGCGATCAAACCAGTCGGGAAACGGTCAAGGCGCTCGAACAACTGTCCTGGGTGGTCGCCACTGCTTCACCGGTCGTCAAGACCACGGTTCCAAAACGGCAGACACAACCAATCACCCAGAACGGTGATCGAGCAGGAGAAGCCGATCGGGCTCTGCTCGAGAAGATACGAACAGAACCTGATCGCTCATGGACCACTCGTGTGGCCGCCTGCGTTCAGTCCAATCAAGCACGGAAGATCGTCTTGTGCGCCCCATGGGAAGATCGAGTCAGCCGGCTTGCCGATGCCATCCAACAAACACACGCAGTCGGCAAGTCAGCCATCATTCTGGCCGGCGAGATTGCCAGAGCAGAATGGCTCGGACGGCTTCTCTCGACCCTTACAGATCTCCCGATCACCATCGTTCCCACGTCGCCGGCATCAGATAACCGGACAGCCAAACAGGGTACGACGCCATCGGTCATCGTTGGAACTCGCTCAGCAGTCTTTGCGCCGCTCCCATCGATCGGACTCATTTGGGTGGACAGAGAAGAAGATCCGGCTTTCAAGGAGCCCCAAGAACCGCGTTATCACGCCCGAGAAGTCGCCTGGATGAGGGCCCAAGGAGAAGGGGCGCTGGTGGTACTCGCGTCCGCCCATCCGTCGCTCGAATCGGCATTTGACCCGGGTGCCGAAACCTATGCCGTTTCACCAGAACCGGCCCGTCGACCATCGATCGAGCTCGTCGATCTCAACCAGGAGCCGGGAGGGACCCTGTTGAGCGGTACGCTTGTGGCGGCCATACAGGAAGCCGTGGCACGCAAGGCGGGCGTTCTGCTCTTCTTGAATCGTAAGGGCTACGCCAGAACGCTGGTTTGCCGAGACTGCGGCTGGATGCCGCGCTGCCCTTCCTGTGAGGTCACCCTTGCCTACTCACGCGAAGCGGGAAGCTTATCCTGCAGATATTGCGGGAAGGCCGATGCCTTGCCGCAATCCTGCCCGATCTGTAAAGCCGCCCGATTCAATACCGTCGGAGACGGAACTGAGCGTGTCGAGCTCGATGCCAGGCGTTTGTTTCCCCAGGCAAAGATCGCACGGCTGGATGGCAGCAGATTGCATCGTACCGCTGCCGCGCGCGACCTCTGGGAAGGAGTCCGGTTGGGGACATGGGACATCCTGATCGGCACACAAGCCTTGTTTCAGCGGGAGCCGTTCCCGCGCAGAGGGTTGGTGGGCATCCTTCATGCTGATTCCGGATTGCATGTCCCGGACTTTCGCGCGGCAGAACACACGTACCAGCTTCTGGACAAAGCCGTGAGTTGTGGACAGCCGGCGACGGAGGGAGGCCGTGTGATCGTACAAACACGGCTTCCCTCCCACCATGCCGTGCAGGCGATACTGTCCGCCGACCCGCATCGATTTTATGATGAGGAACTGGCGGCGAGGCGTCTGCTCAACTATCCACCAGCCTGTCACCTGGCCGCCCTTTCAGCATCAGGACGAAACCCGCAAGAAGTTGAATCTGCTGCGATAGAGTGGAAGAGCTGTCTTGAGGGGTCTCTGGACAGAAGAGCATCGATCACCCTGTTAGGACCTGTGACCGCCATGGGACGGCTGCCGAAAGGGCATCATCGGCACCAGATTCTTGTGAAAGGAACCGATCGTCCGCTCTTATGTCGCCTCATACAGGGATCGGTGGAGCGAATGGAAGGCACCTACCGAAGGGGGCAGGTCAAGTTCGTCGTCGATATAGATCCCGTTGAGATGGGATAAGGTTATCGGGACTTTTCCCGGACGGTCGGTTGAGACACAGGCCTCGTTTGAGAAGGATGGTCCGTCGCATCTGTGGAAGCCGCCCACGTCCGTTTGAACAGACCGTACGAAAAGGCGATCCAAAATACGGAAGAGAACAGGCCCAGTACGACGGCCATGAGCATCGTTTCCATCTGGTCTTGGGAGGGTGTTTCAGAAACACCCTTGAGCTGAATCATCACTTGTATCGGCCAGGCAAAACTTTCCAAGCCGAGCAAGAGAGTCGCCCAGGCCCAGAGCTCCGTAATGGACCGAACCCTCCACCACAGAAATCCCCCGACAGTGATTGCCCAAAGCACCACGATACCCTGAGCGGCAGCCCCCTGGAGAATCCAAAACCCAATGGTCGTGACGAGGGTTCCCAGAATGAGATTCAGGATGATCATCGTGTGTCAGACAGCCGCGTAGAAGGCTGAGTCTGACTGGGGACCCAATGCGATGTCAATGATGTGATGGAACCGTACGGATCGAGGACACGCCGGCTTCGGCAGCAACGGCCTCGAGTAGGACATTTACGTCGAACGGTTTCTGAAGGGTTCGGCTGGCGCCCAGCATCTTGGCGACATCCAAGAAGTTCAGGATACCGATCATATCGCCGCCGCCGGTCATGGCGATCACGCGAGAGGAGGGAAATTCACGGTGCAGAGTCACCAGGCTTTCCAGACCATCTTGGTCGGGCATCAAGATGTCCATGATCACCACGTCGGCCTGGTGGGCCCGATATCGTTCCAGTCCTTCCTTCCCGCCACGTGCCTCCTCGACGACATACCCGGCCGGCTCCAGGACTTCCCGGATGAGACTGCGTATCCGATCTTCATCATCAATAACGAGAACTGACGGCATCGAACCCCTCCTGCGACACCTGTGATCGCTCTCCGCCTTGCATCAGCGGTTCCGTCGATGGTGGACAAGCTGCAGCTCGAGTATCCAAGACCCGCCGAATCCTGTGCGCCAGATCCTGCACGATGAGCGGCTTCGGAACGACGTCGACAATTCCATTCCCATGATCACCTTCATCAGACAGCGCCTGCTCCGAACCGGCGCAGAGGATCACCGGCAGATCCGGCCTCAGTTGCCGGCACCGGTGAGCCAAACGATCCGCCGACATATCAGGCAGGGTCAGGTCGGCAATCAAGAGATCCACGCGTTGCGGAGCAAGATGGAACGCCTGCCAGGCCGCTGTACCACTGGTCAGTACGATCAGACGGTACCCGAGCGACTCCAGCATACTCTGTCCGGACTGGACAAAAGATTCTTCGGCCGCGACGAACAGGACGCATTCGTGTCCCCGTGGGAGCGAGTCATCTGGCGCAGGAACCGCTGCCGTAGCACGAGACAGCGCGGGAATATAGACCGACACCACTGTGCCGACATCGATCTGACTGTCGATTATAACGCTCCCTCCATGCGCCGTCACAATCCCATGGACGACGGACAACCCCATTCCACGGCCCTCACCCAATGGCTTGCCGGAAAAGAACGGCTCGAAGATTCGATCGGCAACCGCCGGTTCCATGCCTTCGCCGGAATCTCGAACAGTCAAACAGGCGTAGCGTCCGGCTGCAAGTCGGCCCGACGGCGTGATCCGATCGGTCTCGATCTCCTTGTCGTGGAGATGCAATTCCAGAATTCCGCCGGTCTTCCTCATGGCATGGATGGCATTGTCCACCAAATTCATGATCATCTGATGCATCTGAGCCGTATCGGCCAACACAGGACTGGTTGATGTATCGATCTGCTCTTTGAGTTCGATCGAGGAGGGGATCGCTGAACGCAGAGGCTTGATCGCTTCTTTGACCAACAAATGGAGAGGAAGGGGATGCCGGACTTGTTCGCTTTGTCGGCTGAACGTCAATAGCTGATGGACCAGCTCACGCGATTCCATTCCGGCGGACAGCACTTGTTGGATATAGTGATGCGCCTTGTTGTCTTTGGGGATCAGCGGAAGCGCCAGATGGCTGAAACCGAGCACCGCCGTCAGGCTGTTGTTGAACTCATGCGCAATGCCGCCGGAGAGTGTGCTGATCGCCGTCATCTTCGACGCAATGCGCAGAGACGCTTCGACCTTCTTGCGATCGGTGATATCGATGACGATCCCGATCGTGCGGCTGGGCACAGGCGCAGTCCCTTCCCTCTCGAACCAGGTGCGGACATTCAGGCTGACATGCCGAACTTCCCCGTCCGGTCTGACAATCCGGTGTTCGATCTGGAACTGCCCATTGCCCGCCGGGTCATGGGCTTCCTTGACCGCGGAAAATACTTTCTCTCGATCGCTTTCATGGACGAGTTCGATATGGCGTTGAAGAAGGCCGGGCTCATCCGCCCTCACACCGTAGATTGACCGCAGAACCGGCGACCAATAGAGCCGATCAGCTTGGTGATCATGCTCAAAGATGCCGACCTGCGCGGTACGAACAGCGAGATCGAGTCGTTCTTCGCTGTCCCGGAGCTGGCGCTCCGCCTCACGTCGTGCTGTGATATCAATGACCGCGACCAGCAGCGAGGTCCCCGATGCCATGACGACGGGGTTTAGACCGATCTCAACAGGAAACTCGGAACCATCGTGACGCAGCCCGCGCAACTCCATTCCGTGCCCCATGGGACGGGCACCGGAGGTTGACAACGACTCTGCTCTCGCCATTTCAAGAGCCGTGCGGTCGCGCGCTGGAAAGAGCGTAGCCACCGGCCTGCCCAGCAATTCGTCGTGAGAATAGCCGAACATATGTTCAATCTGCGTATTGGCCATCGAAATGACGCCGTCCTGATCGACCATCAACAGACCGTTGGGAGCAGATTCCACGACCTGCCTGAATGGCAGATCCTGCTCCTTTGCCGACTTGTCGAGTGGCGCATCAGCCGTCTGATCTTGAACGATCCCTAAGAAGCGAATGGGTTCGCCGGCGAGGTTGCGAATGACCAGTCCTCGAAAATGGACGCTGCGAACGTTCCCGCCGGGCTGAACGATTCGACATTCCACATCAAAGGGCTCATCCAGGGCGAGCGAGCGTTCACCGGCGTCGAGGACCCGCCCACGGTCTTCAGGGTGAATGGCGGCCTTGAACGTGTCATACGTGGGCAGGATCGTGCCCGGCTCATAGCCAAACATGCGGCATTGTTCATCGGACCATATTTCCACGCCGGTACGAATATCCCGTTCCCACCTTCCAAAGCAGGCGGAAGCCCGGACTGATTCCTGATGCGCTTCGGTTCCGGCTATGTCGTGATGGCGCAAATGGTCGGAGGCATTGACGGGAAGGCTCTCTGCCTCCCGGCATCGTGTGACGTCGATCATCACCCACACCATCGCGGTCAGACGACCGGTTCGACCTTTTACCGGAGAGAGGGTCACTTCATTCAAAAAAGGGCTGCCGTCCTTACGGTAATGAAGCAGACAGACCCGGCAGGCCCTCCCCTGCTGGAGAGCCAACTCAATCTTTTCCACCGAGGCTCGATCGGTCTCCGGACCGGCCAGGATGGCCATGGTCTTGCCCACAATCTCGGTGTCTGTATAGCCGGTCAGTAACCGAAAGGCAGGATTCACGCGGATCACGGGATGATGGGACGCCCTGGCATCAGTCATCACCACGCCACAACCGGTGGCCGCAATGACTTTGGACTGGAACCGGCACTCTCGGCGTTGCCGAACAAGACGCCAGACCGCGATGCCAAGAAGGAGGAGAGCGGAACCGGTGAGAAATGCCACCGCAACCTCTTTTTAAATCGTTGCAACTCATGTCGGACTCTCCGCCAAAAGTCCGAACAAGGATATCTTCACTTCAGTATGTGGAACGATACACGGGATTAAGCAACGTGTATAGGTGGAATGGGAAACAAACCAAATGAAATATGTACCTACCGTGATAGGGCTATATGCCTCGGATCAGGCCTGCCGTTTGACAAAGAGCACCGCCGCCTGCGCACGGCGGGTGATATGCAGCTTATGAAATATATTGGCAAGATAATTCTTCACGGTCTTATCGCTCAGATCGAGTGCCGTGGCGATTTCCTTGTTCGTCTGTCCTTCGGCGACAAGCGCCAGCACCCGTTCTTCCTGCGCTGAGAGTTTTTCCGCCCCCGGGATGTCTGCGCCGGCGGCTAATCCGCGCAGCCACCCGAGCGCTCGGTCGGTCACGGCGGGGTCGAGAATCGACCGGCCCTCGGAGACAGCCTGGATCGCGCTGGTCAACGAAGTGGAATCGATTTCTTTCAGCACATACCCATGGGCACCGGCCAAGACAGCCGCCAGAACCGAGTCATCATCCGCATAGGAGGTCAGAATGATTACCCGGATAGCGGGAGAAGAGGCTAGTATGTCCCGGCAGGCATCGACACCCGAGCCATCCGGAAGACGCACGTCCATGAGCACAACGTCCGGTTTCAGTTTCGCCGCATGCCGGATCGCCTCCGCAACCGTCGCCGCCTCTCCCGCCACCTGGATGGAGCGATGCTGGCTCAGCACCGTGCGAAGGCCCACACGAACGATCTCATGATCGTCCACGAGCAAGACACGAACCGTCTTGAGTTTTGCCTTACGCATCGGCCAGTCTCCTCGGCATATCAAGCAGCACTTTCGTTCCCTTCCGACGTTGAGAGCGAACCTCCATCCTGCCACCGAGCTTCCTCGCCCTCGCCGCCATGTTGGCCAGTCCATGCCCAACGTCACGGACTGAGTCCGGGATGAATCCTTTTCCGTTATCGGTGACCGAGAGACGCACGGAGCGGCGCAGTCGTTTGAACGACAGAGTGATACGGCCGGCCTCGCTGTGTCGAAGGCTGTTGCTCAGCGCCTCCCGTATGACGTTCATCGCATGATAGGCCTGTTCTGTCGAGAGCTCCCGGACAGCAGCCTCTTCAATCTTTACACGGCAGGCCGTTCCATTGGATGCGCACATGGCCTGAACCATAGTCCGCAAGGTCTCGCCGATGTCGGCTTCTTCCAAAACGTGCGACTCGATTCCCGCAATGAAATTCCGGACTTCGGTCATGACATGATTGAGCTGCCCGATTGCGCGGTTCAACCCCGCCATGAGCGGCGTGGCGGCCTTCTTGCGTGGCAGCTTGGATACGAGCGTCCTGCAGGATTCCAGGCCCAAACCGACCGCAAAAATGGACTGCAAGATGCCGTCGTGCAGATCCTCACTGATTCGCTCGCGTTCCTCGACCGCAGCGCGCAGATCCCATTCCCGTTGGCGGAGCATCTCTTCCACATGCTTGCGGGCCGTGATGTCGGTTGAAGAGCCCAGAAGCATCACAGCATGGCCCTGGGCATCCAGAAGCGGCCGCTTGATGGTTTGCAGCCAGCGGATCTTTCCGGTGGCATCCGTGATCGTCTCTTCCGGAAGAAACCGTTCTTCCAACGTATCCATCACTTCGAGATCTTTCAGACGGAACTGCGTCACTTCCTCCTGACTCAAATTGAAATCCGCATCGGTTTTCCCGATCAGACCATCCACCGTTGTTCCATAGACATCGGCGATCGCCTTGTTGACCAACGTGAACCGCCCGTCGCGGTCCTTCGCAAAAATAAAGTTCGGATCCGTGTCGATCACTTGCCGCATAAAGGCGTGGGAATTCTGCAGTTCCACTTCCACCTGTTTGCGCTCGGTGATGTCCTCGCAGGCGACCAGTACCACGGTCTCTCCATTAGAAGACTGCCCCACACGGACCGTTTCCCTCACCCAAATCAGGCTCCTGTCTTTCCGCACTTTCCGAAACTCCCAGTGATGCGTGATCTCCGGCACCTTAAGGCATTCGGACAAGCTCGCGGCAACGATTGCCTTATCTTCTTCGTAAAACACGTTTAGTACGGAGTGGCCGACCAATTCCTCCACAACATACCCGAGCTGCTCCGCTCCAAACCGGTTGACCGAACGCACTGTGCCGTCCGTCGCAAGCGTGAAGTACATGGTGGGAGTTTCGTCATATAACGTCCGATACCGTTCTTCGCTCGCTCTCAGTTCCGCTTCGACCCGCTTCCGTTCTCTGATATCCCGTACGACGGCGCAGTCATACTCTTTGCCTCCGTACTGCAAATAGTTCGCCGTGATCTCCGTCTCCACGACTCTTCCGGTAGAGGACCAATATTTCGATTCGAACGTCATTGATCCCTTCTGTTTCAACTGCGCCCAATGGAGAGCCCAGCTCTCCGTGGAAATATTCGGGTCGAGGTCCTGTAGAGACATAGCGAGCAGACCTTCGCGCGTATAGTTCAGCATGTGGCAGGCCGCGTCGTTGACATTGAGAATGTGCGAGCCGGAATCCATCCACAGCACTGCATCGGATGCCCGGTCGATAGAGAACTGTGTCATACGAAGTGCATCTTCCATGCGCTTGCGCTCGGTGACGTCATGGGCAATCTTGGAAATCCCGACAATCGTCCCATGCTCATCCCGCATCGGCGAGAGCGTCAACGAGATGTTCAGACGTCGCCCGTCCTTGGCCAGCCGTATGGTCTCGAAATGCTCGATCGATTCGCCCCGTTTCAGGCGCTTCAGAATCAGGACTTCCTCCTGCAAGCGGTCCGGTGGGAACAGGATCGTGATCGACCGGCCGATCACCTCCGCCGCTTGATACCCGAACAGCTGCTCGGCTCCCCGGTTCCAGCTGGTCACGCGACATTCTAAATCCTCGCTGATGATCGCGTCATTCGTGGACTCCACGATAGCACTCAGTCGGCGATTCGCCTCTTCGGCCTGCTTGCGTGCCGTGATGTCAGTATGTGATCCGAGCAGGCGCACGCGCCGCCCGTCTGGTTCCGTCACAAGGGAAGCATGTGAGTCGATCCACCGATAGGTCCCGTCCTTATGGAGAAGGCGAAAATCCTGTCGAAACGCCCCTGCCGGGTTGTCGAGATATTGCCGCGCGTAGGCAACGGCGTGGGCGCGATCGTCTGGATGCAATCGTGACTCCCAGCTTTCAAGCGTATCCGGTAGTTCTGTTTCGCTGAACCCGAGTTGGCTTTTCCATTCCTTAGAAAAGAACACCTCGCCTGTCTCTGTATTCCAATCCCACAGGCCTGTATTGGACGCCAGCAGCGCTTGTCTCAGTTTCTCCTCCGACGATTTGAGCGCGTGTTCGGCCTGCTTGCGTTCGATCGCGAGGCATGCCAGGTGGGTCATGCGGTCGATGAGGTACCAGTCAACCTGTAGAGGTTCGTGCGGCATGCGGTAATAGATTGCAAACGTTCCTAACACTCGTCTGTCCTCGGAGAGAATCGGGGTCGACCAGCAGGCGCGAAGGCCGTGGCTGAGCGCCAGCGCACGGTACTTCTCCCACAACGGATCAGTCGCGATGTCCGCAACGATCACCTGACGGCCAAGATAGGCCGCCGTGCCACACGAGCCGCCGCCAGGGCCAATAGCGACTCCGTCGATCGCTGTGTTGTACGCGCCCGGCAGGCTCGGCCCTGCACCATGCCGAAGATGCTGACCGTCCTGATCCAAAAGCAGCACAGAGACAAGCATGTCATGGCCGATGGACTCACAGCATTCACAGAGAAAGGCAAGTGTATCCGTAAGCGGTCGGGCTGCTGCCATCAACGCAAGCACTTGCCTTTCCGCTTCCAGGACCTGTTCGGCTCTTTTCCGTTCGGTGATGTCTTGGATTTGCGCGATGTGATACAGGACTTGTCCTTCGTCGTTGCGTACCGACGAGACGTTTAGAATGGTCCAAACCGCATGGCCCGCTTTGTGGAGGTAGCGTTTCTCTATCTGATGTGTTTTCAGTTCTCCGCTCAGCAATCTCTGCTGCAGCAAGAGACTCTGCTGGAGGTCGTCAGGATGAGTGAGTGTTTGGAAGGCCTTGCTCTGGAATTCTTCCTTGGAATAACCAAGGATCCAACACAGGGCCTGATTGACTTCGAGCCAACAGCCGTCCGGCGCAACAAGGGCCATCCCGATCGCCGCTTCGTTGAATGCGGTGGCGAATCGCTCCTCGCTGGCACGTAGCGCTTCTTCGGCTTGTTTGCGGTCGGTAATGTCCTGGCAGGAGCCGGACATCCGGCGCGGCTCGCCCAGTTCATCCCAGATGGCTTGTCCTCGTCCCCGAATCCATCGATACTCCCCCCGATTCGTCCTGATCCGATATTCCACATCGTACGGGATTCGCTCTTCAATATGCGCCGCAAGCCGGCCGAGCACATGGTTCATGTCGTCAGGATGTAGTCTCGCCACCCACTGCCCGAGCGTGTCGAACGGTTCCCTGTCCTCCAGGGACAGAAGCTGTCGCACACGCGGAGACCACCAAATCGGCGTGTTCGGCTCATGCCAGGGAGTCCCCGGAATACGGTGCGCATCCCAGAGCACATCGGTCGACCCCTCTACAGCCGCAGCGAACCGTTCTTCGCTCGCTCTCAACGCCGCTTCTGCCCGTTTCCGCTCAGTGACAACTTCGGTAAACATGATAATGCCGCCGATCTCTCCGGTGATGTCGTGCCAAGGACGGACTTCCCAGCACAGCCAGTCTTCTGATCCATCGGCGCGGACAAACCGATCCTCCTCGCGTCGCTCCACTGATCCCGAGAGACAACGCTGGTGGATCTCTTGCCATTCTTTCATGTCCTGTATTTCAGGAAACACATCATAGTGACGCCGTCCGACCAGCGGCTCGTCGCCTAACCGGTAGTCGGTCAGCCACCGTCGGCTGACCGCCACGTATCGGAGCTCTCTGTCCAGCATCGCGACAGCAGCAGGCACATTCTCCACAAAAGATGTTAAGAGATCCCGGGTTTGTAACAGCGATCGCTCGGCGCGTTTGCGCTCGGTGATATCGCGTGAATTCACGATGACGCAGGACCGGCTCCGCGCATCACACGTCGCCCGGCCGACGCCTTCTAAACTTAGCCAGGAGCCATCTTGATGACGGAAGCGGAATTCGGCGGTTTGCGTCTCGCCCGGCTGCTGGACGATCCGCTGAAACTTCTCGATGACAGCCGGAAGATCGTCCGGATGAATGAAGTCGAAGGCGATCCGGCCGTCGATCTCATGCTGGGCATACCCGAGGAGCCGTTCGAACGACGGGCTTTCAAACCGGATCGTGCCATCAAGGTCCAGCACCGTGATGATGTCCGAGGAATTCTCGATCATGGCACGGAAGTGCGACTCACTCTCCTGCAGCGCCGATTCCGCGCGCTTGCGCTCGGAAATGTCCTGGCAAGAGCCGGACATCCGGCGCGGCTCGCCCTGTTTATCCCAGATGGCCTGTCCTTTTCCCCGCATCCATCGATACTCGCCGTGGTTGGTCCTGAGCCGATATTCCACGTCGTAGGAAACTCGATGCTCAATGTGTGCCGTGAGCTGGCTCAGTACGCGATCCATATCCTCAGGATGCAGTCTCGCCACCCACTGCCCGAGCGTGTCAAATGATTCCCCGTCCTCCAGCCCCAGGAGCTGTCGCACACGCGGGGACCACCAGATCGGCGTTTCCGGTGCATGCCAGGGAACCCCCGGAATGCGCTGCGCATCCCAGAGTACATCGGTCGCCCCCTCTACAGCCGCAGCGAACCGTTCTTCGCTCTCACGCAATGTCATCTCCGTCTGTTGCCGCTCAGCATCCAAAAGGCACAACGCCACATGGTCGCCAATGGATCTGGCGAACGCTTGTTCTTCTTCGGACCATTCCGTTTTCAGACCGATATGTTCAAACCACACAACTCCAATGATGGTGCCGTCTCGACGCACGGCCATATCCATCACGGAGCTGATCCCTAGCGGGATGAAGTAGTCCTCGATAAACTCGCTGGTCCGTGGGTCCGTGAGGACATCATTGACCGCTAAAGGCAAGCTCTGGTCGAGCGCATCGAAATAACGCGGATAACGGGACGCGTCCAGCACCGCACCAGATTCGTATTTATTGAGGCTCAATTGATACAGCTCGCGACAAATAAGTGAGGAATGATCGTCGCTGAACAACCAGATGCCAACCCGTTCGATACTCAACGCATTCGCAGCCATTCGTAGGATCGTTCGCAAACCCTCTGTGAGATCTTGGAATGGCTGGCGATGCAGATGTAACTGGATCTCTTGGAATCGAATCATGCTGTCGAGACGTTCTCGGTTCTGTAGTTCAAACAATTTGCGTCGGGTGACGTCCTGGTCAAATCCGCGATAACCTCTGAACGATCCGTCGGCGCCAAAGATCGGTATACCCCTGCATTCGAAGGTCACCAGTTGCCCGTCCTTGCGGCGATTGATGTTTTCAATGCCGGCAAACGGCTTTCGTGCGGCGGCAATCGGGCCGAACAGGGCTGCAACGCGGTGGGCTTCTTCTGGAGGCATGAAATCAAACGGAGTCTTGCCGATCGCTTCATCCGGTTCGTAGCCTAAGAATTCGCGGATCTTAGGGCTACAGTAGGTATAGGCGCCAAGTTCATTGATCTCCCACATCCAGTCGGTCGTCGTTTCCACCAGTTCCCGAAATCGCGCTTCGCTGGTTCGCAGAGCTTCTTCGGCATGCTTTACCACTGTGCGGTCGCGCCCCACGCCTATCAATCCGATTGCATGACCGAGGTGATTCTCTAACGTGGCTCCAGTCCAGTGATAGGGAATCATTCGGCCGGTCTTTGTCAGCAGATGGCCTTCCAACTCGGCGTATCCCTGCTCAAACGCCTGCCGGATGGCGGCAGCCGTCTGTTCGCGCTCACACTCCGGCGCAAATGAGACGGCAGGCCTGCTATTGAGCTCTTCGGGAACGAAGCCGGTGACGGTCTCCAAACGTTTATTCCACCCCGCTAGATTGCCGTGCAGGTCCAGTTTGAAGATGATATCCGGAGCAATCTCGATCACGTTGCGCCCTTCAGCCACGATCTGAGTCCGTTCGCGCCCGGTCTGTTTCCGCTCGAGCGACACCTGTGCGAGGGAAATCTCCGGCATACCGTTGAGTCCCGCGATCTCGGATGTCGAGAGACCGGCGGCTCCCGTGTTCAGCGGCGCTTCCTGTCCCAACAGCCGGAGCAGCTCACGGACCTGGCCGCGCAGCCCTTCGATCTCAGTGAGTGCCTCAGGCAACGTCGTTGGCGTAGTCATGGAGACTCCTTCTCAAGGAAACTCTATGGAGTAGCGGTCTTATTCGGACAGATCTCTCGTTCGTCAGAGGAAAACCAGCGAGGTAAGAACGATGGTCGTAGAAAATGTGGCAAGACGCACCTTCATCAAAACGTACCGTGCTCATGCAGCGGCGAGAACGGTGCGCGTTCGCTTCGGCGAGTCAGTATCTGTTGAGGAACAATTGGTGCCGAAGGCGGGACTTGAACCCGCACGGCTTGCGCCACACGCCCCTCAAACGTGCGTGTCTGCCATTCCACCACTTCGGCAAAAAACGTGTCGTTCGTCGGAATGCGTCGTGAACCCTGTGCTCGCCGTATCCATTACGAACGACGATCGACGCCCGAGGGAGGCGCATTATAGAAGTAGGGCAAAATTCTTGTCAATGAAGGAGCCCTCCGGTAGAATCGGCTCGCTATTTGAGATACAGGCGCATAGGGCGCTGCACGAAGCGGACTCTCCCATGATGCCATTCATTACATCGACCGCTCCCTGCCGTCTCAACAGCCAGATTGCGGCCTTTTTTGATCTGGATAACACCATCCTGCCCGGCGAAGCCAGCGAAGTCCGGTTTTTCCGATGGCTCTGGCAGCGCGGGGTGGTGGGATGGCCCGAGGCTCAGGCGAGTCTTGCGTGGCTCATGCGGCACCTGCCGTCGCTCTCCCTGCACCCGCTTCGTGAGCGCAAGCTGTACATGGCAGGAAAACCGGCCCAGGTTATCGAACCGCTGGGAGAAGAGTTTTGCCGCGAACAACTCTGCCCCTGCGTGTCCCCCACGGCAATGCGAACGATCGAGGAACATCGGAGTGCCGGTCACCTGATCGTGCTGCTGACAGGCTCCCTCGATTTTCTGATCGACCCCATTGCCACTGCGTTACAGGTCGATCGTTGCTTCGCCAATCGCCTGGAACAAGTCGACGGCGTCTATACGGGCCATCTTGTCCCACCCTTGCCCTACGGCGCAGGAAAGCGCCGGCTGATCGAGCAGCTGGCGCAGGACCTGACGCTGGACCTCTCCCTATGCTATGCCTACGGCGATAGCCCCGGCGACCTCGATCTCTTGCGCGCGGTCGGCTACCCCACAGTGGTAAATCCCATCCGGGGCATGGCTCGCGTGGCCAAGCAGCAGAAGTGGCCGGTTGCGCGATGGCACTAATACAGCGCGCGTGACGCGAGCAGGAATATGCGCATCACGGAAATTTTCCATAGCATCCAGGGTGAGTCGACGTTTGCCGGACGGCCCTGCGTCTTCGTGCGCCTGACCGGTTGCCCGCTCCGCTGTACCTGGTGCGATACGGACTATGCCTTTTACGGCGGCGCCGAGCAGTCGATTGATCAGATCGTCGAGACCGTTCGCGCATATGGCTGCCCTCTGGTGGAGGTGACGGGCGGAGAACCGCTCGCGCAATCGGAATGCCTCGTGCTGCTTACCCGGCTGTGCGATGAGGGACTCACGGTCCTGCTCGAAACCAGTGGAGCTATCGATACCACAACGGTTGATGCGAGGGTGCATGTCATCCTGGACGTCAAGTGCCCGGGCAGCGGCATGACGGATCGAATGCACTGGGCCAATATCACGCGCCTCAAGCAGCACGATGAAGCCAAGTTCGTCATTCAGGATCGTCCCGACTACGAATGGGCCAGAGAGACGGTCGCGCGGTATGGGATCGACCATCGATGCACGGTGCTGTTCAGCCCGGTGTTTGGAACGCTGGACTCGCGGCAGCTGGCCGAATGGGTGCTTGCCGATCGGTTGCCGGTGCGGTATCAGATTCAGATGCACAAGTACATTTGGGCCCCGGATATGAGAGGGGTCTGAGATCATGCGGTGCTGGTCATTCATGACATTTCGTCCAGTTCCTGTATCCACTGATCGATAACGAAGGACCGATGACAAAGGAGCATGAGGGAATGAAAATTATGCAAGTCGGGGTGAAAGCGGGGCGGGTAGAAACAGAAGCGGCCGAGGCGCTCGTCCTGATGCTCTGTGAGGGTGACAACTTCTCAGAACAGAGGGCCGCATCGATCGACAAGGCTATGGGGGGAGCGCTTACGGATCTGCTCAAATCCAAAGAGTTCGAAGGGAAAACCGGAGAGCTGTTGCTGCTCCACACCCAGAAGACAATTCCTGCGAAACGTGTCTTGCTCGTCGGAGTCGGGAAAAAGGGGTCCGCCGGGTTGGATACGATCCGTCAAGCGATGGGCTATGCAGCCAAGCGCGTCCGTCAGGCCAAAGCCACATCATTCACCGTGTCGGTCCCTGCTTTCGTTCCGCGCGATTCCTCCGTCATCGAAGTCGCGCAAGCGATGGCCGAAGGCGCCATCCTGGGCAGTTATCAGTTCAACCTGTATCGAAGCGACCTGGCGCCGGGAAAAGACGTGGCGCAGATGACCCTGCTGGCTCCGGATAAATCATCCTTGCACGATCTGTCCGAGGGCATCCGGCGCGGAGCAGCCTCGGCAGAAGCGGCCGTGTTCGTCCGGGACCTATGCAACCATCCTTCCAATGTGATGACGCCGACCAGGATCGCGCAAGAAGCGAAAGCCATTGCGAAAGAAACCGGCGTCACCCTCAAGATCCTCGAGCAGAAAGACATGGAGAAATTGGGCATGGGCGCGCTCCTGGGAGTGGCCCGAGGCAGCCATGAACCGCCGAAATTCATCATCCTCGAATATCACGGCGCTCGAAAGAAAGAGGACCGTCCCGTGGTGCTGGTCGGCAAAACCGTCACGTTCGATACCGGCGGCATCTCGCTCAAGCCGGCAGAAAACATGGAACATATGAAGGCGGACATGACGGGCGGCGCCGAAGTCCTGGCAGCCATACGAGCCGCGGCCCGCCTCAAATTGCCGCTCAATCTGGTCAGTATTCTACCGGTGACCGAAAACATGCCTGGTGGCCGGGCGATGAAGCCTGGCGACATCGTCACGACACTCTCCGGAAAAACCGTGGAGGTCCAGAATACCGACGCCGAAGGCCGGCTCATACTCTCCGACGGACTGGCCTACGCAGGCCGCTACAAACCGGCCGTGTTGATCGACATCGCCACGCTGACCGGCGCCTGTGTCGTCGCGCTGGGCCAGTTTGCCATCGGCATGTTCGGCACGGACGCGACCCTGAAGGAATCGGTGCGCACGGCTGGATTGCGGGCCGGCGAGCGCGTGTGGGAAATGCCGCTGTGGGATGAGTATTTTGAGCAGCTAAAGAGCGATGTGGCCGACATGCGGAACATCGGCGGACGTGGGGGCGGCATGATTACGGCCGCCTTGTTCCTCAGCAAGTTTGCCGGCGACTGGCCCTGGGTGCATCTCGACATCGCCAGCACCGATTGGAGCGAGCGTGAACGGGCCTATATTCCGAAAGGACCGACCGGGATCGGCACGAGGCTCTTGATTCAATACCTTATCGATCGAACGCTGTAGAACGGGACACACCTATGCTCATGTCGCGTGACAAGATCGGGCAGCTCTTCATGGTGGGATTCGACGGGACGACCGTCTCGGCGGATCTCGCCGCTTTCATCAAAGAATATAAACCCGGCGGAGTCATCTTATTCTCGCGGAATCTCGAATCGACCGAACAGATCGTGGATCTCACGAACGAGCTGCAACGATGCAGTCCCCATTCTCCGCTGCTGATCTCGATCGACCAAGAGGGGGGTCGGGTCTCGCGATTGCCGAAAGAGTTCACCATTTTCCCTCCGTGCGAGGTGTTGGGCCGGTGCAATTCGTTGGAGCTAGCCTATGCCGCCGCGGCCACGACGGCAAAAGAACTGCGGGCTGTCGGCATCAATATGAACATGTCGCCGGTGCTCGATGTGAACAGCAACCCGGCGAATCCCGTGATCGGGGATCGCGCTTTCGGCTCCGAGCCAGCGGTGGTCTGCGAATTGGCCGTGCCCACGGTGGGAGGCTTGCAAGACAACGGCGTTGTAGCCTGTGGCAAACATTTTCCAGGGCATGGCGACACGACTGTGGATTCGCACAAGGAATTGCCGCTCGTGGCGGCGCCGCGTGAGCGGTTGGAACAGATCGAGCTTCCTCCATTCCGGCATGCCGTCGCGCGTGGTGTCGCCACGATGATGACGGCCCATGTGTTGTACAGTGCATTGGATGATCAGCGCCCTGCGACGCTGTCTCCGGCGATCATCGGATCCCTCCTCCGGAAGGAGTTGCAATACGACGGCGTTGTCCTGACCGACGATCTTGAGATGCACGCGATTATCGATCACTACGGCATTGAAGAGGCCACGGTCCAGTCGATTCTCGCCGGCTGCGATATGCCGCTGATCTGTAAGGATCGCAACCGTGAAGCGGCGGCGATCAGTTCATTGGACAAAGCCGTCGCGGACGGCACGATTTCAACCCAACGGCTGGAGGTGTCTCTCGCGCGCATCACCCGCTTGAAGCAACGGTTCCTCGTTCCCTACAAACCCGTCTCGGTATCTGATGCAAGGCTGATCGTGGGCTGCCGAACCCACCGGGCCTTGTTGCGATCGATTCACCAGACCCGTGAACGAACAGCCTAACCCGCCTGATTCTCCGTGCCTCGTGAAGCGCAGAATGGAAAGAGGGTGTGCCTCGGCTTTGCTTGCGAGATACGCTTCACGAGATACGAGCAGCAGATGTCCCCGAGCCAAGTAGCCATCTAAACCCGTCTTGCCCTCTTCTTCCTGCTTGTGGCATCATGCCCGTTCCTGGAGGCGCGATGGCTTCATTGCTCGAATATGTCGGCTCTGTGCATATTTACCTCGGCCCCTATCGAGGGAATCCTATCGCCCTCTATCTCAAGCGGACGGAGAGCGGGTGCCAGATCGGGCCGAAGGTCTATCCCTGGAATGACGTCATCGGTTTGGGCGACACGCCGAACAAGGCCGCTGCTGACTTTGAAGAAAAGTGGAAAACCAGAGGCCTCACGGCAGAGATGTATTCGGGCCCGGCCTGGGAAGGAGGCATCAAACCTGAGAAACCGGCGCCTCCGAAACCGGCCGCACCCCCGAAGCCTGCCGCCTCGGCAGCAGCCAGCCCTGCGCCTGCAAGTCCACCGGCACCTCAGCCTCAGGCTACCCCTGAACCAGCAGCTGCCCCCGCAGTAACGGATGGACAGCCGGCCGCTGTGCCAACTCAACCCAATCAGCCCACCCCTCCATCGAACGCGGCTCCTGAACAGGGGACCGCCGCCTCTGTTGCAAGTGGCCAACAGGCCACCACACCCGTCTCCACACCACAACCGTCAGGACAGTCGAACTAGTCCGCAGATTCAGCCAATAGACCGTTCAGTATCCACTTGCGGGGCGAGGGAGAATCATCCGTTATCGAGAGATCACCGTTGACTGATCTGTGCGGCAAGTTTGCTGTGCTTCATGCCGTATACCAAATAGACCACGATGCCGATGATCGTCCAGACAACGAACCGGATCCAGGTCACTTGCGGAAGTCCGGCCATGAGATAGAGACACGCCCCCATACCGAGAAGCGGGACGAGCGGCATCAGGGGAAGGCGGAACGGGCGGGGCTGATTCGGACGCGTGTACCGGAGCAGCATCACACCGACACACACCAGCACGAAGGCAAAGAAGGTGCCGATGTTCGTCATATCGGCTGCATCGCCGATCTGAAACAGCGAGGCCAGGATGGCGACGGCGGCCCCGGTCAGAATCGTCGCTCGATGGGGCGTGCCGAACCGCGGATGCACAACCGAGAGTGACGGACTCAGCAGCCGGTCGCGCGACATGGCAAAAAACACGCGGATCTGTCCAAGCATCATCACCACCAGGACGCTGGTGATCCCGGCGACAGCGCCGATCGCCACGACCGCCGCGCCCCATTTGTACCCGACCAAGCTCAGCGCCTCCGCCACCGGAGCATGAATATCGATCTGGCTTACGGGCACGAGTCCGGTCAGTACTGCTGCCACAGACACATACAGCACGGTACAGACCGCGAGAGAGCCGATGATGCCCAATGGCACATCCCGTTGAGGATTGCGGGCCTCTTCCGCAGCAGTGGACACGGCATCAAATCCAATGTAGGCAAAGAAAATCACCGCCGCTGCAGACCGTACCCCCTCAAACCCCTGCGGCATGAACGGAGTCCAGTTCTCAGGGTTCACGGCGGGGGCCCCGACAGCAAGGAAGAACAGAATGACCGCCAGCTTCAATGCGACGATGTAACCGGTGGCACGGGCGCTTTCTTTGATTCCGATGACCAGAATGATCGTGACCAGCAGAACGATGATGGCAGCCGGAAAATTGGCGATGCTTCCTTCCGGTCCTCCGGCCCAATGCGGAGGATTCGTCGCCCAATAGGGAAGGTCCAGCCCTGCCAGCTTGAGCAAATTATTGAAGTACCCTGACCAGCCGATGGCCACGGCAACGCAGGCGACTCCGTATTCCAAAATCAAATTCCATCCGGTCAGCCAGGCAAGAAATTCACCGAGCGTGGCGTAGGAGTAGGTATAGGCAGAGCCGGCTACCGGAATCATCGCCGCAAATTCCGCATAGCACAGGGCCGCTAAGGCGCACGTGAGTCCCGAGAGAACAAATGAGAGCACGATGCCTGGCCCGGCCCCAGGCCGATGCGCATCGCCCACAATGGCGGTGCCGACCAAGACGAAGATGCCGGTTCCGATAATCGCGCCGATGCCGAGAGCTGTAAGATTCCAGACTGTCAGTGATTTCTTGAGGCGATGCTCGGGACGATCCGCATCGGCAAGGCACTGTTCGATCGATTTTGTTCGAAAGAAGCGGCTGATCACAAAGTTCCCTGCGTCAGGCGTGATGGGATCGGCTGTAGTGGGATCCACGGCCCGGGCTCCATGTGGAATCAAGTATAGCAGGCGGACAGCAATGAGGATGGCTTGCCGGCCGTGTGATGGATTGTGTGCGAATCACGCGCGAGGCCGCCGCGCAGCCCGCAGCAGCGCCTCGAACAGCCGCCGATGGGCTGCGTGGCGCTCGAAGAGAAATTCCGGGTGCCATTGGATAGCCAGTAAAAACCGGTGTTGGGGCGACTCGATCGCTTCGACGATTCCGTCGGGAGCGACGGCGCTCGCAACCAGCGACGGCGCCACCCGTTTGACGGATTGATGATGGGAGCTGTTCACCATCAGGGTTGCCCGATCGACGATTTTCCGGAGCAGGCTCTTGGGTGTCACCGCCACTGGATGAGACACATGGATCGCTTTTTTCTGCTGGCGATGGTCCAGCGCATGCTGAACCTGCGACGGAATGTCCTGGAAGAGGCTGCCACCGCACGCGACATTGACCGTCTGCATGCCTCCGCAAATTCCTAACAGCGGAAGATCTCGAGCTCGAGCCTGGGAGACCAGATCGAGTTCGAAATCGGCGCGTCGCTCACTCACGAGCGGAAATTTGTACCGTTGGCGTTCCCCGTAGAGACGGGGAGGGAGATCCGGACCGCTGCCGGTGAGAAGAAGCCCGTCAACCCCGTCGAGAAGCCTCCGTCTGGCAGCCGGCCCGGCCACGAGAGGCAGAATGAGCGGAACACCGCCGAGTTCTTCGATAGCCCGTATGTAGCGAGCTCGGAGAAAATAGGTGGGTTCCCGCCCGCCCATATCCTTCCTGTCACCGGCATTGAAGTCCGGCGTCACGCCGATCACAGGCTTCATACTACTGGACTGGATCGGCGGTCGCACGCTCACTCTCGGCAGCGACCCCTAAGAATCGTACCGGACGGTCACCGGTGAGGTGTTCGGGCACGATGACGTAGGTGCCGTACATGCTGGGGATCCAGATACTTTTGGCTGTTTGTTCGCTGCCGCCTGAGAACAGATAGGCGAGGCCTCCGACGATTCCGCCGCCGATCGCAAACGCGCCCTTGAACGGGAAATACAGGATCGTGCTCACCGCCGCCGCAGCTTGCATGCCGGCGCCGGCGGCCGTTCCTTGCTGCTGGTCCGAAGCCGAGGCCTGACTCCAGGCCGGTGTGGTGAACGCTGTAATCAGGGAAAAACACAACACCGCTACGACACATGTGACGAGCGGGAGTCGACGATTATATCCGGACTTATTCATTGAACTGCCTCCTTCCGCTGCTGCGCGAAACCAAGAACCATGGAAACTCCATGCACAATACCCATAGGCCTTATAACAAATTCCTCAACGAATGCATACCCCCTGCCGGTTCAAACATCTAACGGGATGAAGGCGATGGGTGATCGGGCACAATATCAAGCTCCGTCATAATGTAGGCAATCACATACTCCGTGCGGGCAACGACGGACTGATCCAGCTCGGACACAAAATCGACCGCTGAGATTCGCTGGTTTTCCTGAGTCAGGCCGGCTCGCAAGCCGAGATCGAGTTTGCACCACGTCACGGACTGGACGAACAAATCCTCCGCGCGTTCTTGATACGCTGGGCGCTCGTCCGGCGAAAGCATCATCAAGACTTCGGCCAGACGATCGACAAGCCGCACTTTGTGACGAAGGTTCGCCAGCTGTTCAGATCCAATTTCTACGGACACTTGCACGCCAGCCTTCCAGCTCCGTTTCTTGACGTTGAATGTGCAGGCCTGGACACCGGCCTCCTTCTCCACCGGCTCCGGCCCAAAGAATAACGTAACCCGGTAGGATGAAAGTTCAGGTAATGATGTCTGATCCATAAGTGGCACATTGTATCATGATGCGCTCTGAGGGCCAGCGTTTGATTGACGCCCTTCGGACTCGACGATAAGATGCACTCGTATGAGTATGACTTTGCATGGCGAGCGGGTGGCAGCAATCCAGTGCGCCCTTCAAGAAATGGATGGGCTTGACGGATGGCTCTTCTACGATTTTCGTGGAAGCGACCCGTTAGCCTATCGGGTTCTGCTCCTGGATCCCGGACGGCATGTCACGCGGCGATGGTACTATTGGATTCCTGCGACAGGAGAGCCGGTCAAGCTGCTCCACCGGATCGAGCCGCATGTCTTGGACGAATTGCCCGGCGAGGCTCAACGGTATGTGTCATGGGAGCAACAACGCGCCTTACTCTCATCGTTGTTACGCAACCGGCGCCGTATCGCCATGCAATATTCGCCCCTCAATGCCGTTCCCTATCTGGCTCGGGTCGATGCCGGAACTATCGATTTGATCCGAAGCTTCGGACTCGACGTCGTCACATCCGCCGATCTGGTGCAGCGATTTGAAGCGGTATGGACAGACCGTCAACTGGAGTCGCATCGGTATGCCACCGAAGCGCTCCGGCGGATCGTTGATGACGCATTCGCACATGTCGGCGCATCGCTTGCCAAAGGACGAGTGCTCACCGAATACGGCCTGCAGCAATTCATTCTTGCACGCATTCACGACGCAGGGATGACAACCTCCAGCGCTCCCATCGCGGCGGTTGATGCCCATAGCGCTGACCCCCATTATGGGCCCGTGGAGTCCAATTCTTCTCCCATCACCCGGGAAAACTTGCTGTTGATCGATCTGTGGGCCAAACAGACCGAGCCCGGCTCAGTTTACGGCGACATTACCTGGACCGGGTACACGGACAAGCAGGTACCGGCAAAACAGCGCATGATTTTCGACTATGTCCGGCAAGGGCGCGATGCGGCGTTGTCGTTTGTCCGGGAACGGGTCGCCTCCGGCCACTTTCCCTTCGGATGGGAAGTCGATGATGTGTGCCGGAACGTCATTCGAGATGCGGGCTATGGCGACTTCTTCGTCCATCGGACCGGCCACTCCATCGGTGAAGAAGTCCACGGCAACGGCGCCAACATCGATAATTTGGAAACACAGGACGGGCGTCGGCTCATGCCTCGAACCTGTTTTTCCATCGAGCCGGGCATTTATCTCCCTGGGGAATTTGGCATCCGCAGCGAACTCGATGTCTATGTCTCGGAACGGGATGCATTGACGTATGGCAAACCGCTCCAAACCGACATCGTTCCCATTCTCTGACCTTCACGACCGTTCCGCTCTCTCCGGCTCGCTCCACGCCCTCCCTTTCTTGACACTCTGCGGAGAGGGCAGCTAGATTCACTCTATCTCGCGGGTCTGCCAGGTCTCTCCTGCGGCATTGCATCAAGCGGAGCAGCCATGTTCGGAACACTGGGAATTTCTGAGCTCCTCATCATTCTGGCCATTATCTTGATCATTTTCGGGGCAGGACGTTTACCCCAGATCGGCGAGGGTGTCGGCAAGGCTTTAAAAGGTTTCAAGAAGGAAGTTCACGACGCCCCGCCTCCAGTCGAGACACAGTCTCAACAAGAAACACCCTCTGCACGGCCTGAGCACCCTCAGCCGATTGCTTCTGCGCAAATTCAGGCTACTGGTGGAACGTCGAGCACCGCAGCCACAGCCATAAAACCCAACATCCCCTATGCCCCTGGTCCTGAAATGACGCCCGGGACCACCGCGTCATTCCTCTACAAAACTGGGCCGCAATCCCCTCATAATATGTCGAAGACCGCCTCGGATCGAGCGCCACAAGCTGCCGAGACACCGGCCCAGCATGTGGTCACGATGGAAGAGCGAGCGGCTGCGCCTGCTCCGATAGCCCGTGGTCAATATCCCCCTTTGCCACCGGGGACCCAAACGAAGCCATCCGGCAAGCGCCCCTCAGCAATTGTGAACAAGGACGCGGTCGCCCGTGTGCAAGCCCAGCAAGCCGCACTCAAGGCCAAGGCAGCGCCTGCTCCGTCAGTGGTTTCCCCCGAAGACATGCAGAGCCTCGGTGAAGGCATGGGCGACGTCTTACGCACATTCCGGCAAGCGGCAACCGATGTCCGCAACAGCATCGCCCCTGAGATGCGTACGCTTCAGGCTGAAATGGATGCCGCACACAAAGAAGTTCAACAATCTTTTGACGCCGCAGCAGAACCGGCAGCAGTTCAAGAAGATCCCCCGAAGCCCGCATAACTCTCTCATCAAGCACGTATCGTTTTCACAGAGTATTCAGTGGGCTAGCCCTCATTATTCATGACGGTTCGTCGCGAAATCGCGGAGCCGCGTGGCGAGAGCGACGCGCGGATCCCGGAGGTCCTGAGGCGTACTCGTGCAGTACGTCGAAGGCCCAAGGGCGAGCCCGCCGCCCGAAGGCGTGTCGCAACAGCGGATCGGCGATTGCAGCAGAAGCGCTCGTGAATAATGAGGGCTAAGAGAAATGGATGGCGTTCAAGCCGTTCCGGCTCTTTGGATCGTCTATGGTACGGGTCTTTATGGTGAGCGTTCGGAAGGAAACTGTGTATCAAATGCGATTCGTGAGACTACATCAATCACCGCAACAGTGGAATCGGTCGTGCGGGAGACCGTCCACCGGCTCTAAGTGGATGAACCATGCCCCCTGCGATTCAGGTCTGAGCGCGAGTTCGACTTCGATTCAATGCCTCGACCAGCCCTATGAGAAGATTTTGCACCTTGCTGTCGATATCCATGAATTGCACACCCATTCCGGGAAACAGGAGATACCGCTCCGGTTTGTTTCGAACCCAGGCCACCTTCGCTTTGGCTCTCAGTTTCTCCAGGGGTCGATCAGGCAGCGAAAATTCGAGAGACAATTCTGTTCCCATCGCCAGCGGGGAACTACTCTCGATAAACAACCCGCCTCCTCCGATGCCTGCGGTGAGACTCTCGAATTTCTTCCCGTCAGGCGTCGAACACTGCACCTTGATGGCAAGCGGAGCACGCGGGTATGCGCGGCAATGGGCGAATGCGGCATCCTCGCCGGCAAGCACTCGTTCGATGATCTCGCCCCAAGGCATATCGCCCAGCACCTTCCCTGATGAATCTTGCACGGCGACTGTTTCGAGATCGGCATCGACGATCATGGTCTTGCCCTGATGGCCTGGAGTGGAGATGACTGGAAGCTTCATGGTTGTGATTGGACCTCGCGCACAAGGAAGCAGGACAGGATCCTAGGCCGCCTGGATTTTAACCTGGGTCGATTTCACCAACTCAAGAATCCGGTCGCGAATATTCTGCGCGACTTCTGTAAACTGCACTCCCATCCCGGGACTAAACGTATATTGATCGGCTTTGGGACACACCCATGCCACAACCCCCTTGGTCGGAAGCCATTCGTCCGGCTTTTCCGGAAGTGAGAACTCCATGGACAGCTTGGTTCCCACGGGAAGGGGCGCGTGGCTTTCGATAAACATGCCGCCACCGCCAATACCTCCTGCCCGACTCTCGAATTTCTGTCCTTCCGGAGTATTGTAGCGGACCCGAAACGCCAACGAGATCCGCGGCTCGGATCGGATTTCTTTCTGAACAGGCAATTTTCGATACGCCATGATCTGGTCGATCACAAAGTCCCACGACAAACTGCCGATCTGTTCTCCGTTGATCCCCAATAAGGTAACCAGTTCGCGTGTCTCATCAAGCTCAAGCGTTTTCCCTCGATGACGAAGGCTGGATGCAACAGGGTATTTCACAGGCAATCCTCTTCTTCTTGCTCGTGGCAGAGTCGTACGTCGCAAGTATAGCGCAGTGTTTCAGCTTGTCGAGAAAAAGCTGAGAGTTCTACGGCACGGGAAATGCGTACTTGGCTGAAAGAGAGGGCGGGACAAGCAGAGACACACAGGGAACGGGAGGTGGCAATCGCGCGGGGCTACAGACACATTGCCCCGCGCAGGTGCGTGCCATTACGCGCTTTTCGCGTCGATCTCCTGCTCAAATATGCGGATTGGCGGGTTTTTCCCCGTAATTGCATCTTCGGTAATGACGACCTCTTTGATCTGTTTCTGGGACGGAGCATCGTACATGATGTCCAGCATGACTTCTTCCAAGATAGCCCGGAGCCCGCGCGCACCGGTTTTTTGCGCGTAGGCTTTCCGCGCAACGGCGCCCAACGCCCCTTCGGTAAATCTCAACTTCACTTTTTCAAACGACAATAACTTCTCATACTGCTTCGTAAGCGCGTTTCGAGGCTCTGTGAGAATTCGGATAAGCGCCCGCTCGTCCAATTCTTCCAGCGTCGCCACAACCGGCAGACGTCCGACAAATTCAGGGATCAGCCCGTATTTGAGGAAATCTTCGGGCTGCACTTTGGCAAGAAGATCGCCCAAACGGATCTCGCTTCGCCCTCGAATCTCGGCTCCAAATCCCATGGATTTCCGATTGATCCGCTGCTCGATGAGTTGCTCCAAGCCGACAAAGGCTCCACCGCAGATGAAGAGGATGTTGCTGGTGTTGACCTGGATGAACTCTTGATGAGGATGCTTTCGCCCCCCTTGCGGCGGAACATTGGCAACGGTGCCCTCAATCAGTTTCAGCAGCGCTTGCTGCACCCCTTCGCCGGACACGTCCCGTGTGATCGACGGGCTATCGCTTTTTCGGCTGATCTTGTCGATCTCATCGATGTAGACAATGCCGCGTTCGGCCCGCTCCACATCGTAGTCGGCCGCTTGAAGCAGCTTCAGAATGATATTTTCGACATCTTCGCCCACATACCCCGCTTCTGTGAGTGTCGTTGCATCAGCAAGGGTAAACGGCACGTCCAAGTACTTGGCCAGAGTTTGAGCCAGAAGGGTCTTCCCCGTGCCTGTCGGGCCCACCATCAGAATATTGCCCTTCTGGAGCTCGATATCGTCGACTTCCTTCTCCTTCGACGAAATGCGCTTGTAATGGTTGTGCACCGCAACGGACAGAATCCGTTTGGCGCGCTCCTGCCCAACGACGTACTGATCCAAGTGATGTTTGATTTCCGCCGGCTTCTTGAGCTTGGAGGAGATTTCCTCCTTCGCTTCTTCCCAATCTTCGGCGATGATGTCGTTGCACAGATTGACGCATTCGTCGCAGATATAGACAGTCGGCCCGGCGATCAGTTTCCGCACTTCATCGCGGCTCTTTCCACAGAAAGAACACCGCAAGTGTCGATCCATCTTCTCTTGCTTGGCCATGTGCCCTCCTGTGTTACTTGCTCTTGGCCTCGTCCTTGCCGCTGTCGCCGGATTCCGCCGCCTTGATGACTTTGGGCGGGCGCGTGATGACTTCATCGATAAGCCCGTATCGTTTGGCTTCTTCACCGGACATGAAATAATCCCGCTCGGTATCGTGGGAGATTTTTTCGACGGACTGCCCCGTATGCTTGGCCATGATCTCGTTCAGGCGCTCCCGGATCTTCAGAATTTCCCTGGCATGGATGTCGATTTCCGTGGCCTGCCCTTGGAAACCGCCCAGCGGCTGGTGAATCATCACGCGCGCATTGGGCAGCGCAAACCGTTTGCCTTTCGTGCCGGCGGTCAACAACAACGCGCCCATGCTGGCGGCTTGGCCCAGACAAATCGTGTTGATCGGCGGCTTCACATACTGCATGGTATCGTAGATGCCCAATCCGGCCGTGACGCTGCCGCCGGGAGAATTGACGTAGAGATTGATGTCCTTCTCGGGATCTTCCGCTTCCAGAAAAAGGAGCTGCGCGATCACCAAATTGGCGAACACGTCATCGATCGGAGCTCCGAGGAATATAATGCGGTCTTTGAGGAGCCGTGAGTAAATGTCGTAGGCGCGTTCGCCTCGATTGGTTTGTTCGACCACGATGGGAACCAACATGTCGTCAAATCCTTTCCGCGACAGCCTTCCTCTGCATTGAGGCCAGGATGCGCCGGCACCGTCGTTATCCTTGAATCACCGCGTGTCGGTAGACGAAATCCAGCGCCTGATCCGCCAAGATCTTCGTACGCAGCTTCTCGATGGAATCCTGTCCGCCGGCCTGAATCATTTTCACCAGGTCGGCCAGCGGCACCCGGAGTTCCGAGGCCAATCGGGTCACTTCATCGTTTAAGTCTGCCTCGCTGACGGACAACCCTTCTTTTTCCGCAACGGCTTCGAGGATCAATCCCACCTTCACGCGGCGATTCGCGGCCTCCCGATGCTCCTCGCGAATCCTCCGGTTTTCCTCCGCGTCTGCGGGAGGAAGCGGGTCCGCGTCCTTGCTTCGGTGCCGTTCCTGAAGTTTCTGCCGAACAATGGTATCGAGCTCCCGCTCGACGAGGGTCTCGGGCAGATCGAAATGATAGGTGTCGGCCAGGCGCGAGAGGATCGTATCTTTGTACGACTGTTCGATGTCTTTCTTGAGCGCCTTTTCCATTTCACCGCGTACCGTATCTTTCAGTTCCTGAATCGAAGCGTATGGACCGCAGTCCTTGGCAAACTCGTCGTCAAGGGCAGGGAGCTGCTTATGCTTCACTCCCGTGATGCTCAAACGAAACTGGACGGTCTTGCCCGCGACCCGAAGATCGGGATGGCTGGCCGGATACGGTTGAGCAATCTCGATGACGCTCCCTTCCATCTTGCCGACCAGGTGAGCGTCGACTTCCATTCCAAGCAAGGCGGCCTTCGAGCCGACTTTGTGAAGATGGCCTTCTTTCTTCGTGCCATCGAGCGGCCCGCCGTCCAAGAACCCCTCAAGGGAGACCACGGCATAGTCGCCTTCGGCCAAGGCCGTTCCGGCCGGCGCAGCATCTAATCGCGCCTGTTGTTCGCGCAATACTTCCAGTGCGCGGTCCACCTGCTCATCCGCCACCGCCCGCTTGTCCGGTTTGAGAGAAATGGGACTGGGCGCCTTATAATCACGCAGTTCGATCTTGGGTTTGATCTCAACAGTCGCGGTGAACGTGAATGGCGAATCCTTCTTAATTTTGACGCGATCCAGCGGTGGAATTTCTACGACCACAGGGCTGATCCCTGCCTGCTTGACGGCTTGATCATAATAATCCGGAATAAGGCTTCGGATGACGTCTTCTTCTACGGCTTTGGCATAGCGTTTTTCCAGGATGGCCAACGGAGCTTTCCCCGGTCGAAACCCGGGAATTCGAACCTGGCGGTTCAGTTCAACGTAGGCCCGGGAAAATCGCTGCGTTACTTCGTCGGCCGGCACCTCGATCTTCAACGCGCGTTTCATGGGACCCAATTCTGTCATTTCCATTTTCATCGGGTGGGAATCCTTCTCTTCAGCGTCAGATACTCTCTAGCGATCATCATCGACTTTTTATGGTGCGAGAGGGGGGACTTGAACCCCCACGGTTACCCACGAGATCCTAAGTCTCGCGCGTCTGCCAGTTCCGCCACTCTCGCACAAGTGCGCCTGTCCGCGGAGCTGCTACCGCGATATCTCGAACCGAAAAAACACGTGATGCCGTACAGCGTTTGTACCGTTGGATGTATCCAAGTGTCAACCCATACGATCGAGGAATTGGGTAGGGGGCAAAATATTGTCGCAATCCACCGACCCAGCAGATTCCTTGTTGAATCAGGCGGAAGAGCCTCTGTTCACCTTGCCGCTCATGAGGGCCCATGTTAAGATGCCGCCTCTTTGACTGTTCCGGCCGTGGAGAGGTGCGAGAGTGGCCGAATCGACATGCTTGGAAAGCATGCGTCGGGGTAACTCGACCGTGGGTTCGAATCCCACCCTCTCCGCCACCATATGCCACAGCACATGGCGGCGAGATCTCGCCATTTTATGAAGAGGCAAAATGGCGGATCCGCCATACCACACTTCGTGTGACCCGCCCGCTCCTTTGGGCCGTATCGAATTGATCTCGGGCGGATACGCACCGCAAGTGTCTTGAGCCTTGAGTGAATGCTGTATGTGAACAAGGGGCTGGGCCCTGTGCGACAGAACCCTGTGAACCCCGCCAGGTCCGGAAGGAAGCAACGGTAAGCGGTCAGTTCTGTGTGCCGCAGGATCACCTGGCCCCGCTGTAGAAGGCGTAAGCGTGAAACGTGAGGCGTAAGGCGATTCTTTCTTCTGTCGTGCTTCAGCACATCCCCTCACGCCTTACCTCTAACCCCTAACGGATGTATGGACTACCAAGTTTCCGCCCGCAAATACCGTCCCGGCACATTCGACGATGTGATTGGTCAGCCACACGTCGTGCAGACCTTGATGAATGCGGTCTCGACGAAACGCATTGCACACGCCTACCTGTTTTCCGGCACCCGCGGGGTGGGAAAAACAACTGTCGCGCGCATTCTCGCGAAGGCGTTGAACTGCGAGCAGGGCCCCACGGGCCGCCCGTGCGATCGTTGTGCGAACTGCCTGGAGATCGCGCAGGGCAGCTCAGTCGATGTGGTAGAGATCGACGGCGCCTCCAATACCAGCGTAGACGATGTGCGCGAGATTCGTGAAAACATCAAATTCACCCCCTTCCGAGGTCAATACCGCGTCTACATCATCGACGAAGTGCACATGCTGTCGAACTCGGCGTTCAACGCGTTGCTGAAAACCCTTGAAGAGCCTCCGGCGCACGTCGTCTTCATTTTCGCGACGACGGAAATTCACAAAATCCCCGCAACCATTCTTTCGCGCTGCCAGCATTACAATTTTCGCCGGATTGCACGAGCTGAGATCATCGAACGGCTTCGCCACGTGGCCAAGCAGGATCAACTGACCATTGAGGAGCGTAGCTTCCTCGCCCTGGCACGGGCGAGTGAAGGCAGTATGCGTGACGCGCTGAGTCTCCTTGATCAGGCCATTGCGTTCGGAGGTAAGACGATCCATCATCCGGATCTCGAAGCGATCCTCGGAGCCGTGCCTCACGAACTGGTGCAAGGTATCGTCAGGGCCGTGATGATTCAAGATAGTTCTGCAGCACTCACCGTGCTGGCGAACCTCATGGACCAGGGGCATGACTTGCGTGCGTTTTGTGACGAGGTCGTGGAACAGATCCGTAATCTTCTCGTAGCGTCCGTCGTTCCTGCGACGGCCGAGTTGCGCAGCTTGATTGAAGCCTCCGAGGAGGACATCAAACAGCTTGCGACGGATGCCAAGATCCTGACACCGGAACAGCTTCAGGAACTGCTGACCCTCTTTATTCAGGCAGAAGATTCGCTCCGGCTCAGCGCTCATCCGCGTTTCGTGCTGGAAACCGCGGCAATTCGGGCAACTCGGTTGTTACGCCGGCGAGACACCGGCGATCCCCGCCTCCTTCAAACAACGCCGGCACCCACAGGACAAAAATCTCCCGTCCGTTCAGAAGGCATTGGTTCACGATCAGCTGCCTCTTCCACGGCTCCATCTGTCACCACTTCCGCTCCGTCCGGACGCACTGATCCGGCCTCCTCCCAGCCGCAATCCAAACCCGTCCCCCTGTCACAACCGACACGAGAGGAAAGGCTGATCCCACAGCGGCCGCCCGATGAAACTGCACCCAAGAACACAGGGATCGCCCAGGCCACAGCCACTTCCCAACCGGAGGCCGGACAAACCACACTGAATTGGGAAAGCATCCAGAACGAGATCGCCGCTTCGTTGCCCAACATCGCCCCGTTCCTGGAAGCCGGCAGGTTTCTAGGCATAGAGGGAGGTCTTGTGACAATCGGGTTTGCCAAGCACGCAACCTTGGCACGGACCAGATTGGAAAAAGAAGAACATCTCCGGGCGCTGGCGACGCTGTGCCAGGAGCAATCCGGTACTCCGGTGCGGATCCGCATCGTTGAGCTCGCCGAGTCGGACCCTCCGGGACCGACGATGGCACAAGTGCGGGCAGCCAAAGAACAGGACCAGCGGCTTGTGCTGTTCGAACGGGCACGGGCCAATCCTACAGTGAAACAAGCGATCGAGATCTTCGGCGCAGAACTGACCGAGGTCCGACGAGTCGCCCAGAAGGAGGCCACCGAATGAAAAGTCCTTTCGGCAATATGAACAACATCCTCAAGCAAGCCCAGGCCATGCAGGAACAGATGGCTAAACTCCAGGAACAGGCGGCGTCGAAGACCGCCAGCGGGACAGCCGGCGGTGGAATCGTCACGGTGACCGCAAACGGCGCCATGCAGATTGTCAGCGTGGCGATCGATCCCGAGATCGTCAAGAGCGGCGATGTGGATATGCTGCAAGATCTCGTCGTGGCAGCGTCCAATGAGGCGCTACGAAAGGCCAAGGAACTGATGGAGAGTGAGATGAAGGCCTTAACCGGCGGGATGAAAATCCCGGGCCTGTTTTAACGATGGCCGTCGACCAACAGGGGTTGCTGGCACGGCTGATCAAGGAACTTGTTCGCCTCCCCGGGGTCGGTCAAAAGAGCGCGCAACGGTTGGCCTTTTACCTCATGAAGGCCGAGCGGGAAGATGCATTGCGTTTGGCCGATGCGATTCGAGCGGTGAAGGACGGGTTAGCCTTCTGCACTCAATGCCGCAACATTGCCGAGGGAGACCTGTGCGAATTCTGTCTGGACCCGAAGCGGGACCGTACGAAGATTCTCGTGGTTGAAGAACCAAGCACGCTCTATGCGATCGAGCGGGCCGGTGTCCATCGGGGACTGTACCATGTCCTGTTAGGGGCACTCTCCCCGCTTGACGGCATCGGCCCCGGAGACATCCGGGCTGAAGAACTAGCCGACCGTATCAAACTGGGCGGTGTGGAGGAAGTCATTCTCGCTACCAACCCGACGATTGAGGGGGAAGCCACTGCGATCTATCTCACCAGGCTCCTCAAGCCGTTCGGAGTACGGGTCTCTCGCATCGCTTACGGGATTCCTGTTGGAATGGATATTGAGTATGCGGATGAAGTGACGTTGCTGAAATCCATCGAGGGACGCCGAGATCTGTAAACCCGCGGTGTTGCCCCGTTGACCCCTTCTCAATCGGCCTGCTATAGTTCGCCCGTACTGTCCACTCTCAAGACTTGGGGAGGGCCATGAAGGTCCGTTCTACCGCTAAACGCGCATCCTCGGCAAAATCATCGACAACAGCAGCCTCCACGCCCCCGGCTCGCAAAAATAAGAAGAAATCAGGCTCGGCGTCGGCCAAGTATCCTGATATTCGCCGTGACCTCGAACGCCAACGCGCGGCAATCCTCGAAGAAGTTGAGGAAGTGCTGACGAACCGGCCCGACCTTGAAGCGTTTCCCGACGTCAGCGATCAGGCATCGGCCGAGGTCGACCAGAACTTTTCGATGCGGATTCGCGATCGCGAACGGAAGTTGCTCAAGAAGATCGAGGAGGCGTTGGATCGAATGAGCGGCGGCACCTATGGGATTTGCGAGCGATGCGACGGAGACATTCCTTACAAACGCCTCAAGGCCCGTCCGGTCACAACTCTCTGTATCGAGTGCAAGACCCTCCAAGAGCAGGAAGAACGGGCCAACCGCTAGCCGTTTCCCTTCGCCCCTCATCGAGCTAAGAAACAGTGGCTCAAACCGGACTTCAAATAATTGATCCTTGTCGCGAGTGGGCCTGCTGCGAGTAGAGGGCAGGAGTTACTGTTTCAATACTTTGATTCGTTCGTTCGCGTGGGCAGCTCGAGCTTCTTCTTCGGGAATCCCTTCGACCAGGGCAAGGAATGTTTCATATTCCGCCAATGCGCGCTTGGGGTTGGTCTGTTCGGAGGCCTCCGCAAGATTATACCGGGCCACGGCATAGTTGGGACGCAGGGTCACAGCCTTTTCAAACAGGCCTAGTGCTTCCGTTCTCTCACCAAGTTTGACATGGACCGTGCCGAGGTTGTTCAAGACCTCCGGAATGTTGGGTCTGATCGCGAGCGATTGCACCATCTCTGTTTTCGCCTTGTCAAATTGGCCTTTAGCCGCCAAGGCCAGACCGAGCTTATGATGCGCTTCGGCAAGCCAGACCTTGTTCGTAAACCCGCCGGCGATGGCTTTTTGATACGCATCCCCTGCGATGTCATAATTTTTGTCGCCACAGTAGGCCAGCTGCGCGGTTTGTCCGCGGGCGAATTGCTGGAGTGAGAGAAACGGCTCCTTGTCCTCGCTGCCCTGGCTCTCGATGGCGAGGCCGCCTTTTCCTCCTTTGGGGTTTCTGAGCCGATCTAGAAATTCCCGGCGATAGGGAGAGAACAGCCGCACATAGGGATCGATGGTAAATGACGCCTGAAGAAGAATCGGGTGATCCCGTGAACCGGTGACCAGATATTGTGTGGTGCTCTTCTCGTCTCCCGTTTCAAAGATGCTGCTGGCCTCCATGTTCGCTTTCGTCTCTAGTTGCGACACATTCAAATAGAACTCCAGCGCAGGTTTCAGCCGGGACAGCGTGTCTCGAAGCACAGGGTAGCGGTCAAGATTCAGTCCCTTCGGAAAGGTGAAGAGGGCTCCGACGAGGAGTCCGTCCTCATCGATAAAATACGACTCATCTCCCTTCGACGCGCTTTTTGCCTGCGAAATTACGATCTCCTGTCCACTGCCCCAGGCATTCGCCTTGGGAACCATCGAAGCGTGCTTCTTTAAAAATTCTGGTTTGCGTTCACAGAGTGCCGTCGATTTGAGAAGAACCAGATCGGTTGCAGAAGGGGGGAGGTTTGAGCGCACGGATGTCTTCTGGCTACAGCCAACCATGACAAGGACAACCAAAAAAACACTCGCCAGACGTATATGCCAGCCGGAGATATCCATTAGGAACTCCTCAAGGAAAAGATGTCTCTGCCTAGCAGACTTCGGAAAAATCCGTATAGACATGGACCACCACAGAAATCTTGTCGAACGGTTCAGAAGGTGTTGGAACCGCAGGATGCTCAAAATGGCCGTCAGCAAGGCCGCAGCGAGCAAAGAGGCGAGGAGGTACATA
>FRDC01001400.1_pt1 | contig 59298 bp, 63 predicted proteins | sample 1106171 | NCBI WGS metagenome assembly FRDC01 (sample SAMEA3930566, study PRJEB13176) | freshwater metagenome | biome: Drinking water system; feature: drinking water; material: water | place: Singapore | collected 2014-12-20 | reverse complement strand
GATCGGTTAGCGGTCTTAGATCAGCAGAAGGAGAGTCTCCATGCCGCGATCAATCGTCTCGTGAATCGACCGCCGGCTGGACCATTGGGGACACCGGAGGAAATTCAAACCACGATTTTGACGATCCCACTTCAGGAACTCAGTCAGCGCGCCGACGAATTCTCCCCCGCGCTGTTGGCGACGGCAAAGAGCATCGATCGCTCTGAACGGTCTGTCTCGTTGGCCAAACGACAGTACTTCCCGGATTTCGATGTCACAGCCTTGGGCCTTCGAAACGACCGGATCAATGACAACGGGTACCAGGTGATGGTGGGGATCAAGATCCCGCTGTTTTATGAGACCAAGCAGAAGCAAGGCGTGCGAGAGGCGCGCGCCAGCCTGGAGGGCGCGCGTGAGGATTTTGCCGCGACCCGCCAAGACCTGTTGTTCCAAGTGAAGGATAACTTCGTACAAGCGCAGCGCGCCGAGCGGCTGATCACCATCCTGCGCGATGCCATCATTCCCCAGGCGACGCTTGGCCTGCAGGCCGCGCAAGCAGGGTACGGGGTGGGGAAAGTGGATTTTCTGACGCTGCTCAATAGTCTCTTGATCCTGCAGGACAGCCAGCTGGAGCTGCATGGCGAGATGGTGAGCCACGAGAAAGCACTCGCCCGGCTCGAAGCCGTGACCGGTGGACCTCTCGCTGGCCCGCCGTCGGAAAGGAAGCCGGGATCATGACTCGTCAGCGTGTCATCGGTATGGCTGCGGTATTGATCCTCGCCGCCGCCGTAGTTGTCTGGCTGATGGCGCGGCCGGTGGTGCTCCCGCCGGCGGATTCCCGACAGGACGAGATGGCCGGGATGGACATGCCGGGGATGGGAAAGGCGCAACAGAAGAAGCCGGCTCAGGTGGAGGAAGCGGTTGGACCAGAGACTCCACTCGAGTCCGAAGGTGTGCCAGGCATCGTGACCATTGCACCGGAACGGCTCCAAACGATTGGCGTGAAGTACGAGCAGGTGGCGCGTCGTCCCCTGGAGAAGGTCATCCGGACAGTCGGGCGCGTCGCCGTGGATGAGCGAAAACTGGCCAAAGTCACGATCAAGTTTCACGGGTGGATCGAGCAGCTGTTCGTCAGTGCGACAGGGGACCATGTCAAGAAAGGGCAGATGCTCTTCACGATCTACAGTCCCGATCTGGTCGCAACTCAGGAGGAGTATCTCCTGGCGTTGCAAGGCCGCAAGCAAATGGGGGAGAGTGAATTCCCTGAAGTGGCGCGGGGTTCACAGGACCTGCTGGAAGCGACCAAGCGCCGCTTTCAGCTCTGGGATATCACGGCCGATCACGTTCGCGAACTCGAAAAGACCGGGAAGGTGCTGAAGGCTCTACCGATCCATTCGCCCATCACCGGTACGGTCCTTAAAAAGGAAGCGCTAGCGGGAGCCCACGTCGATCCGGGCCAGGAGCTCTACACCATCGCGGATCTCTCGCATATCTGGATCCTTGCGGACATCTACGAATACGAGCTGTCGTTCGTAAAAGCGGGACAGAAGGCGGCCGTCAGCCTGTCTTATGATCCGAGCACGGTCCTGACCGGACATGTGGGCTTCATCTATCCCACCTTGGACCCGAAGACCCGCACGGCCAAAGTCCGGTTCGAACTCGACAACCGTGATGAAACGCTCAAGCCGGACATGTATGCCAACGTGGAACTGCGGGTTAGCCTGGGCACGCGACTCGCGATTCCACAAGAAGCCATCATCGAATCCGGTCAGAAGCAAGTGGTGTTTCTGCATCACGGCGGGGGAAAGTTGGAGCCGCGATTGATCAAGACCGGGGTGAAGACCGGGGAGTGGTCTGAAGTGCTGGAAGGGCTGAAAGAAGGCGAACACATTGTGACCTCCGCCAACTTTCTGATCGACAGCGAAAGCCGGCTCAAGTCCGTGGTCGAAGGCATGGGTGGCATGCCGGGCATGAAGATGAAGGATTAACCGTCCATGGTCGAACAGATCATCGAGTTTAGCGCGAGAAACCGCTTCATTGTCTTTCTGCTGGTCTTTGCCTTCTCAGCGGTCGGACTCTGGGCGATGTGGCAGACTCCGATCGACGCCCTGCCGGATATTTCCGATACGCAAGTCATCGTCTACACCACCTGGCCGGGACGCTCGCCCGATCTCGTTGAAGATCAAATCACCTATCCAATCGTTACGGCACTGCTCTCCACGCCCCAGGTCACCGTCGTTCGAGGATTCTCGGACTTCGGCTATTCCTACGTCTACATTCTCTTCAAAGACGGCACGGACATCTATTGGGCCAGGTCCCGCATCCTTGAACGGTTGAGTCAACTCTCCGGCCGCATGCCGGAGGGGGTGATGCCACAGTTAGGGCCGGACGCCACCGGCGTCGGATGGGTGTTCCAATATGCCCTCGTGGATGAATCGGGACAACACGATCTTGCCGCCTTGCGGAGCTTCCAAGATTGGTATCTCCAGTACTGGCTGCGGGCCGTGGAAGGCGTGGCCGAGGTGGCCAGTATCGGCGGGTTCGTCCGGCAGTACCAGGTCAATCTTGACCCGACCAAGGTCCAGGCCTATCGCCTCTCCCTGCCGTCAATTGTCGAAACGATTCGCCAGAGCAACAACGACGTGGGTGGCCGCGTCGTGGAATTCTCCGGGATCGAATACGTGGTCCGTGGGCGGGGCTATATCAAGAAAGTAGAGGACATCGAAAAGATCGCGGTGGGGGTCAACGAGAACGGCACGCCGATCCTGTTGCGCGATGTCGCGACGGTGCGGTTGGGGCCCGACATGCGACGCGGGCTGGCGGAACTCAACGGTCAAGGCGAGGTTGCCGGCGGCATCGTGGTCATGCGGTTCGGCGAGAATGCGTTGACTGTGATTGAACGGATCAAGGCCAAGCTCAAAGAACTCGAACCCTCCATGCCGAAAGGCGTGAAGGTCGTCACGGTCTATGACCGGAGCGACTTAATCCATGAATCAATTGCCACCGCCAACGAAAGTCTCCTGGAAGAACTACTTGTGACCGGCGTACTCATTATTGCCTTCTTGCTGCACGTCCGGTCTGCCGTTGTGCCGATTCTTACCCTGCCGCTTGCGGTGCTGATCGCGTTCATTCCCATGTATCTCATGCAGATTGGCATCAACATCATGTCGCTGGGCGGCATCATCGTCGCGATCGGCGACATGGTGGATGCCGCCATCGTGATGGTGGACAACGCCCACAAGCGTTTGGAGGACTGGGAGCGAGACGGACGAGCGGGCGAACGGCTTCAAGTCCTGATCGATTCGGCCAAGGAAGTCGGTCCGCCGATTTTTGCCTCCGTCCTCGTCATTGCCATTTCGTTCATCCCGATCTTTGCCCTCGAATCTCAGGAAGGGCGCATGTTCAAGCCCCTGGCTTGGACCAATAACCTCGCGATCGCCATATGCGCGGTGTTGGCCATTACCCTGGTGCCCGCCTGCCTGCCGACCTTCATTCGCGGAAAGATCTTTCCGGAACAGCGGCACCCCGTGAGTCGGAGCCTCCAACGCCTCTATGCGCCGCTGTTGAAATGGACGTTGTTGCATCGTGGGACCGTGGTGGCCCTCGCCGTCGGACTCCTGATCAGCATGGTCCCCGTCTATCAGCGCATGGGCTCCGAGTTCATGCCGCCGCTGTACGAAGGCACGATCCTCTATATGCCCACGACCCTGCCAGGGCTCTCGGTCACGGAGGCCAGTCGACTGCTCCAGATGATGGACCGGAAGCTTCGCTCATTCCCCGAGGTGGAGCATGTCTTCGGCAAAGCGGGACGGGCGGAAACCTCCACCGACCCGGCGCCCTTCAGCATGATGGAAGTGGTCGTCGAGCTGAAATCGAAGGAGCAGTGGCGCCCAGGTCTGAGCTATGAAGGACTCGTGGATGAGATGGACCGCGCGCTCAAGATTCCTGGTGTGACGAACGCCTGGACCATGCCCATCAAGGCGCGGATCGACATGTTGACCACCGGCGTCCGCACGCCGGTGGGGATCAAGATTTTCGGTCCCGACCTCAAACAGATCGAACAAATCGGCGAACATCTGGAAATGGTACTCAAAGACGTGCCAGGGACACGTAGCGTCTATGCAGAGCGGGTGTCCGGCGGCTACTTCCTCGACTTTGATATCAACCGTGACGAGATCGCCCGCTACGGCCTCAAGCTGATGGATGTCGGCAAGGTCATCGAAACGGCCATCGGGGGTGAAAATATCGCCACCACGATCGAAGGCCGGGAGCGCTATCCCATCAATGTCCGCTACCTCCGTGAGTTGCGGGATGATCCGGAAAAGCTGAAGCGTGTGCTCGTGGATACGCCAACCGGCGCACAAGTGCCCCTTGCGCAACTCGCGACGCTGCGCTTCGTCAATGGGCCGCCGATGATCCGGGACGAAAACGGCATGCTCGCAGGGTATGTGTTCTTGGACATGACGGGGCGTGATGTCGGTGGCTATGTGGAGGATCTCAAACGGGTGGTGGCAGCCAAGGTCGCACTGCCGCCGGGCTATACGATTGCCTGGTCCGGTCAATATGAGTTCATGGAGCGGGCAAAAGCGCGGCTGAAGTTCGTCGTGCCGTTGACGCTCATCATCATCTTCGTGATCTTCTATTTCACGTTCCAATCGGTCGCAGAAACCTGCATGGTGATGGTGGGGGTGCCGCTCTCGCTGGTGGGCGCGGTGTGGTACCTGGCGATCCTCGGCTACAACATGAGCATCGCGGTGTGGGTGGGACTCATCACGGTCGTGGGCACGGCCGCGGAGACCAGCGCCGTGATGTTGGCCTATCTCGATGAGGCCTGTAAGCGGCGCAAAGAGGCCGGGGGACTACGAACGCTTCAAGACCTCATCGAGACCGTCCATCGTGGGGCGGTGGAACGCATCCGACCCATGGCCATGATCGGGCTTGTCGATGTCGTGGGATTGTTCCCGGTGATGTGGGCGACCGGCACCGGCGCGGATGTGATGAAGCGCATCGCCGCGCCACAGGTCGGCGGCGTCTTCTCCGCCATGATCCTCACGCTGTTTGTCATTCCGCCCGTCTATGTCATGTGGCGGTGGTGGAAGGAAGAACGAGAGACCCAGATGCGGCTATCCGCGGAAGCGAAGTAACAGGATGTGCAGGTGGCTATAAGCTAAATGGAGGAGCGGGATGAGGCGCACAGACATGCTGCTGATCGTAGTACTGGCAGGGATGCTCATAGGAAGTGGATGCCAATCCGCGCCGAAGCGGATGATCTTGCCCGCGCCCGCCGGCACGAATGCCGAGGCGGCGCGTCACAATGACGAAGGGCTCCAGGCCTATCAACAGCAACAGTGGGAACAGGCAAAACACCACTTCCGAGCCGCGATCCAAAGCGCGTCCGATTTCGCAGAGGCGCATTACAACCTGGGGATGGCTCTGTATAAATTGAACGTCTTTAAAGAAGGCGATGGACATTTTATCGAGGCAGCGAACCTGGCGCCGGGCAATAAAGTAATTTGGGATGCGCCGCCTCTCAGAGGCGTGAAGGTTCCGGACAAGGAAGTTCCGGGAATGTCGTCGGATGGACATATGCACAGCCACTAGGTCCACTGAGACCTAGTCGCGATCACCATAGGGCAGGTGACAGGGAAGGAACGTTCACATGGAAAACAATAACTGGGGTCAAGCGCTCTGGTTGATACTGATGGTTACTTCAGCATGCACCGCTGTCGAGCGAGGAACGGGGACAGCGGATGGCCTGTCTCGCCGTCAACCGGAGGCTGAGCGACAGGTTGACATCGCGATTCGAGACCATACGTATGTGATGGTCAAGTCTGAGGCGATCCGTATAGGGACGCCGATGGTCATCACTATTCGAAATGAGGATGCTGTTACGCATGGCTTCGTGTCTTCCGCATTCGCTGAGCTGCTCGTGCGAGGGGAGGGGGAAGGGATCACCGCATGGGGGCATGGTGTGGAGGGATTTCATGTGGACCCAGGCAAAACCCTAACGATTCACGTGATCCCGCAACAATTGGGAACACTCTCGTTTCACTGCGATATTCACTCAGGAATGAAAGAAAAAGAGATCTTCTATGTGGATATCCGACCAAGTCGCCATCGATGACTCAGCGGCTATCTCCCGTTTGCCGCACTAGATTGCGCAGCAAGGGCGCGTACGTCAACGAGAGGGCTGGCATGGGGCATGCGGCTACATCCTTACGGGACTCGAATAACTTGTTCCATGCCGCATGCAGTGTGATGGTTTCAACCTGACATAATGGAGGGTATAGCCATGAAACGCATTCACTTGGGCTGGGCGATGGTAGTCCTTGGGTTTGTGCTTACGCTGCAGGGCTGTGCCGAAACGTCACCGCAGCGCATGATCAATGCCAACGATCATGTTGGGCTGGCTAACCATTATGCTCAACAGGCGCAGGAACTGAGGGAAAAGGCGAAGGCGTGGGAGACGATAGCCGAATTTTATGAAAAGCATTCGGAGCCGCACGGAAAGACCGAACCCAAGCAACATGCTGCGCATTGCCGGACCATTGCGCAAAACTACATGAAGGCTGCGGACGAAGCGGATGCGCTGGCGCGGGAACACCGCGCGATGCGGCCGCACGGCATGGTCCAGTAGGCAGACCAGCAATGGGCCAACTCAACGAGTTGGTGAGGCCGTGGACGAGGTTCAGCACTGAAGGCAGGAACGGCCTGCTCCGACGCGGATCGGTCGTGGGGACGGTACCAGGCAAGTGAGCACTGTTGGGGCAGGGAGAGGTCAGGTCATGGTGAGGCGCAGGAACCAAAGCAACAAGAGGCGTGCACAAGTTCATAGTGGGCAGGATCCGATCCAACAAATCCTGAATGCGAGGGCCGCCTGCCTATCGTTTTTGCGCAAACGAGTTGGGGATGCTGGCGTGGCGCAGGACCTCTTCCAGCAGAGTGTTCTCCGAGCCGTAGAACGCCAATCCTCGTTACGGCGTCGTGAGGATGCCGTGGCCTGGTTCTGCAGCATTCTCCGCCATACCCTGGTCGACTATCTGCGGAAGCATGCAGTCGAAGCGAGGGGAAAGCAAGCCTATGGCCAATCCCTCATCCACTCAGGGCATGGCAAGGTGCCTCCATTTGAGGAGGTCGGCGACGACCCATGCAGTTGTGCATACGTGCTTTTGCCCACCCTGCGGCCGAGTTATGCGGACCTCATCCGGCGGATTGATCTCGAGGGGGAGTCATCCAAAATGGTCGCACAAGATTTAGCGATGACGCGCAATAACCTAAGGGTGCGCTTGCATCGAGCGCGCCAAATGTTGCGAGCGCGCCTAGTCGATTTTTGCGGTCCGTGCTGTGAGCGTGGCTGTCGAAACTGCACGTGTGATGTCTCTGCCTTTCCGACGATGAAAAGTCGGGGGCGGCATTCGCGCGGAAACCCCGAACTGTAATGCTAGAGGGTCCTCAACGTCTATCTTATAGAGGAAGTGTGTCAGTGTCTTGGATGGAGCAGTGGGAAGATACGGGAACACAGTACAGTGATGAGACGAGACAACTGCAACTCATCGATGCAATGACAAGCTTCATTGCCACCACAGGAGGGGTGCCAGGTTGAGCGCTAGATTGGTGTCCATGGTATTTGCGGTCGGGCTTGTGCTGGTGCTGCACGGCTGTGCAGAGACCTCAACGCAACGGATGATCAACGCGAACGATCATAACGGCCTGGCCAACTACTATGCCCAGCAGGCACAGGAATTCAGGGAGAAAGCCAAACAGTGGGAGTTCACGGCTGAGTACTACGACAAGCATTCGGATCCCCACGGGAAAACTGAACCGAAGCAACATGCGGCTCACTGTCGGGCGATCGCTCAAAACCAAAGAAAGGCGGCGGACGAAGCCGATGCGTTGGCCCAAGAACACCGCGCGATGCGCCCGCACGGCATGATTCAGTAAGCGGTGTCGCAAAGCCGTTTCTGAGGTATGGCTTAAGGAGGACACATGCGGCGGCTGACGGGATGGCTTGGGATTGGTCTCGCGCTAGGGCTCTCGGCCTGTGCCCATACGATGCCGGCGGATGCGCCGGTGGTGGATCGGGTCCTGGGAGATCAAGCCTTGCGGGAGCAACTGGTGGCACGAGGCACGCAGGATGAGCACTTTGTGCACGAGGTGCTCCATCAACTCGGACAAGGACCTGACGGGGAGCGAAAGCTCGCTCGCCTCCTGGCTGAACATCTCCACCACCATCCGACGCTCGAGCGAACGGTATTTCAGGAACTGGCGGCGCACCGAACGTTTCAGGATTGGATACTGGAGAGGTTACGTGGGCAGCAGGAACCGCATTGAGTCAGAAACGTCTCATGGCGAAGCGGCCGTGAGCGTGTCATCGTCCGAGCACTGGTCTGGCGATTTAGTCCGGCGGCTCACGATGCTGTTTGTCGTGGCGGTCCTGGTCAATTATCCCTGGGAGCGCCTGCAGTCGCCGCTCTACGTACATTCCGGCGGAGCCAGTATTCCCTGGTGGCTCTGTCTGGCTGCGAGTCTGGCGGACGGCCTGTTCGTCTTGGTGATCTTTGGCGTTGGCTGGATGGCCCTGGGTCGCCGAACATGGTTCGAGCAGCCGGGAATCGAAGGCTACCTCGTGATGCTGGTTTCAGGTGTCGCGATCAGCGTCGGCGTCGAGTGGACCACCGTTTATGTGCTGCGCTGGTGGACGTATGGTGAACAGATGCCGCTCGTGCCCATCGTCAACATCGGCCTTGTCCCTATGACCCAGATGCTGGTGCTTCCACCGCTGATCTTTTGGGGTGTCGCCGTCGTGTCTCGATATGTCGATGGCATGCGCGCCAAAGCCTGGGGACAATGAGCACAGAGTGTCATGAAGGCCAATATCGCGAAGAGATTCAGCGTGGTGACCGGTTCGATCCTGTTCGCTCCGTGAAAGGCGGTGACCCGCGAGTTCAAACGGGACAATACGATCATTGACGTCAACGGTTGAGAGTCGGTGGCGAAGAGTTAAGTAACGATGATGCAGGCCCATGCGCGGTGGAAAGAGGAAGTACCCATTCGATTGGATACCAGCAAAAAGGGAGGGCGACATGAAGCAGCAACTTGCGAAGGGGAAGCACAACGAAAAGGCCGTCACCACACAGAAGGATAACCCCCAAGAGGGTGCCTTATCCGATGAGCGACAGGAGCGCATCGCCAAGCGGGCCTATGAGCTCTATCTCGAGCGCGGTTGCCGGGAGGGGTGCGACGTGGAGGACTGGGTTGATGCGGAGCAGGAAATTCTTACGGTACCCCGAGGGGAGGAATGAATGTCCTCCTAGCCGACAGGTTCAACGTCGTCGGGACTCCGTACGGGCGAAGAGAGAAAGGTGCGTAACCAATGAACTCCGTGAAAGATCCGGTCTGTGGCATGATGCTTCCGCTTGGTGAAGGACTCTCTGTCGTCTATCAGGGACAGGAGTTCCGGTTCTGTTCTGATCTCTGCAAACGAACCTTTCTGGCTACACCGGAACGCTACGCGACTGGATCGACAGGATCGGCCCCCGGCGCTCCGGGCGTGCCCAGGCGCATCGCCTATTTTTCGATGGAAGTCGCAGTGGACCAGGGCATGCCGATCTACAGTGGCGGTCTGGGCGTCCTGGCCGGTGATACGTTGCGCTCCTGTGCCGATCTCAAGATCCCCATTGTGGGTGTCAGTCTTCTCTATAGGCGCGGCTATTTCGAGCAACACCTGGATGAATGGGGCAATCAGCATGAACAACCCGTGCAGTGGGATCCCTCGAGGCTCGCTCGGCTGCTCCCAACGACAGTCCGCGTGTCCATTGAAGGCCGCCCCGTCGTGGTCCGGGCATGGCAGTATGACATCACCGGCCTCACAGGCTATGTGATTCCCTTGGTGCTCTTAGATACCAACGTCGTGGAGAACACGGGTGGCGATCGGGAGCTGACCAGTGACCTCTACGGTGGCGATGAACGGTATCGTCTGGCGCAGGAAATTATCATGGGCATCGGCGGTGTCCGCATGCTCCGCGCTTTGGGCTACACCCAGGTCGAACGTTTCCACATGAATGAAGGCCATGCAGCCTTGCTTGCCCTTGAGCTCCTGCGTGAGCGCAAACAGACAGAGCCGGCGGCGTGGGATTTCGATGGCGTGAGGCGGGACTGCCTCTTCACCACCCACACGCCGGTTCCGGCCGGCCATGATCAGTTCTCGTATGAGCTCGTGAAGCAGATGCTCGGCGACACCATGCCGCTGGAAGCCCTGCAGATGTTGGGCGGCAGAGACCAGCTGAACATGACGCTCCTGGCCTTGAATATGAGCACCTACGTGAACGGGGTCGCCAAGCGCCACGGAGAGGTCTCGCAGGACATGTTCCCGGGGTATGCCATCGACTCCATCACCAACGGGATTCATTCGGCTACCTGGACAGCTCCCAGCTTCCAGCAGCTCTTTGACCGGCATATCCCTGGCTGGAAGGCCGATCCCTTCGCCCTCCGGCACGCCATCAGCATCCCCGCTCCAGACATCTGGGCGGCGCATGTTCAAGCGAAAACGCGATTGCTCGAGGAGGTCCGGAAGCGGACGTCCTTGCCCTTCCGCGACGATGCGCTGACCATTGGCTTCGCACGTCGGGCCACCCAGTATAAGCGGGCGGAGCTGGTTTTTTCGGAGTCGAGCCAGTTGCTCGACATGGCCCGCACGGTGGGCCCGATCCAATTCATTTTTGCGGGGAAGGCCCATCCCAAGGACGAGCCGGGAAAAGAGATCATTCGGCGGATCATCCACATCGCCGGGCAGCTCAAACCGGAGATCCCGATCGCGTACCTGGAGAACTATGACCTGGTCTTGGCCAAGCTCCTCACCTCCGGCGTCGATCTCTGGTTGAACACGCCCCTGCGCCCGTTGGAAGCCTCCGGGACCTCCGGCATGAAGGCGGCGCACAACGGGGTGCCCAGTTTGAGCGTCGTCGACGGGTGGTGGGTGGAAGGCTGTATCGAGGGCGTGACGGGATGGGCTATTGGTCGCGGGTCCTCTGATGCCGCCTCACAGGAAGGGAGCGGAGCCCAGGATGCCCGTGAGCTGTACGACAAGCTGCGCGGAGTGATTGCGCCCTTGTTCTATCAGGACCGAGCGCGATGGAGCGAGATCATGCGGTCGACCATTGCCTTCAACGCTTCCTTCTTCAACACACACCGCATGGTGCAACAGTATACGGCGAATGCCTATGTCTGATCCTCGCTCGAGCCTGCTAACTCGTCCCTGGATCGTGCTCTGCGTCTTTCTGGCGATTACGGAGTATTTCCGGCTGACCGAATATCGGGCCCATCTCTTTGGCCTGCTGCCGTATCTGTTGCTGCTCGCATGCCCGCTGCTCCATCTCTTCATGCATGGCAGGCACCGTCCCCATGAAGCACCGAGCCGACCGGGCACGGATTCGGTCCATGAGGCTGACCATGCGGGAGGACACAGACATGACTAGGGAACCCGCCTACGGCCTGTGGTCCTTGGTCCTCATCAATTCCTTGGTCTTCATCATCTTCGCGTTCAGTTTCACCAGACCGCGCACGGCGCGTGATTGGCGGTCGCTGGGCGCCTTTGCTGCCTTTACTGTGGCGCTCTTCACCGAGATGTACGGGTTCCCGTTGACCGTCTATCTCCTGTCCGGGTGGTTGGTCAGCCGGCATCCGGGGCTTGATGTCTTTTCTCACGAAGCCGGCCCTCTATGGCCGACGCTGCTCGGCATCAAGGCCCACTCCCATTTTGATCTGTTCCATCTCCTGAGCAGCGCCCTCATTGTCGGCGGCTTCGCCCTCCTGGCCTCGGCCTGGAGCGTGTTACATGAAGCCCAACACGCTCACGCGCTGGCCATGACAGGCCCCTATGCGCACATCCGTCACCCGCTTGTAAGCCCATATGAAGGGCGGAAGGGCGTGCAAGTAACGTTTCGGAGAAGGCGTCCATGCGCATAGAGCCGAACCGCCGCAACCACCTCGAAGAGAGAAAGGTCGATGCTCAAATGAATCCTGGTGCAAGGCGAGTGTTGATTGTCGATGACGATGAGGATATCCGTAGAGCCTTGCACGATTTGCTGGAGTCGCAACACTACATGACTAAGAGCGTCGGGACAGGCGTTCAGGCTCTTGAGCAGGTACGGGATCAACGATTTGGGATCGTGATCCTCGACCTGGAGTTGCCAGATGTGAATGGATTGGAGGTGCTCCGACGACTTAAGGAGGGAGATCCGACATTACCAATTATTATGCTGACCGCAACAGCTAACGAGGCCAATAAAACAGCGGCGCTCCACTATGGTGCAAGGGCCTTCTTCACGAAACCGTACAGCAGCCATGCCCTGATATCTGCCGTGTCAGAGGCGATCAGGAGACCTGACGGCTCCTGGGTGGGGCCTCTGCCAGATCCCGTTCGGGAAAAGGCGACCATGACCCGTGAGGCATCAGCCAAGACCATTGATCCAGTGTGCAGGATGGAGGTCATCCCATTCCAAAGCGCGGGGAAGAGCGAGCACGAAGGCCATATCTATTACTTTTGTACCCCGGCGTGTAAGCAGTTGTTCGAACAGAGTCCACGGCGCTACACCGACATAGGATGACGTCCATGGTGAGTGACATCAAAGAGTGGCGGACCGGATTAGCGGCTCAGAAGTGTTGTCAGGAAGCATCGATTTGTGAAACGACACCGACATCATCCTCACAGCGCGTCCTGTGGAACAGGGCCGACCTCCACTGGTGCGTGAGCCATTGTTGTAATGCAGCGGACAGCAAAGAGGAGGCAGGTCATGGAATCTCGTGAATCGCGATCGGAGCGGGCCTGGTCGGTGATCTTGGCTGGTGGGGAAGGCGAGCGGGTGCGGCCGTTGATTGAGCGATGGCTGGGCCGCCGTAAGCCGAAACAGTACTGTACGTTCGTGGGATCTCGGTCTATGTTCCAACATACCATAGATCGGGCGACCAGACTGACTCCTCCCGAGCGAACCGTGGCCGTGGTGGCGCGTGGGCATCGACCGGACGCCCTCGCACAGCTCACACAGCGGGGCGTGGGCACCTTGGTCTTGCAGCCTGAGAATCGCGACACTGCGGCCGGAATTTTCCTGCCCCTGACCTATGTGCGAGCCCGAGATCCAGGCGCTACGGTCGTCATCTACCCATCGGATCATTTTGTGTATCCCGAATCGCGATTTCTGGACGTCGTACGGCAAGCCACCGGCGTGGCCGAGTCATTGTCAGACCGGGTTCTGCTGCTGGGTGTGATACCGGATCGTTTGGAACTGGAATATGGATGGATTCTGCCAGGAGCCCCCGTGCCTGTGGGAGCGTTGGACGCAACCGTGCAGACCGTCCGGGCGTTTCTGGAGAAACCTTCCGCCGCGCAGGCCGATGCCGCGCTCAGCGCGGGAGCGCTCTGGAACACCTTCGTCATGGTCAGCAAGGTCAGTACGCTGTGGGAGCTGGGTAGGCAATGTTTCCCCGACCTCATTCCCCTCTTCGAAAGACTGGAGCAGGCGCTCGATACGTCAGAGGAAGGCTGCGTGCTCAATTCAATCTACGAAGCCATGCCGAAGAAGAACTTTTCATCGGATTTATTGCAGCGGGTCCCGCAACATGTGGCGGTAATGGAGTTAACCGGGGTGCTCTGGAGCGACTGGGGCAAGCCGGAACGAATCGTGGAAACGCTCCGGCGCATCGCGAGAACACCTGCGTTCCCGCCCGCATGTCTCGATCAGCCCTTCGCCCCAATGCCCGTCGTTGAAGGTGAACGCTCGGAGGCCGCTAACGTCTGAACCAGAGAAAGGTGTGAACATGGCAACCCCGTCCCAAGACCACCAGACGAAGAAATCCCATATCCAGGTTAAGGAAGCACTCAAAGGAGCTGTTCCTGTTCGCGAACCGGGTGAGCAGCCAGCGCATGGTCAAGATGAGCTCACAGCGAGAATTGAAGGGCGTGCGTATGAATTGTATGTGGAGCGGGGCTGTCGCGAAGGCTATGCTCTTGAGGATTGGCTTGATGCGGAACGGGAGATGCTCGGCCGATGAGCCTCCGATCTAATCTAATGGTGGGCGCCAATCCTGGTCACAAGGACTTTGAGCGCAGCCAGACAGTATCGGTCGGAGACCCTGAGGCCATCGTCCTGCGGGATATTGCGCATGGGGAGATAAGATGACCCTCCGAACACTGACGCTGCCTATCAAAATCCTCGCGAGCGTCTTTCTGCTCACAATCGGCGTCGCCTATCTCTTCGCCTTGGCCTACCTCTATCTGATGGATGTGGAGCCACACACCAAGCATGGAATGGGACTCGTCACCGCCGTGATCATGAAATATTACGGCCAACGGGACACGACCAAGCTTGAAGCGGCTCTCCGAGGACCCATGGCGGAGTATGTGAGCGACGCCCAGAGAAAAGTGCTCGTCCAATGGATACGACAGGGAGCGGGCGAAGCCGAGTTCGCGAAGGTCCAGCCGACCCTGACGCAGGCCTGCGCGGAATGTCACAGCGTGTTATCAGGGACGGGCTTGCCGACGCTGACGTCCTATGCAGAGGTCGCTCGCTATACTGAGGTGGACCTCGGGCAATCCATCAAGTCACTCGTGCGGGTTTCTCATATTCATCTGTTCGGTATGAGCTTCATCTTTATGTTTACCAGTCTGATCTTCGTCTTCAGTGACATGCCGTCCTCTGTTCGGGCCATTCTCGTGGTGATTCCCTTCCTGGCCATCTGGCTCGACATTGGATCCTGGTGGTTTACCAAACACGATCCGCTGTTTGCCTACATTGTAATTGGTGGGGGCGTGCTCATGGGCCTGTCACTGGCCCTGCAAATTGGTATCTCGCTCTATGAGATGTGGTGGGCTCGAGGAAACGATTGACACACGGGAGACAGACCATGACGACTGACTATGCTCAATGGGCAAGAAGGACATGCGGCGCGCTGCTTAGGATGATGTTCCAAGCTGGATTGTTGCTTTGTCTCGGGTGGGCTGCTGCGATGGCGGATGAGAGCACCAAGGACGCCATTCCATCCGAGTATGCCGGCAAAATCATGCCGATGGGCATGCGCGACGATCCCAAAGCCCGGGTAGCAGGAAAGGACCTGTACGACGGCACGGTCAATCCGGAGGTCAACTGTGCTCGATGTCATGGGAGTGACGGCAAGCCGACGAAACTCGGCAAGGGCGCGCACGATTTGTCTGATCCAGCTGAAGGCGCGAAGCATTCGGACGCCGAATGGTTCTGGCGTCTCTCCGAGAAAAAGCCTGGCTCCAAGATGCCGGGCTTCAAAGACAAGTTGAGCGAAGCGCAACGATGGCAGGTGATCACATATCTGCGGACCTTGGCGCAGGCGGGCAGGTAGATCGCCTGAGTGGAGGGGGCGCGCATGAGGAAACCACTGCTACCGGTGACAATCGTACTGATGCTCGTGGTATTGGTCGCTGTGGTCCTGGCGTCCGCCCAGCGGGCGTCGGCTATTCCTACGTTTTCGCGGGAACACGGGCTCAAGTGTAGCGACTGCCATGCGGCGTTTCCACTACTGAACGAGTTCGGCATGGAGTTCAAGCAACGGGGCTTCCGGCTGCCGGGCGAGAACGGCAAGTATCCCTGGGAGTTGAAGAGTCTGCCCGTCTCCGTGATTGGCACCATGCAGTATCTCAATGCCCATCAGGATGACCCGGTGACGAAAGCGAGGCTTTCGACCACGAGCGAGGCCCAGATCGGCGAGGTAGAGCTGATGGCCGCGGGCACCGCCGCGCCCAAGGTCGGGTTTCTGGCGGAGTTCGCCCAGAATGTCGCCGAGAGAGGGCCCTTCAGCAATGAGCAAATGTGGATGCAGTTCAGCGACGTGTTGCCGGCCAGTGTCCTCAACCTGCGCGCGGGCCGGATGCTGAACGAACAGTACTATCTGTCGCAGAAGCGGCGGCTGACCTTCCAGCGGTATCTGGCACCGGTGACGTTCAATGTGACTGGCGCCGAGCTCAACGGATTCTGGTCCGGATTTCGGTATGCAGCGGGCGTCGTCAACGATGAGCGAGAGGAAGGGGTGAACACCCCGGCGGTCAACCTGGACAAGAAATTCCAAGGTGTCTATTCGTGGGGGACCTATAACTTATGGGACCACATCATTGGCCTCAGGTACATCAACACGAAGGCGAATTCCGATCAGCCTTCCCCGATCATTGACGGCCGGACTCGGCAGCAACTGGATGCAACTCTGAATCTCCGCTTTGGTCGAGGTCAGATCTTGCTGGGCTACTACTACAACTGGGATATTGGGGGAGTCTATAAACAGGATCGGCGCAATTACCTGGTCGAGGGCATCCTGGAAGTCATCCCCGAGAAACTCTTTCTGGACGCTCGCTACGAGATGCAGGATACGGGGAGCGTAGCTGGAAGTCCGAACAATCCGGCCACGGCGAACGGGACGCTCGTGACCGGCCATATCTCATACTACGTGGTGGAAAATGTGCGCGTGGCCGCAGAGTTCACCAAGGTGAGAGGAGAGGGGCTCAACGTCCTAGGGATTGGGGAACCCAACGGCGTTGCATCAAGCAGTCAAGAACGGTACCTGATTGGCATCCACTTCGCCTTTTAGCGTCAGACCGCCATGCGGTCACCACATCGAAGGGCAGTGCGGCGCGAGACGTGGTTTAAAAATGTTTGAGGAGTTCTTGGCGTTTCTGCAGATATTCGTCCTCGGTAATCAGGCCTTGTTCGTGCCAGGTCTTCAAACGGTGGAGTTTCTCTTCGATCATCGCAGCCGGAATTTCCGGTTCTGTCTGAGTCGGAGAGGAGCCTCGGCCAGGCTGCAAGAAGTTGGCGAGCCATGCCCGGTAGTCGACCGAGAGAGCCGGGGCAGAGGTCACGGCGATACTTGTGGGGAGGTCTTTCCTGATCAGCACGGCTTGGTAAGGTCCAGGTACGAAGTGAAAATCTACTTCGCCCAGCGGGCGCAGTGGCGTCTCTCGGGCTAACTCGATCTTTCGTTGCGTTGTGGCGGGTCTCCGGGCATTCGCGAGCAGGACAAGGAGTTGATCGCCATGGATGAGCAACCCTCCGGTTGTGACAAGGGGAATGCCATCCTCGCGGGTCCGCCGGAGGACAAAGACCGGCATTGCGTTGGGCCGGGCTTTGGCCAATGCGGCCCGGAGGTGCGGGGCGAGGAGTTGGGCGTCGTCCTTGGGAAAAGCTGTTTCGGGCTGCGGCTCTTTTCTCAGTACCCAGTAGCTGAGAAAGCTGATCTCCGGCTGGATCCTCACGGATCGCAAGAGTTCAGCGAGATCACCGGGAGTCAACTCAGCAATCTCCCCACGGGGTTCGCCAGACACCTCCTCCTGAACCACGGGGCTGTCCAACCGCACAAGAATGGTTGGGTCTTCGTACACCGTTCGGGAAAAAGTGGGAGCACTCGCACAGCTCGCGAGCAGGAAGGCCATCACGGCGGCGGCAAGGCTGGACGTGATCACGCGTGCCTGCTCGGAGCAAGTGGCCAGGATTCTCATCGAGCAGGATTATAGCAGAGGCACTGGGAAGGACAACGTGAGTGAAGGACAGACAATGCCGGAGGTGACATGAACGCGCACGATTGGCATACGCACACACCGGACGAACTTGAGACGACCTTGCAGTCCAATCTGGACAGAGGATTGGCTGAGCGGGACGCCCAGCAGCGCCTGGCTGAGCACGGCCCGAATGAACTGCCCGAGACTCCTCCGGTCTCAGCCCTGACGCTTCTCCTCGGACAGTTTACAAGCGTCATCATCTGGGTGCTGATCGGAGCGGCGGTCATTTCCGGGCTGCTTCAGGAATGGGTCGACGCGGCCGCGATCCTCGCCATCGTCTTGCTGAACGCTCTCCTGGGCTTTGTGCAGGAGTACCGCGCCGAGCAGTCCATCGCGGCGTTGAAAAAGCTCTCGATCACCATGGCGCGCGTGATCCGAGAGGGGGTGATCCGGTCAATTCCAGCGCGTGAGCTTGTGCCGGGGGATCTCATTCAGATCGAAGCGGGCGACCGTGTTCCAGCGGACAGTCGCGTCATCTATGCGACGGGGCTCCAGACACAGGAAGCCTCGCTGACCGGCGAATCGACCCCGGTCGCCAAATCAGCCGAGCCGATTCCCCAAACAGAGGTGCCCTTGGGTGACCGCCATAACATGCTCTTCATGGGGACCATTGTCGTCTCCGGAAAAGGGCGCGCGCTGGTGACGGCCACCGGAGCCCATTCGGAACTCGGGAAGATTGCCGCGCTGATTCACCGAGAAACCCAGGCCGAACAAGAGGAAACGCCGCTGCAACGTCGGCTGGAGCACCTCGGCCACACATTACTCTGGCTCTCGCTGGGCATCGTGGTGGTGGTGTTTCTGCTCGGGGCCCTCCGCGGGGTTCCCCTTGTGACGATGTTCCTCACCGCCGTGAGCCTGGCCGTGGCGGCGATCCCCGAAGGCCTGCCGGCCGTGGTCACCATCACGCTGGCCTTAGGCGTGACGCGGATGGTGAAACGGCATGCCTTGATCCGCCGCCTTCCCGCCGTCGAAACGTTGGGCTCGACCACGGTGATCTGCTCCGACAAGACGGGGACGCTCACGAAGAACGAGATGACGGTGACGACCCTGTACCAAGGCGGAGAGATCTTCACCGTGACCGGCGAAGGGTACGCGCCGGTCGGGGAGATCCGCTCGGACAGTGAGCCCACGACACCGGCTCTGAAACCAGGACTCATGACGCTCTTGCGCGCCTCGGTACTGTGCAATGGTTCAGACCTTCAGCTGGAGGCCTCTCTCTGGCACATCGTGGGTGATCCGACGGAGGGCGCGTTGCTGGTCGCGGCGGCCAAGGCCGGACTGACAAAGAATCATCTTGAACAGGAACACCCCTGGCTGGGCGAAGTGCCGTTTGACTCAGAGCGAAAGAAGATGACCGTGGTGCGCCACACTCCCTCCAGTCCCGTCGCCTTTGTCAAAGGCGCCCCGGATGTCCTGCTGCGCGACTGCCACGCCTGGCTCACGCGAGGCGGCGACATCCAGCCGCTCACGGATGCAATCCGCCAGGAGATTGTGGCCACCAATCAGCGCCTTGCGTCTCACGCGCTCAGGGTCCTCGGGGTGGCCATGCGTCCGCTGGACCGGATTCCGGACGTCTATGACGCCAAGAGTCTGGAGCACGATCTCGTGTTCTTGGGATTGGTCGGGATGAAAGATCCGATCAGGCCGGAAGCGAAGGCGGCAGTGGAAGCCTGTCGTGCCGCTGGGATTCGGACCGTGATGATTACGGGTGATCACAAGGACACGGCGGTCGCCATTGCGAAAGAACTCGGCCTGATGGAGCCGGGTGAGCAAGCGATCTCGGGTGCGGAGCTGAACCAAATGTCGGATGAGGAGTTGCGTGATCGGGTAAAGACAGCGGCGGTCTATGCGCGCGTAACAGCAGAACACAAACTCCGAGTCGTCCGCGCGTGGAAGCAACAGGGAGCCGTCGTGGCGATGACGGGCGATGGCGTGAACGATGCGCCCGCCCTCAAGGCGGCGGACATCGGGGTGGCGATGGGCATTAGCGGGACGGACGTGACGAAAGAAGCCGCCGACATGGTGGTGACCGATGATAACTTCGCCTCCATTGCGGCGGCCGTCGAGGAAGGCCGGGCGATTTATGACAACATTCGAAAGAGTGTCTACTACTTGCTCTCCTGCAACATCAGCGAAATCCTATTGATGTTGCTGGCGACGCTGTTCGGGCTCCCGCTCCCCCTGCTTCCGGTGCAAATCTTGTGGATCAACTTGGTCACAGACGGCTTGCCCGCCCTGGCCTTGGCGGTTGACCCGGCGGACACTGATTTGATGCAACGACCCCCTCGCCCGCCGCAGGAGCCGTTCCTCACACGGGCACGCTTGCTGAGACTCTTTGTCCAGGGAACTTTCATCGCCGCGATCACGCTCCTGGCGTTTTTGTATTGCCTCTACGGTATGGACCTCAATCTGGAGCGGGCCCGCACCCTCACGTTTACGGTGATGGTTTTGGCGCAGCTCTTTCATGCTCTGAATAACCGGAGCGAGGACCGATCCCTCTTTGCGCTCGGTCTCTGGACGAACAAGCCGTTGCTCGCGACGATCGGGTTGTCCGTGCTGTTGCAGGCCGGGATTGTGTCCTGGCCGTCGGTTCAAAGCATCTTCAAGGTCGCGCCCTTCGATCCTGAACATTGGGTTCTTGCATTCGGGATCGGGATCCTGCCGTTGATTGCCATGGAGATCTGGAAGGCAGCAAGAAAGAAAGGTGAGGTCTAGAACAGGACAGCCATCGATGTCACTGGGTTGGCCTCGGTCGACGATGGGTGTCTGCTGGGCGGGAAGAGGTGCGCTATGGAAATGATACGAGCGACCGTGTTTCATGGGATCAACAACATCTGTGTGGAAGGGGATGGAATGGCCACATCCTGGAGTCGGCGAGGTAGTGATCCGCATCACCCTGACGACGATCTGCGGCACCGATCTCCATATCGTACGGGGAGAATATCATCAGTCATGAGTCAGTGGTGCGATCAAAAAAACTCGAGGCAGGCTTATTGGCTATGAAATCGGCCGTGTGCGTTGGCGCCATTTCCCTTTTGGGGCCAAGTGGGTGGAACGCTGTGTACAGGATGGAAGGCACGCACGATGTCTGAGAAGAAGGGCCCTGCCGGTGGAAGATTTGTAGTGACAATTCCGGAGACCATCCGGGATTGTCGCTCTCCTGGGCTGGCACGCAATGGAACCGTGGAGCGACAACGTATTGAGCAGCATGTGTCGACGAAAAGGCTAAACCTAATTCTAGGAAAGGAGTGGCTCGATGAAACGGAATAGACACCATATCTCCAATCGAATAGTTCATCTCATCGTGGTGACAGTGATGGCAGCGATGTTTGTATCTCCTATGGCGAGCTGGGGGCAAAATGTGGCCTCGGAGGCTGGCTCCCATGAGATAGCTCGTCCGAATACTGACAACCAAGCGCTTCTCGATCAGATCACGGAGCTGCAAGCGGAAGTCGCAAAGCTGCGCGCGGCGATGCAACAGACAGATCCGGTGAAGCGATCAAAGGCCGGTTCGCGTATGAAGATGGGTGGTGGCAAGGCCATGGTCGTGATGGACGACATGGGTGAGATGGGCGGCATGGGTACAGGTCAGAACCGTGGTATGTCACAAGGCTCAGGCGGGGGGATAGGCAAGATGGGTGACCAGGGCGAAATGGGCGGCATGTCACCTGGTGGTAGGTCGTCTGATACGAGCGGTGGCATGGGGATGATGGATGAAGGTGAGATGGGCGGGATGTCTTCAGGGGGGGGGATGGGGATGTGTTGTATGGGAGAAATGGGGGGGATGACGGGGGGCACGGGACAGCCTGATCGCGGCATGGGAGGCATGAAAGTTTCGCCTTCCACCATGCCGGGACAGCCGGGCGCGTCTCACCTGTATCACATCGGATCGACCGGTTTGTTTCTTGACCATGCGAAACATATCGCGCTGACTCCCGAACAAAAAAAGACCTTGAACCGTCTCAAGGAGAGAGCGCTTCTTGGGCGCACGGCGCAGCAACGCCGGATCGATCAAGCCGAGCAAGAGCTGTACATGTTGACAGGTGCCGACCTGCCTGACACGACTCAGATTCAGGCGAAAATAGCCGAGATCGAGAAATTGCGGACTGAGCAGCGCATGAATTTCATCCGAGCGGTGGGGGAAGCGGCCAATGTGCTCACGCATGATCAACACCGAACCTTGCTGGGGACGATGACTTCTAATCAAAAGTAAGGACCGAACCATGAAGGAGCATATGCCATGTGTACCCAAAGACACATCATTTCAGCTGTTCTTGTCTGTGTCACGTTGGGTCTTTCTTCCTTGAGTTTCGGAGAAGACAAGTCGCAGTCCATGATGGGCCAGATGTCTCCTGAGTTCCGCAAAGACATGGCGGATATGTACCAGAAGATGGCCGACTGTTTGAGAACGGGGAAGTCAAGCGAGGACTGCCAGCGACAGGTCGCGAGAGATTGTCCGGTCGTTGCGAAGACAGGACAGTGTCCAATTGAAAAGGGTATGGGGCACATGGGTCCTCGTGGCATGCGTCCAGAGGGCATGGGGCCCATGACAGGTCCGCATGAAATGCGCTAGCAGAGGCGTGTGATGCCATGAAGGATCCTCACCGTAACATTTGCGTACTGACCCTGGCGGCCATTCTGGTGCTGGGCACGCCCGCTAACGGCCAGATAGGGCCCGACGGGCATGCCAAACACCATCCTCAACCGGGCACAGCCAATCCGGCTGCCGGCGGGAATGCGGCTGGTGGGGCTCCGGGCGGCCGCGTAGGCGGAGGGATGGGACCGGGCATGGGCGGCGGTATGGGTGGAAACCAGTCCGCGGCCGGTGGAGGCCCAGGGTCCGGCCGTATGGGGCCGCCCGCTGGCGTTGGGCCGCCAGGCGGCATGGGCGGTGGTATGGACGAGATGATGAAGAAAATGGGGACGCCGCCACCCAAGGAACTCTACCCCTTACTGATGGATGTGCCGGATCTGCCGCCCGAACAGCGTGCCGAGGTCGAGCAGTTGGCGCATGAACGAATGAAGGCGGGGGCCGCACGTCTCTCTTCCGGCGTGGAGAAGCTCGCCGGTGCAACCTCAGATGATGACTACTCGGCCATGCAACAAGCGACCGAGCACATGCGACAGGGCCTTGCCGAATTTGAAAGCGGGCTGGCGGCGCACCGAGCGCTGAGCGAGGGGCAGGTCACCCGCAACGTGGCCCTGCAGTGGTTCAAACGCGAGATGAACCTCGCGTCTCCCATCCCGCGCGACGAGCTACATGCGCTTCTTGGGATTACGCCATTTCACCTCTTCACGATGGGGCTACTCATCGTGTTCGCGCTCGCAATGGTCGCCATATACTTCTTCAAGATGCGCCGCGCCGCGGCCCTCTTTGGACGTCTGGATCCCGGCTCGGGGCCGCCGCCGCCCGGAGGGGCGCCGCCGCTTGCCGGAGCCCCCGGGCCGTCCACGCCGCCAGCCGGAGGGACACCACCACCAGCCGCTCCGCCCTCGCCCGCGGTGCTCCCAGCCGAAAAGTCACCGCCGCTGACTCCGCCGCCTGCCGCGCCCGCAGCCGGAAGGCCCGCGGCATCAGCGCCATCGCGCGAAGAGTCATCCGCGATCCCCGTTCCGACCGCGAGCTCCGTGCCTCCCCTGACTGCGAATTGGCGAGGGCAGCTCCGCGTGGGGAGCATCGTCACGGAAACGCCAAGCGTGAAAACGTTTCGTCTCCTGCCTTCGTCCAACGACGGCCTGCTGCCTTTCACGTTTGTGCCCGGTCAGTTCATCAACGTCGCGTTCGGAATTGGCGGCGCGAGAATGAACCGCTCGTATTCCATCTCATCCTCTCCGACGCAGCGGGATTACGTCGAGCTGACCGTGCGGCGTGAGCCACGGGGCGCCGTTTCCCGTCACATGAATGATCTGCTCAAGGTGGGCGACCGGATCGAAGCGGGAGGCCCGGTCGGACGGTTTACGTTTACCGGAACAGAGGCCGACAGCATCGTGCTCGTCTCCGGCGGCGTGGGCATTACGCCCATGATGAGCATCACGCGCTATCTTACGGAGCGCGCATGGGCTGGAGACATCTTTCTTATCTACACGTGCCGCACTCCGGCCGACTTCATTTTTGCGAACGAAGTCGCTGCGCTTCAGCGCCGGAATCCGAAGTTGCGCGTCGCGGTCACGATCTCTAAGGCAGAAGGGACAGACTGGAAGGGCGCTCGCGGCCGCATCACGAAGGAATGGCTCACGCAGACGGTTCCCGATCTGGCTTCGCGGAGGATCCACCTGTGTGGGCCGCCAGCGATGATGGACACGACCAAGGCCCTCCTCGCCGAGATCGGGGTCCCTCCCGACTGCGTGAAGACTGAATTATTCGGCGCAACCAAGCCCACCCCGGCCGCTGCAGGAACGACCGCCAAACCGACTGCCCCTGCGACCGGCCCGCTCGTCACGTTCTCGAAGAACAACAAGTCGGCCAAAATTCATGTGGATCTCCAGACTGGAGACAGCCCGCCGAAGCAGAGCATTCTGGAACTCTCCGAGGAGCTCGGCATCGGAATCGACTTCTCGTGCCGCGTGGGCACCTGCGGCCTGTGCAAAGTGAAGCTGACGTCCGGCGAGGTCGAGATGGCGGTCGAGGACGCTCTTGATGCCGACGACAAAATCAACGGCATCATTCTCGCCTGCCAGGCGAAGCCGAAGGGCGAAGTCACGGTGGAGGCGTAGCCATGAAAGAACGTGAAGGCATCGTCGTCAGCAGCACTGTTGGCCTCTTGTTGCTGGCCTGGTTCGGCTTCCTTCTCCACAGCTCGCCGCGCTTTGCGGGCAGCGGAACCGGGGCTGTGTTCGGGATCGCGGGGGCCGTGCTCATGCTCGTCCCGCTCGCGTACCCAATCGTCAAGCGTATTCGCTTCCTCAAGGCTCGAATCACACCGCACGTGTCGATGCAGTCGTTGATGACCCTGCACGTCTACGCCGGCATTGTTGGCCCTCTGCTCGCGATCATTCACACGGGTCACAAGTTCAACAGCGTGCTGGGAATTGCCCTCACAGCCGTGATGCTGCTCGTCGTCGTGAGCGGGTTTGCCGTCCGCTATCTGCTCACCTTTGTCGCCCATGAGATCAAAGACAAATTACTCCTGCTGCAGACCGCCAGGGGCGATCTCGACAGTGCGTGGGGAGTGCTTGAGCGCTCCCCTGCTGAAATGAGAGCCCTTCCCAAGACACCCCTCCTGGCAGCGGGCCTGGCGTCGCTGGGAATCGAGCTCCCATTCGGCGGCCCAGCCGGTGAGGTCATCCGCACGGCCGATGGCGTAGCGGAGCTGGAATACGCGATCCGCACGCACGAGGTGTTCAAGCGCTGGTTCAGCCGATCTCTCACGCTGCATATCGCAGCATCCTTCGTGCTCTATGTCCTGCTGCTGCTCCATATCTGGTCGGGGATTCATTTCGGACTCAGGTGGTTCAGCTGAGCGTATAGATGAAGAAACCCATTCTCTTACTCGTCCTCGTTGTTGCCACGGCGGCGGCGCTTGCCGCTCTGTGGGAATCGGGAGCCAACGAAGTCGCTCTGTGGCAGAGGCAGGTGCGCCCGGGGAACCTATCGGCTGTGCATGCGTCGCTCGACAACAATTGCGCCGCCTGTCACGCGCCCGTGAAAGGACCGGTCGATGTGAAATGTATCGGCTGCCATGCCAACAATGACACGCTGCTGCAACGTCAACCCACCGCGTTTCACGTGAACATCGGCCATTGTGCGCAATGTCATATCGAACATCAGGGCACCTATGCACGACTGACGAGGATGGATCATGTGAAGTTAGCGGAAATTGGGTTGCAGCAGTTGGAGCGATCGGCGTCTGATAGTGAGCAAAAGCAGGCCGCCGATCAGCTGATGGCCTGGGTTCGCCAGGTCCCCTTGCCGGCTTCCCTGCCTAAGCTGCCTTCCGTGACAGCGCTCGAAATGACACTGAACTGTGCGAGTTGTCACAGCACCAAAGACCGCCACAGAGGTCTTTTGGGAGACGAGTGCGCGGCGTGCCACGGGACGACACAATGGGCCATCGCCGGATTTCGCCATCCCTCTCCGCGGTCGGTCGAGTGCGCCCAGTGCCACCAGGCGCCGCCGAGCCACTACATGGAGCACTTTGCCACGGTGTCCAAGAAAATCGTCAGCCGAGGGACCCTCGGGGGCAGTCGGTGCTGCGACAACGTGCAAGTCAATCAATGTTACCGGTGCCATCAGACCACCTCGTGGAACGATCTGCGAGGGGTAGGATTCTATAAGCATCATTAATACGAGACCAGGAATCTCATAATAAACGGCTCGGTATTGGTGAAGCACACGATGCAAAAGGAAACAACGATGGGCGGTCTTTAAAGAGGCGTTACTCAGTGTAGATAATCAGCTGGAGGCCGATGAAGAGAATGAAACTTGCCCAGGCGAACTCCCAGGCGTTTCTGGTCTGTGATGTGGCCTGATCCGGGTGTGATAATCGACGAGAGTTGTCTCCGATGAGTTTGCAAATTCCTGCAGCGACTGCCATGGTTCCCATCACCGTATGGTGGAGGACGATTGTGTGGGCCGACGGATGCGGACCATGGCTATGCAGAAACAACATCATCCCTCCCGCGATGGCAAAGACGGGCAGTGGAACGCTCCAGACTGTGAGTCTGATGCGTCCAAGTCGCCGCAAGAGCTCAATGGATCCGACCGCTAAAAGCAAGATCGCGTAGACTTTATGCTGAATCGTTTCCCAGGCGCCCACGAAGAACGTGTCTGCGATCCCTCGAGGACCGATCGGCCAAGCGTCATGATCGCTCCAGATTATCAAGTAACTGCCGGCTGCCAGCATGGCAACCGGCAACAAGAAACGAATCCATGCCAGTGATTTTGCAAGTGTGAGGAATTCGCTCAATGCGATGAGGATCACGAAGACGCCGGCAATGTGATGGTTGAACTCGGAATAGGCCTTCCCTTGCGGTGAGCCTTCCCACATGGAGGCCATCGTTCCTGGATTTCCATGATGATGTCCGGGATCTTCACCAGAAGCGAACGTATGGATGAGAATGATGGCAAAGAACGTCAAGACAGAGGAAATGACATGAGAGTCCGCGCCTGTTTTGTTCTTAGCCATGTCCGCCCTTATTCCCAGCATTGCTAGCACTTCATGAGTAAGAATAATTCTAGCATAAACTCACACACGCCTTCATTAGGAAGTCGTATGTTCGGACTGGTATGCGTTGGAATGCTCGTCGCGTATACGGCGTATGGTGCTGAATTGGAGCGTGGTCCTGAACATTGGATCGTCGTGTCCTGGCACCAATCTCCCAGTCACTACGGTTCGATCTACGACCTCCCTCTTTCCGCATCGGGTAGTCTCATGCGCCAAGCATCGCATAAGGATTCTGGAGAGTTGACGAAAGACTATGACCTGAGCGGGGAATGGGAAGTGCTGGAAATCGAAGAAAATAGGACGTACCGGGCCACTCTTGATCGACAGGGAAATGGATCCTACACGTGGCAAGGAGGGCACTATACGACCACCAGCTTTCAATCCGGTCGGTGGCAAGGAACATGGAAGCAAACGGGCAATGACCGGGAGGGTGGGTTTGAATTAGTGCTGTCCGGAGACGGGACACAGGCGAAGGGCATTTGGTGGTACACACGGGTTGGAAGCAGGAATAATATCCCTCCTCGGCAACACGGGGGAAGCTATTTGTGGAAACGCGTGACCGCTGTGGCTCCTACTCGACAATGAGACGCCTGTGCCTTGGCTGTCCGAGACGATTTGGCGATGACCAGATTTGCATAAGCTAGAACTTCATCGGACAGTTTAGTAGAGTCCTCCCCGTCACCAGAGGAGGGAGGACAATGACTACCGAACAGAAAATCATCAAAGCGAAAGTTGGCGTGTTGGAATTGGCCAAGCAGCTCGGCAATGTGTCGAAGGCCTGTCAGCTTATGGGCTATAGCCGAGACAGCTTCTACCGGTTCAAAGAGCGCTATGAGACCGGCGGTGAGGCCGCACTCCAAGAGATCTCTCGCCAGAAACCGCTCCTGAAGAACCGGGTGGCCAAGGAGGTCGAAGAGGCCATCGTGCACATGGCCGTGGCTCAACCGGCCTGGGGCCAAGTGTGGGTGGCCAAGGAGCTGTGCAAGCAGGCGTTGACGATCTCCCCCGCCAGCGTCCGCTGTATCTGGCTCCGGCATGATCTGGAGACCATGCGGAAGCGGCTCAAGGCGTTAGAGGCCAAGGTGGCCCAAGAGGGGCTGGTCCTGACGGAAGCCCAGGTTGTGGCGCTGGAGAAGGCGACGGCCGACAAAGAAGCCCACGGCGAATTCGAGAGTGAGTGTCCGGGCTACTGTGGCGCCCAAGACACCTTCTATGTGGGGACCCTGAAGGGTGTCGGGCGCATCTATCAACAAACGTTCATCGACACCTATAGCAAGGTCGGGTTCGCCAAACTGTATGATCGGAAGACGCCGATCACCGCTGCGGACTTGCTCAATGATCGGGTCCTGCCGTTCTTTGAGCAGCACGAGATTCCACTGAACCGCGTGCTGACCGACCGGGGGACCGAGTATTGTGGGGCTCCCGAGCGTCATGAGTATGAACTGTACCTGGCGGTGGAGAATATTGATCATACCCGGACCAAGACGCGGCATCCGCAGACCAACGGGATCTGTGAGCGGTTCCACAAAACCATGCTGAATGAGATCTATCGCGTTACGTTCCGCAAGAAGATCTATTGGACGGTGGAGGAGTTGCAGGCGGATCTCGATGCCTGGATGGAAGAATACAACCACCAGCGGCCCCATCAGGGGCGTTGGTGATATGGCAAAACCTCAATGCAGACATTCGTGGACAGTGTGCCGTTAGCGAAGGAGAAAATCTTAGCGGCGTAACCCAGGGAAGGACTCACTGTCTGTCAGGTGAAATCGTAGCTTATACACCAGATTTTTCCGGTTGACTTGCCAATTACCGCAGCGTATCATAATTCGTATGTTGCGTGTCCTCGTTATAGGATTTCTCAGTCTTGTTTTATTATGCATGGTTCCTATTATGATGGGAAGCGGTCAATACCACTCGGGTCATCTCCACCATGATGACACCGCCTCTTGTGCTACCTGCCTGGCTTCTGGCGACGTATTGATGCTCTTCTTTCTCTTAAGTCTTCAAGGTCTGGCAACGTTGGTGGTTCCGTTGCTCCCCGAACTGTTGGCACCGCATTCGCCGTTTCATCCTCCGCGCTTCCAGTCTTAACAATCCCCTAACGGTTGTTCGCGATGGCGGCCTTGAGTAGAAAGATAGGCCGTCTTCAGTTGAGCGCGTTCACCATGCGTGACGCGTCTGGACATCCGACACGATTGGCTCTTCGCTGAGGTACAGCGGCTTATGTCATCACTTCTTTCGTCGCGTGTCATTAAGATGGTCCTGCTTCTAGGGGGCGTGGTCACCTTGGGTGGACTCGTCGTCCATATCGGTCCAGAAAGGATTTACGGCGCAGGCATGAGTCTCGGTGCGGTGGGGCTGGTCATGATGCTTGTCCCGTCTACCGTCATGTATGCCCTTGACAACCTCGGTTGGCAATTCACCTTAGGACGCCACAAAGCCGCTGTGCCATTCTCGCGGCTATTTATCATTCGAATGGCTGGTGAGCTCGTCAACGCGACGACACCGACCGCCTACGTCGGCGGAGAACCCCTCAAGGCGAGCTTGCTGAAATCATTCTCTGTGCCGATGGCTGATGGATTAGCGTCGGTCATCGTGGCCAAGACCACGATGACGATCGCCCAGATCATCTATATTCTCCTTGGCATCGGCCTTGGCGTATGGATTTTGGTTCCGTCCAGATCGGCACAGGCTGATCACGTTTTAGGCATGGCCGCTGCTGTCAGTTTAGGCCTCCTCCTGTTCGCGACCGCCATGTTTATGGTTATTCAACGCCGAGGGCTTTTCGCCTTCGTGTTTCGCGTCATGGCGCGATGCGGGATTCAGATCACGGCACTTGAAGCCAGACGCGAAAAGCTGCTCGCGATTGACTATTCCCTCGTAGGTTTCTATATCCGCAATCGGCTGTCTTTTCTTTTCTCAATCAGCGCGTTTTTCGGCGGTTGGTTGGTGGAAGCTCTGGAGGTCTATGTGATCCTCCTATACCTCGGAGAACCTATCGATCTCGTGACGGCATTGTCCATCGATGCCATTGCCACGTTCATCAAAGGCGGAACGTTTTTCGTACCGGGGAGTATCGGCGCCCAAGAGGCCGGGACGCTGTTGCTGATGGCGGGCTATGGCTATAGCGACGTGACAGGGATGACGTTTGCCTTACTGCGCCGGGTGAGAGAGCTGATATGGATCGGGATCGGGTTGCTATGCCTGGCGTTTACGATGCAAGTGGCACGGTTGAGCGAACGAACGAATCGCCCTTAACCAGGCCGCCAGAGGGAGGGCAATATGGCAAGACGAATACTCCAGATCATTCCCGCTGACGGCTGGCATGCCGTCTATGCGATTTGTCCCGACCGCAACAAGAATAATCCGGTCTGGGTTGCTCCATTGGCCTGTTGGGCCCTCGTGCAGCAGGAGACAGTGCGATATGTGGTAGGCCTTGATTGCACCCTGTCGTTCTGTAACCAAGGCGACAACTTCCTCGGCTATTTAGCGCCGGGCATGAAGCCTGACATGTGGAAAGAGAAAGCTCTTCGGAACCTTCAGAATCCAAAGAGCAATGGTCCGGACTCTGGTGCGGACTATCCTTGACACACATGGATACGTGGTCTTGGAGACCGATAGTGGGAAGGATGCCGTGAAGACCTGCGAACAACATCAAAGGCTGATTCATCTCCTGTTGACCAATGTCCTTATGCCTGGCATGAGGGAAAAAGAATGTGGCCGTCTTCATAGGACCCACAATTAATGAGTTGATATGGGGAAGATATTGTTCGTCGAGGGTTTTCCAGAGTCTTATACGGATCAACAGCTGTAAGATTTCTTCGCTCCGTTTGGGCCAGTGGTATCCGCTCGTGTTGTCAGAGGGTGTACCGGGGAGTCCCTGCGGTTCGGCTTTGTAGAAATGGCTTCGGAGGAAGACGCGGCCCGAGCCCAACAGGCACTGCACAGAACATGGCTCGAAGGGCAATCTCTCATCGTCACCTTTTCAAAGTAAGAGAAACCGTCATGCACAAGAAGGCACAGCAATGGGTGGAAGGTAGAAGACTACGGACTCCGTTTCAGTGGTCAGCCGGCCGCTCCATGTTTTTCAGCACCATTGGAGTGTCGGTTTGTATTCTGGTCAGTGAGAACGGACGAGTGGATAGACATGACAGATTGGCAGATCCCGCAATCTTTACCCCCGATGAAAGGAGTCCAGCAATGACGATCCGAGCTTACAAGATGATCACCCTGTTCATAGCATCCGCAGCAATCAGCGGGTGCCTCTTTTGGCAAGGCCCACTATTATCTGCACCGTCCGGTGCGGATGGCCTCGCCGCGCGTCACAATGTTGCGGGGATTCAGGCGTACAAACAGGAGCAGTGGGATCGTGCCAAAGAGCATTTCGAGGCAGCGGTCAAGATTGCGCCGTCGCTCGCGGAAGCACATTACAATCTGGGCATGGTGTTATACCGGCAAGGGAAAGATGCCGAGGCAAAGCCTCACTTCCTGAAAGCGGCGGCGTTGGCGCCTGAGAACGACGTCATCCAGGACGCACCTCCGTTCACTAAAGTGGAGGCGCCATCCAGGCCCAGTGGACCCTCGGGCATGTCCGACGGGCACGGGCATAGTCACTAACGTATGGCATGCCGGTGGTCTGCACTTCGCACATCCTCAGGACCAACGGACTGTAACAAGGAGGGAGCACCATGATGAAGTCAACCCCTGCTTGCCTCATACGGAGTCGGGCACGCGAGCGAAAGAAACACTGGAGTTGATGAGCATGGATCCTTTCGCTCAAGAGATGAGCGAGCGTGGACGAGAACGTGCCCGAGACCAGGCTGGCCCGAGACCTTCGGTGCTTTTGCTGCCCGGGTTATTTGCGGGCGCCTGGATCTGGGAGCGCACTCGAAGGTGCCTTTCATCACGAGGGTATCGGGTACTGATGGTCGCGGACCCATTCGCCTTGCTCGATCTCGGCATTACGCCGATCTCTACGGTGCGGTCCTATCTCAACAAGTACTTCGACGAGTTGAAGATCAGCAAGGCGGTACTCTGCGGAAACTCCTTCGGGGCTTTGGCGGCGTTGGACTTCGCCGTTCATTTTCCACATCGCGTAGATGCGCTGGTCATCAGCGGTGCGCCCGGCTTCCCCGGTGAGGCGAGACTCGATGTGACCACGACGAGAACCATTACTCTTGAGTATGCTCATGCTGTTGCCGACTACCTGTTTTACGACCGATCCTGTCTGACCAACGATGTGATTGAAACCACCTATGCGCTTCTGTCCAACCGAACAGCCCTCATCAACATTGCCCGCGCACTGAAAGCGGCTCGGGACTATGACGTCGGGGGCATTCTCCCCCACATTGACTGTCCTGTGTCGATGATTTGGGGGGCTAATGACCGCGTGACACCGGTGTCAGAATGGGAGCACGCGATCTGGCTCGTCAAGCATGGGACGCTGAGGAAGGTGGCGCAGTGCGGGCATTGTCCCATGGTGGAACAGCCGCACGAGTTCAATACCGTACTTCTTGAGTTTCTGAGCCGGCTGGTCGAGGACAGAATGGCGCGGGAAGCCCACAAAAGAATCACCCCAGGAAGCAATTACTAACGTATGGCATGCCGGAGGCTCGCTGCACGAGCCTCACAGGCGAAGTTACGGAGGTGCGACCATGTACAAGCCTGCTCAGCCGGCCTACCTCATGCTGGTCAGTGGACTCGTGCTCTTTACGTTTGGGATGATTATTGACGTGGCCCAGCACGGTCTTGAGTTTGTCATGTCTGAGTTTCGCCATGCGCCATGGGCCCACGGCTTGCCACTGGCTGGCATCCTGCTGATCCTAGTCGGAACAGTTCGACTTCGGTCATCTGAGCGGTAAAGGTGCAGCGGATGAAAAAGAGCGAATGTGCCAGGCCTAATACTCCTGATACAGGGACGGTTGGACCTCTTCGTGACCTCCTTCTGAGGTGGCGCGAGGACGCCGGCGGGACGTACCAAACGTGGTTTTTATGGGAAGAACGCCTGAAGAACTTCCGATCCATACGGCGAGGCATCGGCGAGGTGGTCAGAGAAATCGAACAGGGCACTTTCGGGAACGTGTACAAGGGCTCTTCCCTAGAAACGGTAGTCGGGTCCATCGCTGAGCAGCGCCAGATCTTCAAGGGAGCCGATCATGCATTCCTGTGGAAGCCCAAACTGCGCATCCCTGATATCTATGAAAATCATGCCAATCAACTTGCCTTCGCACGATTCCTCGACAGGTGTGTCTGTTGTACCGATGAGGACACGATTCTCAAGTCAATTCAGGCGTTGGACCGGCAAGGCATCAAAGGCCTCGGCCCGGCGGTGGGCAATCTTCTCTACTTTCTGCACCCCACCCTCGCACCGCCGTTCAACACCGCCATCGTCAAGGGATACAATCGCCTGACTGGGGCTCGTGTGAAACTTGGCAAGTGGGATGAGTACCTCGCCATGCGCAGCGGGATGCTCCGACTGAATGAGCAATACCGAGATATGTTGTCGAATGACCTCGGAGCGCTTGCCGGGCTGCTCTTCGATCTCGGTGTCGAGCGGTATCCGGCGCCTCCACAGGAGGACGACCCTCAAGCGCGGGCTATCTGGGAGAGAGATCTTGCGGATGTCCGGACGACAGCGAAGACATTCGAGAAGTCGAGGGCGACTGCAGAAAAAGGAGACCGCACGCACACGGAAATTCAGGGGTGGTTGCGCGATCTCGGACAAGCGTTGGGCTTCGCGGTGTGGGTTGCTGCCAACGACCGCGGTCGCTCCCTCGGCACCGGCCGCCTTGGAGATGGGTGTCTTGAGGCGTTACCGTCCGTGTTAGGCGAAGGACCGGGCGCGGAAGCCGTGCGCTTAATCGATGTCCTGTGGCTGGATTCCGCCAGTGGACGGGTCGCCGGGGCCTTCGAGGTGGAGCATACGACGTCCATCTATTCGGGTGTGGTCCGGCTATTGGATCTGGCATTGGGCAGCGCCGCAGGGGCGGCGCATGGCCTCTTCCTCGTCGCACCGGACGAGCGCGAGGAAGATGTCAGAGCTCAATTGCGGCGCCCAGCGTTCAGTCGGGTGAGCGATCTCCAGGTTCGCTATCTGCCCTATTCCGAACTGGAACGGCACCGAGAAGCGATCGCACGGTTCGGGCAGGGGATGAAGCCCATCGAGGCGCTCGCGAGAAGACTTGTGTGAGCGATCTCAGAGCGGATCATCGAAGCGTCTGGAGACGACGCTGAATGCGCCATCTCCCGCCCCATGCAGGACCGTCACTTCGGCTGTTCGGCCACGATTGCAGCGAGGGCCATATGACCCGGGGGGGACCGTTGACGGATATCGACACCCGTCACCCCGCGTTGACCGACAATGAGCCGTGAATGCGTGTCAAAGAAAGAGGTCTTTATCAGTGCGGCTGTAAGTGAAAGGTCATGCACAAATGAACCTCGATCTCATTTCTAGACGTCTTTTGTTGAAACGTGCGGCGGCGCTGGGGCTGCTCGCCGCGGTGGAACATCTGGTCCCCGCCCGCGCCTGGCCGAGCGCCACCGCCACGGCCGGTTCACAGGTGCCGCTGAGCGGAGAGATCATCGATCTGACCATCAGCGAACAACCCTTTAGTGTTGACGGTCGAACAGGGATGGCGATCACGATCAATGGGACGATACCTGGTCCCGTGATTCGCTTGAAAGAAGGTCAACAAGCAACGCTGCGCGTCACGAACCGGTTGAAGGAAGACACGTCGATTCACTGGCACGGATTGCTCCTCCCCCCCAACATGGACGGCGTGCCGGGGGTGAGCTTCGCCGGCATCCAGCCAGGCACGACCTTTACCTATCGCTTTCCGGTCAAACAGAGCGGCACCTATTGGTTCCATAGTCACTCGGGCGGCCAAGAGCTTTTGGGCATGTACGCGCCGATGATCCTTGATCCCATCGAGCCGGAGCCGTTTCAGTATGACCGCGAGTATGTGGTGATACTCTCGGATTGGAGCTTCGAGTCGCCCGAAGCCCTGCTCGCTAATCTGAAGAAGCTCGGCGGCTACTATAACTTCCAAAAGCGTGCGGCGGGCGAGTTCTTGGCCGACGTGAGACGTATGGGCTTGTGGCCGGCAATACAGAACTACTTGATGTGGGACCAGATGCGCATGGACCCGACCGACTTTGCGGATGTCACGGGCTACACCTACACCTATCTGATGAACGGCTCGTCGCCCGCAGCCAACTGGACGGGGCTGTTTCGTCCAGGCGACCGGGTGCGACTGCGCTTCATCGTCGCGGCCGCCATGACCTTCTATGACGTGCGCATCCCGGGTCTCAAGATGACGGTCGTCCAGGCGGATGGGCAAAACGTGCAGCCCGTCGTCGTGGACGAGTTTCGCATCGGACCGGCGGAAACCTACGACGTGATCGTCGAACCCACCGAAGATCGTCCGTACACCATTTTTGCTGAGACGATGGATCGCAGCGGCTACGCGCGCGGCACCCTTGCGACAAGCGCGGGCATAAGTGGGGAGATCCCTGCACGCCGGCCCAGACCGCTCCGCACGATGGCGGACATGGGCATGAACATGGCTGGTATGGAGATGGAGGGCATGAAGCATTCTGACGACGCTCCAACTATGGAACCCATGCAACACGGTCCGGAAGCGCCGCCGATGCAAGGCATGCATAAGATGCCGGATATGGATTCAGGCGACCGACGTCGGTCGACGATTCCTGGCGCCGAACCTGTCAAGCATGGCCCCGACGATCACGGCACCGGCAATCAAGGGGTCGCCGAATATTCGCAGAATCGGATGGGGGAACCAGGGAGAGGACTGGAAGACAGTGCGCGACGGGTGTTGCTCTACACTGACCTGAAAAGCCTGGCGCCATACCCCGACCAGCGGGAACCGGAGCGCGATATTGAACTCCACCTCACGGGCCACATGGAGCGCTACATGTGGTCCTTCGACGGCAAGAAGTATTCGGAAGCAAACGAGCCGATTCGCTTCCGCTACGGCGAGCGGGTGCGCTTGACCTTCGTGAACGATACCATGATGGAACATCCGCTCCATTTGCATGGCATGTGGATGCACCTGGAAAACGGCGCCGGAGCGTCCCTTCCGCGGAAGCATACGGTCATTGTGAAGCCGGCCGAGCGGCTGTCCGTCGCCATCAGCGCGGACGCACCGGGACGCTGGGCGTTTCATTGTCACCTGCTGCTTCATATGGAGGCCGGGATGTTCCGCGTCGTCGAGGTGTCAGAGTGACCGGACCATGTCTCCCTGGCAGATTGTCTGCGAACTTCCTCGCCGTGTTTCTGCTCTGCTTAGTGGGCCAAGGCATCGGCGCACGTGGCGTCGGGGCGCAATCGACCTTCGGTCCCTCCCCCCATGTAACGTGGTCAGAAGGGACCGATAACACCTCTTCAAAGGCTCCTCGCCGTTTCATCGCTACGAGTGAATCGTTGAGCAGCAACGCTTCCACCGGACAGGATCTGACGCGACCAAATGTATCGCCGCAACAGGACTGGGCTCCGCCCGTCAACGATCAGGAGAACCATCTTTGGACTCTGTTCGACGTCCTCGAATACCGCCCAAGCCCGGGAGGGACAAAAGCGAATGACGACTACCGGTGGGATATCGAAGGCTACTACGGCGGGGACTACAACCGCCTCTGGTTCAAAAGCGAAGGGCAGCGGGGCAGCGCCTTCAAAGCGGACTACGACGTCGACTTTCAACTGCTGTATGGCCGGTTCATCCAGAAAAATTACGATTTTCAGATCGGTCCACGCGTCGAAACGCAAACGTTTCGCGGACGCAACGTGACCCGTGGACTCGGCGTGATCGGAATCGAAGGACTTGTCCCGTACAACTACGAATTGGAAGCCGCCATGTTTATCGATCAGAACGGCGCCGTGTCAGCCCGGCTGTCGTTGACGAAGGACCTGTTGCTGACGCAACGACTGATCCTCCAGAGTCGCCTTGAAACGAATGCTGCCATACAAAAGGTCGAGGAATTCACAACCGGTTCGGGTTTCAACAATCTCGAATTCGGCATGCGCCTGCGCTACGAGATTCGGCGCGAGTTTGCGCCCTACATTGGTATCTCGCTGGAGAGAAGCTTCGGCGAGACCGCCACGCTCGTGCGCCAAGAAGGGGGAGACCCGAGTCAGATTCGATTTGTTGTGGGTGTGCGGGCGTGGTTTTGAGCTATGCTGAGCGCACTGTAATGTGGACAACGGATGCGATGGAAAGCCTATGGCCGAGAACCGGAAGGCCAAATGGAAATCCTGGCTCATGCCCTCTGCCACTCGAGCCAGCTATTTGGCTGAAGGAATGTAAGCATTCTGTCCTCCAGGGAGAGGCGCGTCTGGAGTGGTGCTCAGGTTGCATGAAACCTGCTCTCCGTCCTACTGCGGGCCTGTCACTGGGAGGGTGGTAAAAGGAGCCGCCATTTGGAACGATCGGAGCGCAACATGGACCCGATGACACACACCAATCACGGACCGACGTCTGACCCACATGCTGGTCACACGATGTCGCACGGCCACCAGGGCCACGATCGCCACGCGGGCCATTCCGTGGCGATGTTTCGTGACAAATTTTGGTTGAGTTTTGTCCTCACGCTTCCCACGGTCTTCTGGTCGCCAGAAGTCCAACACTGGCTCGGTTACACGGCGCCCTCCTTCCCTGGCTCCACATTGATTCCCGCCATCCTCGGAACCGCCGTATTCCTATACGGCGGCCTTGTATTCGTGCGTGGAGCCCAGGGTGAGCTGGCCGACCATAGGCCTGGCATGATGACGCTCATCAGCTTGGCCGTCATCGTCGCGTTTGGGACGTCACTGGCGGCGACATTTGGTCTTTTCGAGATCGACGTGTGGTGGGAACTCGCCTCGTTGATCACGATTATGGTATTGGGCCATTGGCTCGAAATGCGAGCCATTTCCCAAGCTCGCGGCGCGCTCACGGCACTCGCCGCATTGCTCCCAGACACGGCCGAGCGGGTCACCGGCGCGGACGTTCGTACGGTGCCATTATCCGAACTCCACGTGGGTGACGTGGTCCTTGTCCGGCCCGGTGCGCGCGTTCCTGCGGATGGCGCCGTCGTCGAAGGCGCCGCTGAGGTCGACGAGTCGATGATCACGGGCGAGTCGAAAGCGGTCTCGAAGGAACCAGGGACGACCGTGATCGCGGGAACGGTCGCCGGCGGTGGCAGCCTGCGAGTCCGCGTGACCGCAGTCGGCGAGCAGACCGCCCTCTCCGGTATCATGCGGCTGGTGGCCGCCGCCCAAGCGTCGAGTTCTCGCACGCAAGTCCTTGCCGACCGTGCCGCCGCCATTCTGTTTTATGTGGCCGTCGCAGCCGGCGCGATCACGTTCACCTACTGGTGGGTGGCGGGGGACACCCAACATGCCCTGATCCGGACGGCCACCGTCCTCATCATTGCCTGCCCCCACGCCTTAGGGCTGGCGATCCCGCTGGTGATCGCCATCTCCACCTCACTCGGCGCGCGGAATGGGCTGCTCGTGAAGGATAGACTGGCCCTGGAACGAGCCCGCCTGTTGGACATGGTGATCTTCGATAAAACCGGCACGCTGACCCGCGGCGCTCCTGCAGTATCTGGAATTGCGGCTGTGCCTGGCACGTCGGAATCAGAATTGCTTGCACTTGCCGCTGCTGTCGAGGCCAACTCCGAGCACCCCCTGGCTCGGGCCGTCGTCGAAGAAGCCACACGCCGGGGCGTGCGCCAACTGCAAGCGGCCAACTTCGAGGCGCTGGCAGGGCGAGGGGCGCGGGCCATGGTGGATGGCAAGAGTATTGTTGTCGGCGGACCGCGCCTGTTGAGTGAGACCAAGGCCGCGGTGCCTCCGGAAGTTGAGAAGGTGGCGAGCGCCTGGGCGGCAGAAGGAAGGACCGTGTTGTCTGTCGTCGCTGAAGGACGGCTGCTCGGTGCACTTGCTGTAGAAGACGAGATCCGGCCCGAGTCGCTTGAAGCTGTCACCGCCCTGCATCGCCTGGGTATCCGAGTCGCGATGATCACGGGAGATTCAAAAACGGTGGCGGAGTCCGTCGCCCGGCGCCTCGGAATCGATGAGGTCGCAGCGGAAGTGCTCCCCGGCGACAAAGCTGCGGCCGTCAAACGGTTTCAAGCGGGCGGCAAGTCGGTCGCCATGGTGGGAGACGGCGTGAACGATGCCCCGGCTTTGGCCACGGCCAATGTCGGAATTGCGATTGGCGCGGGAACGGATGTTGCGATTGAATCCGCAGGCATCGTGCTCGTGCGGAGCGATCCGCGCGATGTGGTCGGAGCTATTGAGCTCTCTCGTGCGACCTACCGGAAGATGATCCAAAATCTCATGTGGGCGACCGCGTACAACCTCGTCGCCATCCCGGTCGCCGGGGGACTGTTCGTTCGCTGGGGATTCGATCTCCCGATGAGTGTGGGGGCCGTCGCGATGAGCATGTCCACCATTATTGTTGCGGCAAATGCGCAGTTGCTTCGTCGCCTGAAACTCCAGCGTGAGACCCTTTGAACGATACAGGTATCATAGGGGCGGCTCGGCTCGGAGCACATCTGCATGATGCTGGGCATAGAATTGCTAGTGCTTTCACTGGTTCCTTTAGTCTCCCAGCGTGACATCTGGCGAATAGGTTAGAAAATTGTCTCGATCTTCATCTAAGCAAGACGTCGGAAGGTGGTCTTTATGGGTGGACTTCAGCGGAGTTTCGTGAGTGCCGTAATGCTATGGTCATGAGCGTGCCAGCTAATCTCCACAATCGGTTCAGTAGACGATGGCGTGCGCCCCAGCAAGATAGATTCGCTCCATTTCTCGATTGCCGACTAGACCACAACTTCCAAACCGCGCTCTTGCACCAGGTGCAGCAGCTTGAGAGCGGTGCCCGTGGGCTTCTTCTGGCCGATCTCCCACTTCTGGACCGTCGACATACTCGTATTCAGAAGACGGGCAAACACTCCCTGGCTCACCCGTGAGGACTCGCGGACGCGCTTGATTTGCGCTGGCTTCAGCGGCGTGACGGGCGGCACGCACTGCCGGTCAAATTCTCGCAGCGTGAGCTGATCCATCACGCCAGCCTTGTGCAGTCCTCTCGCCGTTTCGAGGACGGCTTCAAGAATCGCTGATTTGGTCCTTCGCATAGCAATCCACCTCCATCAATTTACCTGCACGTTGAGCGTGGCCGAGCGCCTGCGCCGTGAGTGGGTGCTGTCCTCGTTTCCCCTGAGCTGGCCTAGGCTCCTTTGAAGTGTCCTAATTTAATTTTCACTGACCTAATTAGGACAGCACCCGAGCATCATGAGGCGCAGCGCCTCGTCTGCATAACCGGCATAGTCAATTCGAGGTATGAACAGGGAAACCGGCGCAGGCGGAACAATGCATCATTGATCGTCGACAGCCGGCTCACACATTCGGAGTCCTTCGGCAGTGCACGCTCCGGCTGGTAGAAAAGTCGTTGCCACCTATCCACCTGGTTGTCTGATGTGCTTCCAACCGATCGTTTGGGCGTCTGAATATGCCAGAATAGTTCTCCATTTGACCCGTCCAGATTAGGGCTTACGTTGTCACTGGATGAATGAGGTACCCGCAGCCGCCAATCCGCGTCCGGAAGGAATAACCAAGACCGAAGAACGCAACCGTCCTCAGGCGTGAACCGCCTCTCGTTTCCGCTCTTTTACTTTCACAGAGACTTCAACGCGCGAGCCAAGCTTATTGAGGATCATCATCAATCTGTCAGAGGTGAACCGTTCGAGATCGGCAGTTCGTATGCGCGAAAAGTCAGCGGCCGGAACCCCTGTCAGGCTTTGCGCCTTCCGGACAGTGAGATCTTTCTTATCAAGCGTCTTAATGATTTCAGCGGCCAGAATAGCCTTAAACTGTCGAATATCTGCATCAGGAATTTTCAAATCCTGATAGACGTTTCCGCTCCCACTGATAATATCTTCTTTCATTTGTATGACGTTATCTCTTCTTCGTTCTGTCTGGCCATGAAAGCATACCATCTAATTCTCGACAGTACGGGTCGCTGTCTTCAGTTTCCTCGTTTGCTGCGACTCCTCCCGCAGGCAGAGAGTCTTCCTCGAACCAGAGTAACGACAACATTCGATCCCAATCAGGCAAATACCTCGACTCCTCATAGAGAGCTCCCCCTCGAGTCCAGTCTTCAAACCATTCTGTGGGGTCAACCTCGCAGGGACCCTCTTGAACAAGTTTTGCTCCTTGCGCTGCCAGGGATGAAGGCGGCACACGATATCCAATCTGAACCCATGCTCCCATTTCTCTCAGGGAAGGGGAGCGGCTCGCGTAACGCACGATCCCATGCTCAGATAAGACAAATGTGCAAGGCATGTCGTTCAGCGCCGCAAAACGGGATCCAGTCGCTGTCAGCGAGGCCTTAAATTTCTTTCCCAATGTGACTACAGAATTAAATCCCAGATCTGCTGCATTTACTAACGGCTTAAAATGATCAGAGGGTAACAGAATTTCAGAGGCAAAGACGTCACAGAGCACTTCATTTTTAGGCCGCTTGGTATAACGTTGCGAATCACTCTTGCCAGTGTGTTCACTCGAAAGATCCAGATAAATATGTCCAAGTTCATGGCAGATGGTAAAGCGCTGCCGCTCTTCAAGGTGGTTCTTATTTACAATGATGTGCCACTTGTCTTTGATGGGTAGGGAGTGACCGGATTCGTTTTCAGGAAGTTCTGTCTCATATCGAAGCCCTGCATCGATGTCCTTGACATAGAGTTCCATTGAAACTGGGCATGTAAGATCTGGAAAGCTTCGCACAAAAGCACGAGCTTTCAAAATAACGGTAGACTCATCCACCTTCCATTTTCTCCCGTATCTGACGGATCTGTTTGAGCACTCTACGCCACGCCTCCCGTCCGTCTGGGCGCCCTCGCGAACGCATCTGTGCCGCAGATTCGAAATCGTCGAGAGAAAGGTCCTCATCCTCCAAGACCTCGTCTAATAGATCCTTCTCGACGGTCTGTCCCACTAGGAATCTCAAGATCCTGGCTTTCCGCTCACCTGGGCGCAGGGCTCGAATTAGTCCGGTCACAATCTCAACTGATGGATCGACCTTTGCGCCAGTCTCTAGCCTGTGCACATAGGCATGATCGACATCCGCGAGCTGTCCTAACTGACGCAGCGATAGGCCTTTTTCTGTTCGAAGACGCTCGAGAAACCCACCAAAGCCGATAGACATACCTCTCCCTTGACAAGCAAATGCAAACTTCGTAGTATGTTGTCTATGCAGACAACATACAGACTGGCTATGCGTACGTGGAATTACAGGACTTAGTATGTGATTCACGGCACCGTAGCCCTGTTGAGCAACAGCTGAGATTACACCGCTGCAGGCGCCAATGCAAGTCGCACAGAGTCGAATGGGGCAGGTAACGATTAAGAACAATTGAGATGGCTGGCTAATATCGGATCGTTCACGACATAGCGTGAGAAACACAACGGAAACAATACACCATAGGCCCATGAATTGACCAACCGAGGTTTGTTTGATGGAGAGTGATCACTCGAATCCAATCAAGGAAGGAGTCCATCCCATGAAGAATAATGACCGCTTCGTTGTCAACCATGAAGACGGATGGGCTGTAAGGAAGGCTGGAGCTGATCGTGCCAGCAGCGTCCATCGCACACAAGAGGAGGCTGAACGAGCTGCTAAGCTAACTGTTACGAACCTCGGTGGGGGAGAAGTGCGGATTCAGGGACGTGACGGGCAGTGGCGAGATTCCGACACTGTATCGCCTGGCAACGATCCCATGCCGCCACGTGACCGCAAACACTAGAGATGATGATGATCGGTCACAAGAAAAAGCCGATTGGATATAGCGAAGAGCGATGGCATTTTAATTTATCGAGGGAGAACAAACTATGGCAGGGGAAAAGACGGTTACAATTATTGTAGAAGGCACTCCGCACGAGTGGCCGAAGGATGAGATCACCTATACGGAAGTGGTCACGCTGGAAGTGCCAGACTACTCTCAGCACCCCGAAATCACATATTCCGTCAAGTACAAGAACGGCCATGGTAATAAACCTGAAGGAGTGCTCTCACCGGGTGCCTCTGTAAAAGTCAAGGAAGGTATGGTCTTCAATGTTTCAGAAACTGGTCAGTCATAACGACGACATCCGGCGCTTGGTCGAAAAGGGCTATGCAGCTACCTTCGACTGCAATTACCTCGTTATACGCGATATTCCATATCTGGGCAGTGATCGGAGTCTGCACATTGGCGCAATCGTTACGAAGCTCGAATTCATAGACCAGGAGCGAGTTACGCAAACAGATCATCAAATATTTTTCGCCGGGTCTATTCCTCACGGGCTGGACGGAATGCCGATCCCAAATCTCGGTGGCGGACCTACTCAGCTTCCATTGAGTGAGACCAGCAAGGATGTAGTCGTACAGCGCTCGTTTTCAAACAAGCCTAGAGCAACCGGAAAATTTCAGGATTTCTTTGAAAAGATTGAGAGTTACGTCAGCATAATATCCTGGCCAGCCATTGAATTACATGGCGTCACCCCCTATACATTTCGCGTTGTAAAAGAGGTCGCATCCGACTCCGTATTCAAATTTCATGACACACTGACGAGCAGAGCAGAGATCACAGACTTATCGGCGAAGTTCAAGGATGATGTGATTGCTGTAATAGGCATCGGCGGGACAGGCGCATATGTTTTAGATTTCATTGTGAAGACGCCGGTCAGAGAGGTTCGGGCGTTCGACCTGGATTTATTCCAGATACACAACGCCTTTCGTTCGCCTGGCCGACTTGAATCGACTGAACTCGGCAAACCGAAGACGGAGGTTTATCTTTCACGGTACGAAAACTTTCGGACGGGACTATCCGTCTCTCACAAGTTCATTGACGCCTCCTGCTCTGACGAGCTGAACGGTGTGACTTTCGCATTCGTGTGTGTCGACAAAGGTTCATCTCGAGGTCACATTTTTGACTTGCTCATTTCAAAGGGCATCCCCTTTATTGATGTAGGACTGGACCTGAATCGTAAGAAAGGCCCACTCAACGGCATGTTGCGCACAACTTATTACTCTGCCGAGCATGGCCAGAAGGTACGAGACAAGGGATTAGCTGAGCTTTCAGATCGCCCACAGAACCTGTACCGGACCAACATTCAGATCGGCGAGCTCAACGCGCTCAACGCGTGCTTGGCCGTTATCAGGTTCAAACAGCTGCGCGGGTTCTACTTCGAAGAGATTCCCTACTACCATCTTCTCTTCGGAGTCGGCGATCTTCATATAGCTGGAGGTTGGGAGTTCAATGAAAATTAGGCTGCAACGTGTCCATTACATGCCGAAGGAATTGAGGCCGGGTGTGCTCTATGTTTCAGAAGAATTCGGTGCTGCAGCGCATCTCTGCGCATGTGGATGCGGGTCCAAGATACGGACTCCGCTGGGTCAAACTGAGTGGACTATTGAGGAGACAGATAGTGGGCCGACTCTTCATCCTTCGGTTGGGAATTGGCAGCAAGCTTGCCAATCGCATTACTGGATATATCGTGGCGACGTTATGTGGTCTACCAAGTGGACGCCTGAGCAAATCGCTGCTGGCCGTCTTGGTGAGGAAACGCGCCGGCGCGCCTACTATCATAACCTTGATCGCCAACGGGGCGGGACCCTGCAAAGATTCTTGCGCTGGGTAAAGAGCATGTTTGAACGATAGTCAGTGTTCTATCGGACAGGTCTAAGCCCTCGCGTACTCATCGACCAAGTCCTTATGAAAAAGAATGTTTTCTAAGGACTTGACCTCGAATAGCCGGTGGCTACCTGTCGTAAATGTGCGAGAGAAGGGCCGGTCATGGAACAATTAACCATAGGTGAAGCATCGTAATTTATTGGGGAGCAGCCACCAAATCTTGTGTCGGTGGGAGTCGGGACTATCAAGAGGCCTCTTCGGGAAAGGTGTCACCTGAAGAGGCCTCTTTTTTGCCTTTCTAGGCTGGTGGCTGAGGAAATGAAATTGGCGAGAACACAACCTAAACTGTCGGGCATGAATGTGGGTCACACTCTGCATCTGGTCACTCGGGATATTAGGCCAACGGTAGATCGGGAACTGTGGGCTCGAGCAGCAGGTCGGTGCCAATTCAACGGATGTAATCGTATTGTCTATAAGTCTTCCGTTACCCAAGAGTCGGTCAATATTTCCGAAAAGGCGCATATTTACTCATTCTCTTCTCATGGCCCGCGCGGCCATGGTCCATTGAAGCGAGACTTGCATCTGCTCAATGAGGTGGGAAATCTGCTCCTCGTCTGCCACGATTGTCATAAGAAAATCGACAAGAGGAAGGACGGGGGCCGATATCCCGCTGATCTTCTTCAACAATGGAAACTTGAGCATGAAAGGCGGATCGCCCTTGTCACCGGCGTGGCACCCCATAAGAAATCGACCATCGTACTCTACGGAGCAAACATCGGAAATGAACGATCGCCTCTTCAAGCAGTCCAAGCTCAATGGGCGACGTTCCCCGATTGGTACCCATCGAACGAACACCCACTCTGTCTCAGTATGACCTGGGAAGGGAAAGACGACCAACGACAGTACTGGACGACGGAAGAAGAGAATCTCCGATTAGGATTTGAGCGCCTGATCGCTCCGCGCATTGCAGCTGGTGAACATTTCTCAATATTTGGGTTAGCACCCATCCCTCTATTGATCCGTCTTGGGACCCTCTTTACCGATAAAATTCCAGCGGAAGTGTATCAATTGCGGCGGGAGCCGGAACAGACCTGGCAGTGGAGCAGAAGCAGGCATAAGACTGACTATCAGATTAAAGCTCCGCGGACCTTCCGGCACCCGCCCGTCCTCATCATCGCGTTGAGCGCACCAATAGCCCATGATCGGGTAATCTCAGTGCTTGGCAGGGAAATGAGTATCTGGCAGCTCACCATTAGACATCCACACAATGATTTCCTGAAAACTAGGCGTCAACTTTCCCAATTTCGTGAAGCGGTCCGTCGTCTCATGGTGCGCATTGCAGAGAGGCACGGGCAACAGACACCTTTAGCGATCTTTCCCGCGATGCCCGTTGCCGCAGCAGTAGAGCTGGGAAGAGTGAGAATGCCGAAGGCCGACATGCCATGGGTGGTGTACGACCAGAACAAAAATGCGAGAGCATTCGTGAAGGCTCTCGAAATTCCAGGAGGGCCACATGATTGATGAGCTTCGCACTGATGTGTTGACCGAACTAATAGAATCGCTGGATATCCCGGACACGGCTTATCAGGAAGCATCCCGTCGCTATCAGGATCTCGCCTTATGGTTACAGGACGAATCAAAAGCCAAGAGTGCTCGATTCCGACCGAGTATTGGCCCGCAAGGATCTTTCCGACTGGGCACCGTGACAAAGCCATGGAAACGTGAGGACTATGATTTGGATGTCACGTATCGGCTGGAAAATGACATCACCACACGGTCCTATACGCAAGAACAACTAAAGGTGCTGGTTGGAGCAGATCTGAACGCCTATCGAAATGAGCGCCAAATTCACGAGAAGTTAGAAGAAAAACATCGATGTTGGCGTTTGAACTACCAAGACCGTCTGCAGTTTCATATGGATACAGTGCCGTGCATTCCTCACACGGAGAATGTTCGAGCTGCGATCCAACAACGGATCATTCAAGCGGGAACGTCACCGTTACTAGCTCAGGACATGGCCCAGTTCGCTGCGGCAATTACGGACAACCGACATTACCGCTACCGCCAGATTACGGATGATTGGTATATCAGCAATCCTGAGGGGTATGCACGGTGGTTTGAATCACGCATGCGGCTAGGTGATGCCTGGCTTGCCGCTCGAGTGCTGCAGGCACAGGTGAAGCACATTGAGGATCTGCCTGTGTTCCAATGGAAGACGCCTCTCCAAAAGGCCGTACAAATCCTCAAACGCCACCGTGATGTAATGTATGAACAAGACCCGGAGCGAAAACCGACGTCGATCATCATTACAACGTTGGCGGCCAATGCCTACGGAGGAGAAGTGGATCTTCCGAGCGCATTGGAACAAATTGTCAACAATATGGATGTGAGTCCTGACATTCCACGAGTGCCCAATCCGGTCAATCCACAGGAAGATTTTACGGACAAATGGAGGACACCGGAAGGTCGACGACTCCGTCTGGAAGAGAATTTCCTCATCTGGGCGGATCAGGCTAAAAAGGACCTCAGCACGATGTTATCTCCCCACAACCAGGGGCTCCTTCTTGATGTTGTCCAAAAACGTTTTGGCATCAAGGTCAGCGATGAGATCGCCAGGAAAATGGTTGGACGTCACAGCCCCACATCTGCCGCTATCCATGTTATTCGGGATTCGCCTCCTAAGCCCTGGTGTCGATGAGCATGTATGCGGCAATGGGACTGACGCAATTCCTCTCAAACTACCCGGGCATGGACGTATATCCCGTTCGCGGTTCAGATCTGCGATTAGAAGGCGTCTTTACGTTTTCTGCTGAATGGAAGGACTATGGTCTTCTTACCGATGCCTTTACCCTCCGAATCAACATCCCGGAGCTGTTTCCAAAGGCACTTCCTACCGTGCACGAATTGGACGGCCGTATCCCACGCACACAGGAATACCATATAAATCAAGATGATTATTCCCTCTGTCTTGGCTCTCCACTCAGACTATTGAAGGCTATCTCTGTTGAGCCAACCCTGAGTGGATTTAGCAAGCGGTGCCTGACTCCTTACCTGTATGCCGTTTCTCGAAAATTGTTGCAGGGAGGTGAGCTATTGTTCGGCGAACTTGCACACGGCCAACCAGGAGCACTTGCGGATTACCTTAACATGTTTGGTCTTGGGACCAACATTCAGGCCATGCGTGCTATTCGATATTTGGGAATGAAGAAGAGACTGGCGAACAAACTGTCCTGTCCCTGCGACTGCGGACGCCGGCTGGGCGTATGTACCTTCAACCGTCGGCTTCGAAGCTTCCGATTGCTTGCTCAACGGAATTGGTACAGGAAGGCTTTTTCGAACTTCTTAGAGAGCAATCTCGATAAGGGGTGTACGAGAAGCTTCAGCTACGTAGAACAAATGGTGCGGGAGGGACGCCTTAATCTTGACGAGCGAGAATAAGCACATATAAGGGGAAAGACCTCGCCAATTGAACTACGAAAGAACGACTATCTTTCATGAGACGAGTTCCAAACCAACAAACTAAGGGCAAGTTGGGCAGTAATTCGAACCGTGTCTTCAACGATATTCTGAAGGGACACGTTTTTACCGCCAAACCAGACTGATGCGTCCACCGCTTGTGGACTTCCGGGCTCTTCATCACGTTTAAGAAGAGCAGCCGCTCCCGAGTCGATCGGAAGGTTCCGCCTTGGCCAACATTGCGCTTCCTTCGCCCTGGGACTTAGCTCAAACCACAGCCGACCTTGCCCACTTGAGCAAATAAGCGCGGCATGACAGTCTGTCAGCTGAACAGCTCGTATAGCGGTCGCCGTGATACTGGTTTCGAACCGTTTTGCTAGCCACCGCACTGCCTCAAAGGTCAGGAGTCTCTGCTTTAAGAGTGGTTGGAACAAATATTGTGGGAGGAGCAATTCGGCCGCGTAGCGGTTTGCGACTCCTTCTTTATCGTGCCCATCCCATTTACAAGTCAGTTGATCATTATCACAAACCAGTGCAACTTTGCCGCGATGTTTTAACCAATGTCCCAGCTCATGAGCCGCCGAGAATCTTCTCCTCGATTCAGTCGCTCTCTGATTAACGGTGATAATTGCGCGATTGCTGAAGCCGATTATCCGCCCTTCACATCCTTCAAGCGGTTCATACATCACAGTTGCACCGCAATACTGCGCAATGGCTTCGATATCAATCTCGTGGGGAGCAGTCACGCCCAATGCTCTGAGTAGTGCTTGGGGATCGTCAGCAAGCATGATACGCCATCAAGGAAAGACGAGCCTTGTCAGAATATGATACAGGCATCATGGAGAAGGAGGTGCTCTTCCTCAATTAGGAGAACAGGAGACCAGCATAAAAGACAACGTGAATTTTATAGTACCGCGTGACCCGTCGCGACGGCAAGCAACAGATCAATTTACATGAGCGCCGATATACGAGTGCTGCCGTGGCGTTCTAGGCCCGTAAATGCTGCTGCTGACGGGCGAGCGTAAATTGATTTAGGGTGAAACTTGTTACCTGCGAGGGATGCCATTCCTAGGATTCGACATGACGTCTCAGATCTTGAAGTTTGTACAAATGCTAGCTCTTCTTGAATTTGAGCAGACCCAAGACATGTAACTGCCGCAAAAGACTGTCAACGTCTGCTGGCGCCATATCGCTCAATTTATGATACTGGCCGGTTAGCACCGCAGGCTTCAGATAGTGATGGTGTGATAAGCATGCCTTAAGAAGCTGTAACTTATCTTTCATGGATGTCGGCAATGACAGGCGGACGCGTTTTAGCGAAGCCACCTCTTTCTTGTAAGCCTCGCGAGACAAATTGAGCGCTTGGTGGCCGTAAGCACCTAGCGCCTCAGCAAACACCCTTGTGGCATGTTCTCCATACTGTTGTGGATCCAAGCCGCTTTCCCGAATTTCTTCGTCCAGTTCCTCTTCTGAAAGACTCATGATTGCCTCAGTCTGCATATCTAGTAGTCGTTCATATTGAGACCGGACTTCGTTCTCTTTTGTTTTCACTTTCATAACGCTCCTTCTAGGTTGCGCTTTCTGAGCTTACACGTAGCGCGGACTATTTGCATGTTGTATCTCGCGTATTGAGCTTGCGGAAGTTTTAGGTGACGGCAGATTTCCGGCCCACTTAAACCCTCTAGCTGTAGCTGAAACACCTTCTCTCCGAGGGAGTGCTGGCCCAATATAATTGCCATGTGATGTTTCACCTTGGACAGAAAGATCTCACGTCGCTTCAAGTCGAGCTCTTCTTCCGGGTTTGGAAGGGCAGTGGGGAAATCGTCTGCCGTCTTAGCCCGAACCTCGTCGTCACCATCATCCTCACTATTTGCATCAAGCGACGAAAGAAGAATCGGTTCCTGGTACCGTTGACTAGTGTGATGCTGTGCGTGGTTGCTTACTTGTGACCTGATCACCAAACGGAGGTGATGGCACATTGGGTAATTTTTGTTCCATGGTCGTGATCCTGCCAGTGTCGCGGCGATGGCTTCGTGTACAAAATCATCACCATCGCGTCCTCCGCCTAGTGAGCCAATACTAGTAGCAAGCCGCCCGGCTAACCACGTTAAGTTCTTGCGATCCTTCAGACTTAGTGCCTCGATCGCACGTCGAGCTTCATCCTGAGTCGCTACCATAAATGTTCTTCAGTCTCAAACTTACAATTGCTGGCTCAAAACTTTTTTTGATCGCCCCGTTAAAAACTGCCCAAAGATCAGTATTGGTGAGTATGTCTAAGGGGCTGTTTCCCGAGGAAACAAGGATAACACTAGAGATTGGGAAGGTGATGAGAAAAACAATTTGTGAACGGATAGCGGTCGAAACAGACGATATAAAACCGGTGTGGAAACAGCCTCGTGGAAGTTATGGGAACAATTTTTGGCAGATGTATAGCTGGAAACTAGGTCGAGACGTGCACTTTTACAGCAGCCTTGAGCGCGACCACGGCGTCATTGTAGAAGCCGATCCGAACGTCGTCCGGTTTTGCGAACAGCCCCTCCGCATCCGGATTAAGTTGGATGGCCGAGACCGTGAGACTGTGATCGACATGCTGGTTCACTTTACGGATGGTCGCACACAGTTCCGCGAAGTGAAGTATGCGAGTGCTGTGGAGAGTGCTGAGCTCGATTCGCGCCTAACTCGCCAACTCACCGCCCAGCAAGAATGGGCTTTTGTCACAGCCAATGACTACAAGATCGTCACGGACCACGAAATCAGACAGAAGCCGCAGTTCCTTCGGAACTGGAAACAGATCTTAAGCCATCTTGCCCCATATGCGTCTTATGATCTCGCAAAGATCGAATCTGACATCCTCGCAGCATTCGATGAGCGGGATTCATGGCCCCTCGGATACCTGGCGAATAATGTATCTCTTCGAGATCAGCAAGCCGTCAAGGCGGCGATCTTTCGACTTCTCCACGGCGGTCTCTGCACGGCTCCACTTGACCTATTTCCATTAACAAACTCATTGATTATTTCGAGAGGGACAAAATGAAAGCGCCGAAGCATAGGGTAGATCGCGACTCGCTCCCGCCAAAGATCAAAGATCTCTCACAGTGGCCAACGGTAAACGTCACTCTCTTGGCAGACGAAGATGCCCACTTAGTAGAGCGGCGTATTCTCGCGGTCCGCAACTATGTTGCGGGATGCCCGGTTAAAGTCATCTCAAAAGAAACTGCCATCCCACGGCAGGAAATACATCGACTGATGGATCGTTGCTTGGCGGAACACCCCGATGGAAACATCTGGGGATTTCGAGCTTTGGTGAAGGGTTGCCATATCAAGACATATGTTCGGACGGCACCTATAAACGGCTCAAGACCGTCTCAGCACGGTGGGGCCGCTGGTGCTTTGTCGATGCTGTTTGATCAATATCCCTGGATCCGAGAAGCCGTAGATGCCCTGTTCTTGAAAAAGGTAGAGGCCGGAGTAGTTCACGAATCCAGAATGCCCATCAAGGTCATTCATAAATGCTTCATTGATAAATGCAAGGAAACTGGCCTGAAGGCGAAAGACTATCCCTTCAATATGAACCATAGAGGAAAGCGTGCGCTTACGAGCTATCTACGTCGATTGCTCATCGCGAATCTGAAGACGGCTGTAACGGCACGTCATGGAGATGATGCTGCCCGAGCGCTCGCTTCGTCCGATGCGGGTCCGGACAGCATCATAACAAGACCTTACGAACGGGTGGAGTTTGATGGTCATAGGATTGATCTGTTTTGCACGATCGATCTGCCGAACCCGTTTGGGGGAATACAAAGGGTCACTCTGAACCGCCTGTGGTTGCTCGTCATCATCGATGTGAAGACACGTGCTATTTTGGGATATAGCCTCGTGTTAAACCCCGAATACAATTCGGAAGATGTGCTTCGATGCGTTAAGCATGCGCTTACGCCATGGAAGCCAATGACGTTAACTATTCCCGGATTACGGTACACACCAGGCAGTGGACTGCCTTCAGGAGTGTTCACTGAATGCGAGTGGGCCTTGTGGGATGAACTATGGTTCGACAACGCTAAAGCAAACTTGGCAGACGCAGTACGGATGAATCTCACTCGAGTCATCGGATGCCATATCAATGCCGGCCCCGTAAAAACCCCTCAACGTCGACCATTTATAGAACGACTGTTTCAAACCCTTGAGGAAAACGGTTTTCATCGGCTGCCATCCACGACGGGAAGTGGACCTAACGATTCCCGTCGTGATGATCCGGAAGCAACAGCTCTGCGCTTAAACATTTCATATCAGCATCTAGTTGAGTTGGTTGATGTCTTGATTGCTCGATACAACGCCGAGCCACATAGCGGATTGGGCAACCGGTCTCCACTTGAGATGTTGGAGTATCTCATCGTCAATCAAGGATACGAGATCCGAACACTGCCTGAGCACAAACGGCAAGATCTAGCGTTGCTGAATATTCGAGTCATGCGGTGTATTCGCGGGGATCTGAAGGAAGGGAAATGTCCCTATGTCGAGTTTGAAGGCGTGCGCTATTATAACGATCTCCTCCGGCGCAGTGCGGACCTCATCGGGCACAAACTCTCGCTTCTTGTCGATCCCGACGATCTACGTTGTGTTACTGCCTATCTTGAGGATGGTCGAGAATTCGGTGTGCTGACTGCGCATGGGCTTTGGGGCCGGACGCCTCATAGTCTCACCGTTCGCAAAGCGATCAACGCACTGCGCCTTCGCAAGCTGATCTTTTATACGGATAGCGATGATCCCATTCGCGTCTATATGAAGTATTTGAACGGTCAAGCACCGACGAATAAACGGGCAGCAGGGCAGTCGGCAAAGCTTCAAGCCGTGCTTGAGTCAGTTTCCTCGCCATCGCCCACCTTGTCAGCAGCTGATGAACCAGAATCGGACCCGCCATCATCGTCGCGCAGGGGCTACACCCCGGTCATGAGGAAAACCCGCCTCGTTTAATACCAGTGAAAGGAGTTCTGAATGTCGCATGCGCCGCTATTGAGGCCTTCTCTGCCTCCTGGAACCCACCCTGTTGAAACAGGACGCTATACATTATCTACGCCGCCTCTAGGTCGATTTTGTGACGATCTCAAAGGTTGGATTAAGAACCGGGCTACAGGAGCCATAGTGACAGGGCGACCGAGAACTGGAAAAACAAGAGGCATTCGATTTGGCGTGGAGGAAATACGCGATGAACTTGGGACAACATTCCCCATCATGACCTTTTCGTGCGAGGACCATCAGCGTCCGACCGAGGCACGATTTTTCGAATTCTTACTCAGAGAATTCGGCCACAGTCTCAGTCACAGTGGAACTACCGGCGCAAAGCGGGCCAGGTTAATCCAGCTTTTGATAAACAAAGCGTGCACCGATCACCATAGCCGTTTGATACTAATCGCAGATGAGGCGCAGAGACTCAGCACACCGCAATATAATTGGCTGGTTGATATCTACAATGTGCTGGATCGCCACGATATCGCGACAACCTTTGTACTTGTTGGGCAGCCTGAATTAGCTAATCAACGAGACGTCTTTGAGCAATCCAAGAAAATGCAGATAATCGGTCGGTTTATGGTCCATCTACACGAATTTTCCGGCCTGCGAAACTTTAAGGATTTCACATACTGCCTTAAGGGCTATGACGAAGGATCAGAATACCCGGAGGGCAGTGGCTGTTCCTTTACTAAATATTTTTTCCCCTCAGGATTTGAAGCGGGATGGCGTTTGACTGATGAGTCAAAGGTTCTCTGGCAAGCCTTCCAGGAAGTGCGCGCTGAAGCGATGCTGCCTGGCAAAGCGGAAATCCCGATGCAGTACTTTTCGAGAACAGTGGAGTACGCTTTAAGAAATTATGGTTCCGTCGAGGGTGGGAAACCGACGATTTCGCTGGAGCAGTGGAAGGAAGCAATTGAACAGTCGGGATACCGTGATGCAGGACGATATATATGATGCAGGGAACCACAGTGAGTGACCATATGATAATACAGACAAAATATACTTGGGACGTCAGCCAATGCTTTCCGTTTGAGTCCACATGGTCATACCTTCAAAAGTTTGGGGGCCTTAACGCGTGCGGTGCCCGCGACATTCAACGGGAATTTGGAATCGCCTCCAAAAGACAACATCCTCAGAACTGGTCAGACCGTGATCGGGACCTACACGGGTGGGGAGCACTTGACCCTTCGATTATGAAGGAAGCGTTACAGTTGACAGACGTACAAGTTCGGACAGCACAGACCAGGAACTACATCAGACCGGAGGAGATAAAAGCCCTAGCGAGTCGCTCTCTTCGTTACTGCGCTTCATGCATCACGACGGGGTTTCACACTCCATTGCATCAATTGCTAATCACTTCAACATGTCCTATCCATAATACGATGCTGCTCAATACCTGCCTGCATTGCGGCAAACCAACACCGCTATACGCATTATTGAGGCAGACATTTTACAATCCCTATGGTTGTCCGGAATGCGGAGAAGTCTGGCTGAAAAAATCCCATGTCAGAGAGGTTACAGCAGGGGAGCACGCAGAGCGTTTTCGTATTCTGTTGGAAATCGAAGAGTGGCTAAACAGTAGAAAGGAAGATCGAACGATTGAAGGAGAGATCGCTCGGTTAACGCGGTTCGCATCTAGTGAAGATGATTTCCACGCATCTGTACGACGGATCCCTGAACGCTGGGCGGATGTATTGGGAGTGAGAACTCCTCATCTTGTGGGTACTCTGCGGGACACGGACATCCATATAACAATTGAATATGCGACGACCAACCTTCCGGCGCCAGACTTAGAGGGTTCTTTGAGCAATAAGCCATTTTTCAATGTATATCGGGCAATTCGTCGCTCACTAACGCGACGACTTCGCAAGAATCATCGGCATTGTCTTGAAAAGATGGGTCGAAGTATTTGGTTCCCAGTTACTGGCAGAGAGTTGTCGATGCGACGACTTTGCCCAGAAGCGTATGCTCTCCTCCTCTGGAGGATGTTTTGGGAAAACGTCGACATTCCACAAAAGTTTTTCTCAAGGCAGTTATTGCTCATCCGAAGCGAGGCAGTTCTTGCCTCAGATCGGATACCATCGGGACTCCCAGAAGAAGCTGCTATCAGAATATTTGGGATGGAATGCCTGCGAACGTTTCGGCGATGCCTGGAACTAGGCGCCTCAATGCAGCACAAGGATCACATAACATTTCCGCTGTATCGCCTGCACAACGACCGTGGCATGGAATGGATATTGAAGGTAAAGAGTACCGGCACTACGCAGGGACTTCATTGGTGGTGGCCAAAGCGGTGGGAGCGGGCTCATTCATTTCAGAGGCACAATTCCAAGCTAACCCAAGGATCCTCACTCAAGATTGCATGTTAAGTAGGCATGGCGTTTGAGGGATGATAATTGGTTTGATTTGCACAACACGGGAACACCTTCTAATGAGTGAAAAAACGCCAGACCATACTAAGCTCATTTTTGATATACTTCGTGCCCAACTTATCGTCCCACAGGATACTCAGAACAATGTTTGATCGTAGGCTGCTCAAGAGCATTAACAGCGAACGTTGTTTTGCCCTCGTAGGCTCCGGACCATCCTGTGAAATGGGATATCCATCCTGGGCCAAATTGGCTGAAAGCACCTATAGGGTAGTAAAGGCCTCGGGGGTGGTGAAGGATGATGAATCGTATAAAAAATACTTAAAAACTAGAGATTTCCCCGGTTTATTCCGACAGGCTGAACTAGATCTGGGAAGCCGAAATAGGCTTGTCGAAATAATAAGACCCCTGTTAGTTCCAGAACAGAAAGCCCGCGGCTTCATTTATGACTTCCTCACGAGATGGCCTTTTGCGTGTTATTTAACTACCAACTACGATGACGAAATCGCCGCTCACCTCTCGCGAAGAGGTGTTCACTATCAGACAGTAAGGAATAGGATCGAGGACTTTTATTCTCTCCGCGACGGTGCAAGTCACCTTATTGTGAAATTGCATTCTGACCTGGACCATCCTGAGGAATGCATTTTGACATCGCTAGACTACAAAAAGCTCTCCACTGATGATGCAGGAAAATACTTTCGCGATAAGCTCCGTGCAATATTCGAGATGTTCGATGTGTGCATTGTGGGGCATAGCTTATCGGACTTTGATTTGAGCATAGTCTTACAAACCGCTAAGCAAACAGCCAGTCCAAACCATCCAATATTCTGTATTGTTTCAGATGTGACTGACGCCGAAAAGCGGGACTTCCTTGAGAGATATAATATTGCCGTAATTCCATATGACAATTTTGACGGCCAACACACAAGGCTCCGTCGTATTTTATCCTTAGCTGATAAATTTATTGTACCGAGCGAACAGCGCTTCGGTGGCAAGGTTCCACACCCACCAAGTGAGGACGAAACTGAGGCAGCCGCAGCATTGCTGATCTATCGGAAGTTGCATGGCAGCGGAGACAAAGATGTAGCGAGCCCGTCAGAATATATCGGACCATTAATTCTTCAGGCATTACGCTCTGCCGCGGAAGGAGCAACTTCCATCGATGTCATATTGACACTCGAGCCTCTAAAGTCGACGGTGCGTAACGAGTCTATCCGGGAAGCCGTTAGGCAGTCTATCGAGACCCTACAGAGGGACAAATTAGTCGAATTTAGGGGAGACAGTTATGTCGTTTCCCCAAAAGGTGTTGAACAGCTAACGCAGACAGCATATGTGCGAGAGATCGAACAGAAGCAAGCCTATGGTCAGTTTATAGCTACACTTAAGATATCTTATCCTCAGCTCTCTTCAGCGGACGAGGCTAAAGCAACTAAGATTTTGAATGATACGATCGCACTTATTTTTAAAGCCAGAGGAGTTTCAATAGCGAGTGCTGTCTTTTCGGGGCAATCTATTCGTGCTGAAGACCTAACCGATATTTTTGGCGTTCTATCGACCATGGCTACTACTTTGCCCCATGGCGATCTTCGGGCGTCTTTTGTTGAGGCTGCCCATGCGTTCATCGTCGAACCAACGCCTCCACAAATGCAGTACTTAAATTCGGTATCTCAAGGCTATTTTCTCTACCACCTAGCAGGCTTAGATCCCCTCTGCACTAAGATACGGCGGGACCTGTTCCAAAACACAGCGTGGTTATTTGACTCAAGTGTCCTCCTGCCGCTGGTCGCAGTCGGGTGTCACAACCATGATTATGCTGTCGACTTATTCTCTCGGCTTCTTTCACTCAATGCCACTAGTTTTACAACCAGGAGGCTACTAGATGAGGCTTGGGACCACTTGTCATGGGCTATAGACTTTGTTCGTTCTAACCCCTTTGACTCAGCTCGGTTCCTTGCTGCGGCAATAGTGAGTGGGGGATTTAAGCAGAACCTCTTCATAGACGGGTTCGTTCGACTATCTGCTGAAGGTCGAGTAGGAACATTCGCAGACTATCTACGGCTGGTTTGCCCGACTGGTGTCTCACAATGTGGGTTTGACGCGCAGTTCTCACGGTATAAGATTTCAATCTTGGACATGGAGTTCATGGTTGGCTTTAAAGAAGAAGACCTGAGCCAGGTTACGGATATTGTGCATTCAATTAAGGGAGAAAGAAGTGATCGAGGAACGTACCGTAACGAACGCCAAGTTAAAGCGGAGGCTGAGGTTCTACACCTTATAAGGAAAATTCGAGATGGCGGTTACGGGATCCCGAATCATTCTGTTGAGATCGAGAAAACATATTTTGTTTCACAAAGTCGAATTCTCGACATCGTGTCGCCACAGGATAAGTTAACTACGTGGACACCCGAGGCTTTCTACAGATATCTCAATTCACTGCCAGGGGAACAGACCGATCCTAACCTCTTGCAGCAATGTATGCTTCACGAATACTACTATGCGGGTGTGTCGTTTATCGATAAGCCTCGATATCTAAAGTTTTTTGGACCTTCTATCAATGTGTCGAGAATCTCTTATAATGAAGAGAAGACCAGGTATCTCGAACTTACTGAACAAACGAGTTTAACTGCACTGGATGAGGCCTTTGATCGCACACCAGATCTAGAGAAGCCGTTTTTTGTATCGCAAATGGGTTGGCGAGCAGCAGAGGCAGCACAAAATCGCGAAGCAGTTGCTGTAAGGAAAGCCAGTGAAGCTGAAGCCAGGGCTAAGGTTCTTGAAGCACAATTGAAGAAAAAAGCAAAAGTTACTGAAGGACATGAGTTAGCCCGACAGCGAAATCTAAAGGACCAAAGACATCAAAAAAAGAGGTTGCGGCAAGCGAAAAAACGGGCCAGAAGAAAGTCTCGCTAGTGAGAGTTGTGCGAAGAAATAGGCACCAAGAACTCAATTCAGGAATCTAGAGTCTGCCTATAGAAGGGAAGGCTTACGTTGAGATTGCATTGGTCTTTTTCATAATTTTTACTTCCGAAATGTAATAAGAATTGGTTGGTCGGTGTCCGTAGAAGTAAAAGTCTTTACATTACGTCTTGCGTAAGTCTTTGTAATTTCATCATTCCTCTCTCGTCAGTATCGTGCTTTCCCAGATCAGACCAAGAAGTAAATCTGCTGACAGAGGCGCGGACGGAAGTAAATCTGTATACACAGGTGCGGCATCAATGATGCGTTTCAGGATTGAGCGATCGTGGGAGAGGATTGAACTGTCGACACCAGCCTTTTCAGGACATGATCGCTCTTTGTAACGAGCTGAAACAGCTGGTGTTTTTCTGCCTTGGTGAGCGTGGGCAACCAAATGGACAACCGGTCTCGGTGCATGTCTTGGTAAGTTATTGGGCGTTGTGGTCCGCTCGGTGCGCGGAGAGTCGCTTCAGATCGCGTGCACTCATGATATTTCAGCCTTGACAGGGTGGACTAGCCCGCGTTAGGTATCTTGGCTGATAATTGAGTAATCTCTCGGATGCCCGCTAGGGCGTAACAGGGAAGTCCGGTGAAAAACCGGCGCGGTCCCGCCACTGTAAGTGGGAAGCTCCCCCGTTTTAGCCACTCGACAAACTTGTTGGGGAAGGCTGGGGGTAGCGTTGAAGGTTCGACCTTCTGAACCTATGAGCCAGGAGACCTATCCGAGCTGACATAGTACGGTTTCTCCGCGCGGTAACGGAGGAGATCTCTCCTGCCTTTTTGGCATGCGACCTCTTGTTCCTGTTGTGGAGCTGGAGGTTTTTTTATGCCGGCAGCCTCTCACACGGTTTGTGTCGCATGACGACGGGATTGCTCATCGTCGGGCACGGCAGCCGTGATCCCAATGCCAATGTTGAGTTCGAGGCCTTGGTGGCGGCCTTTCGCGCGGCGCGACCCGATCTTGATGTGGCGCATGGCTATGTGGAGCTGGCCCGCCCGTCATTGGCCACCGCGCTTCGCGAGTTGGCGCAACGGGCCGATTCCGTTGTGGTTCTGCCGTTGTTCCTTTTTGCCGCGGGGCATGTGAAGAACGATAGAGGGGGCTCCGGAAATTCGGACAGTGTGGTAA
>FRDC01000061.1_pt1 | contig 59309 bp, 47 predicted proteins | sample 1106171 | NCBI WGS metagenome assembly FRDC01 (sample SAMEA3930566, study PRJEB13176) | freshwater metagenome | biome: Drinking water system; feature: drinking water; material: water | place: Singapore | collected 2014-12-20 | reverse complement strand
TCCTCTAGACGTCGCTTCCGACAGCCACATCATTACACACCTACCTGGGTGCGGGGGCCGTTCACCCCATCACGTCAGCAGCAGCCATCGTCGCGCCGCGATTGCGGGCAAGTCGGTGTGCGCATTGCAGCGAGCGAAGCGTGCACATGACAAGGGCTCGCGGGTGCTGCGCTACTGGGATTCCGCCGTCGACGCCCTCGCGTTTACAGCCGGCGGCTGCGGGACGGCGGGCGGGCGTCGTCGCAGCATCCAGCGGGGCACCGCTCAGCTTTCAAGCGAGGCTGCAAAGCTGCGAATGGCGGCCGCGATTTCCGCCGCGCTGTCTTCTTGCAGAAAGTGCAGGCCGGGCACGGTGACTTCGCGCTGATTGGCCCAGCTCCGGCAATAATCGCGCGCCGGGCCGACCAGGATCGAGCCAGGATCAGCGTTGATGAACAGCTTCGGCGTGGGGCTGGTGCGGTGGAATTCACCGTAGCGGCGCGCCTTTTCGACAATCTCGGGCGGCTCGCCATCGAGCGGGATCTGGCGCGGCCAGGCGAGCATCGGCCGGCGATCCTCGCCGCCGGCTAGGAACGGACGGCGATATTCGTCCATCTCCGCTGCGCTCATCTCGCGCATCACCGATCCGCGCAACACGCCTTCAATGAACAGGTTCTTCTCGAAGATCAACTTTTCCCCCGCTGGCGAGCGGAACCCTTCGAAGATCGCCCGGGCGTTTTCGGGCCAGTGCGCCCAGGTCATCGGCGTGACGATCGCTTCCATATAAACGATCCCGCTCACTCGGTCGGCATGATCCATCGCCCATTGCAGGCCGAGCGAGGAACCCCAGTCATGGATGACGAGCAGGATATCGTCACCCAGATCGAGTTGATCCCACAGCGCGCTCAGATGGGCATAATGCACGTCCCAGCTGTAGCGGGTGTCGCCTTCGCCAGGGATCTTCTCCGAATCACCCATGCCGATCAGGTCGCACGCGACGAGCCGCCCCAGCCCCTCGCAGCCCCGCATGATGTTGCGCCACAAATAGCTCGAGGTGGGGTTGCCGTGCTGGAAGACGACCGAGCGGCCGCTCCCCTCATCGATATAGGCCATCTGGCGGCCCAGCACTTCCCGGGTTCGCTTGGCGGCGAAAGGCTGTTCTGACAGGGGGATGGTCATCGCGATGATCTCCATGATCGGGTTAACCCGCGCTGCTGTAGCGTACGCTTCAACGTCGACCCTCGCTAGCGCCCCTGGAACACCGCGGGGCGGCGCTGCATGAACGACATGATCCCCTCGGTCGCATCGGCGCTGCCCATCACCCGGTCGCGGACGGTCGCCACCGCGGCGATCGCGGCCTGCTCGCCGCCCTCGATATATTTGCGCCCGGCCTCCTTGGTCACCTGGATGCCGAGCGGCGCGTTGGCGACGATCGTTCGCGCCAGCGTCATCGCGCGCTCGACCTGGGTGCCGGCCGGCACCACTTCCTGCACCAGCCCGATCCGATAGGCTTCCTGCGCGCCGAACTCGTCGCACAGGAACAGGTGGTACATGGCGTTCCCCCAGCCGGCGCGGGTGATGTAGCGGAAATGCGCGCCGCCCAAGGGCGCGATGCCGCGCTTCGATTCCATCTGGCAGAAGCGGCTGTCATCGGCGGCGACGACGATGTCTCCGGCAAGCGCGAGCTCGATGCCGATGGTGAAGCAGATGCCCTGCACCGCCGTCACGATCGGCTTGCGGCACTGGTTCTTCAGCCCGAACGGATCGATCTGCCCCTCCGCGAGCGGCTTGGCGGTGGCGCCGGGACCGAAGAATTTGGGCATGTCGAGCCCGGCGGTGAAATGATCGCCCTCGGCGCACAGCACGCCCGCCCACAGCGCATCGTCCTGTTCGAGCAGCGTCAGCGCGGCGGCGAGCTGTTCCATCATCTCGGGAATGAAGGCGTTCTTCTTGGCGGGATTGTCGATGATGATCTTCAGAATGTGATCGTGGCGCTCGTGGCGTACCTGCGCGGGGCTGGGCTCGGTCATGGCCGTCTCTCTCCTTGTTGTCGGTGGGTGGGGCGGGTGGGCGTCACACCGAAGTGACGCCGCCATCGACCGCCAGCGTCTGCCCGGTGATGTGCTTGCCGGCGTCGCTGGCGAACAGCAGCACGGTGCCCTTCAGATCCTGATCGTCGCCGATGCGGCCGAGCGGCGCGGCCTTGGCGAAATGCTCGACGCCCAGCCTTTCGAACGTGCCCTTGGTCATGCGCGAGGGGAACATGCCGGGCGCGATGGCATTCGCGGTGATGCCGTACCGGCCCCAGGATGCCGCCAGCGCGCGGGTGAAATTGATGACCGCGCCCTTGCTGGTATTGTAGGCGATCAGTCCATCCGCCCCGCGCAGCCCCGCGATCGAGGCCATGTTGATGATCCGGCCATAGCGGTTGGGGATCATCGACAGCTTGGCGATCCGCTGCGACAGGATGAACAGCGCGCGGATGTTGAGGTTCATGATCTTGTCAAAAGCATCGATGGGGTGGTCCTCGGTCGGCGCGCCCCAGCTCGCCCCGGCATTGTTGACGAGAATGTCCACCTTGCCCAGCCGGTCGATCGCGCTGTCGGCGAGCGCGAAGATCGCCTCCTCGCGGCTATTGTCGGCCACCACATAAGAGACGTCGATTCCCCGGCCCTGGAGATGCGCCTGCGCTTCCGCCAGATCGGCTTCCTTGCGCGACGAGATCACCAGCCGCGCGCCGAAATCGCCGAGCGCCTCGGCAATCTGGACGCCGAGCCCGCGCGAGCCGCCGGTGATGAGCGCGGTCTTGCCAGTAAGATCGAACAGCTTGGTGGGGTCGGTCACGATCAATGTCCTTCCTGCAAGGGAGGTGAAACGAAACGGGTGGTCAGAAATCGACGGCGGCGAGCGCCATCAGCGGCGCGGCGCCAGTGCGTGCGGCGGCGAGGTGGGTCTCGATCTGCGGCATTTCGCGCAGCGCCCAGAAATTGCCGATGGTGATCTTGCGCTCCAGGAAGGCCGGATCGCCGTCCCGCCGGTCGAGCGCTTCGAGCGCCGCCACGCCGATCCGCCCCCACATGAAGGCGATCGCGACGATGCCGAAAATCGCGAGCACGTCGCTGGCGATCGCGCCGATCGCGTTCCGATCCTCGCCCGCCGCCGCCGGCAGCGCGAGCGCCCGCCGCAACCCGGCGAGACCGGCGGCAAGCGCCGCGCTTTGGTGGCGCAGCGTTTGGTGCGCCGCCATCGCGCCCAGCAGCGCTTCGATCTCCTCGATGAAGCTGGCGACGCCGAGCCCACCTTGCGCCGGCACCTTGCGGGTGACGAGATCGAGCGCCTGAATGCCGTTGGCACCTTCGTAGAGCTGGAAGATACGGCCATCGCGCACCTGCTGTTCGACGCCATTGTCGCGGATATAGCCGTGGCCGCCATAGACCTGGACAGCGAGATTGGACGCCTCGAACGCCTTGTCGCTGCAATAGGCCTTGACCACCGGCGTCATCAGCGAGGCAAGCGCGCCGGCGGTCGCGCGCCGATCGGCGTCCGGGCTGAGTGCCTGTTCGTCGAGCAGCAACGATACCCACAGCGCAAGCGCCCGCGCTCCTTCCAGAAAGGCCGCCTGCTTCAGCAGCATCCTGCGCACGTCGGGATGGACGATGATCGGATCGGCGCGGCCACTGCCGCGCGCGGCGGGATCGGCGGCTCGGCCCGACAGGCGCTCCTTCGCGTACGCCGCGCTTTTGGCATAAGCGGCGGCGGCGGTCGCGATCGCCTGGACCCCGGTGCCGAGCCGCGCGCCGTTCATCATGTCGAACATCGCGCTCATCCCGCTCGACTTTGATGCCGCCGGGGCATCGGCCTTGGTGCTGCCGAGCTTCCACCCGATCGCGCCATCAAAGTTGAGCACGGTCGTCGCGCTGCCCTTCAGGCCCATCTTGGCCTCGAGCCCGCCGACCGAGACGCCGTTGCGCCGCCCGGTCAGCCGGCCCTCGTCGTCCAATTCCATCTTGGGGACCAGGAACAGCGCCACCGTCGCCAGATCATCGATATAGCGACCATCACCATCGGGCAGCTTGGCGAGCACCAGATGGATGACATTGTCAGTCAGATCATGATCGCCGCCCGAGATGAAGATCTTGGTACCGTCGATGCCGAACCGGCCACCCGGCAGCGGCGTCGCCCGGGTCGCCATCAGCCGCAGGTCGGTGCCGCAGGCGGGTTCGGTGAGGCACATCGTCCCGGTCCAAGCGCCGCTTACCATCCGGGGGACGATATGCGCGCGCATCCAATCGGTCCCGGCGCGGGCGATGCTGTGCATCGCGCCGCGGGTGAGGCCGGGATAGAGCAGCAGCGCGGGATTTGCGCAGGAGGCGATCTCGTTCACCGCGGTGCCGATCACCCCGGGCAAGCCCTCGCCGCCGAGCGCCGGGCTGACGGTGAGGCGGTTCCATCCGGCGCCGCAATAGGCATGATAGGCATCGCCAAAGCCCGGTGGCGTCCGCACCACGCCGTTTTCCAGGGTGCAGCCATGACGATCGCCGACCGCGTTGAGCGGTTCGAGCACGCCGGCGGCGAACTCCGCCATCGCTTCCACGATCGGCCGGGTGAGATCGGGCGTGAGATCGGCGAAGCCCGGCAGATCGCCGCGCCGATCGATGCGCAGCACATCGTGCAGCAGGAACATGAACTCATCCACCGGGATGCCGCTCGATCGAGCCATCGTCCTCTCTCCCGCCTTTGACCATCTCCCCATCTGCATGATCTCCGCCATGCTCGCTGGAGCGTCTAGCTCGCCTTTTTGCCGCAACCCTGTTATCGGCTGCTGCGCTTGGCACCAAACAGCATGATAGTCATCATGCAGAGAGTCAAGCCGATGGGATCGAGGAACCACCATGGGTCATTCGCGGGCGGAAAAGGCGCAGAGCCGTGAACGCATTCTGAGCATCGCCGGACAGATCATCCGCGAACGCGGCATCGACGCGATCAGCATCGCCGATCTGATGAAGCAGGCCGGGCTGACCCACGGCGCCTTCTACGTCCATTTCGCATCGCGCGACGCGCTGATCGCGGCGGCGCTGGAGCGTGCCTTGCAGGATGGCGAGGCGGCCTCGGCCGCGGGCAATCGTAGCGGCGGCAAGCGCACGGTGAAGTCGATCGTCAACGGCTATCTCAGCCGCACGCACCGCGATGGCCCCGCCGCCGGCTGCGCGGTATCGTCGCTGTCGGGCGAGGTCGCGCGCGGCGGGGCGCTGACCCGCAAGATCATGATGGCCAAGCTCGATCGCTATTTCGAGAGCATGGCCGCCGCCAGTACGTCAGCCTCGGACGATCCGGCGCGCGCGCGGGACTTCGCGATGGGCGCGTGGTCGACGATGGTCGGCGCGATCATCCTCTCGCGCGTCTTCGCCGGCGACCCGAAGGCCGACCAGATCCTGCTCGCGGCGCGCAACGCGATCCTTACGCTCGACGGCCAGAGGGCGCAGGACGGCGCGACTGAGGCGACGCCGGGCCTGCACGGCTAAGCTACGCCATGAGCGAAGTTGGGGATTGCATCAAAAGGTCTGGCGTATTGAAGTGAGGGGGGTGATGAGCGCGGCCGGCGCGCATGCGTTCAGAACCGTGCCCGGATACCGATCGAGCCCGGGCGCGGGGTGCCGCCTGAAACCATAAGGCGGCATAGCTGTTGGCCTACCGTTGCTCACCGAAAAGGTTGCTCGCTTCGCCGAACAGCTTGAGCTGTTTGTTCAGGGTCGGCCAGCCCCAAGAAGGCAGGATTTATTCATCTTCCCGTCTTCAGCGGTCCGCGCGCGTCGGAACTCCGGGGGGCTCGGGTGGCAACGTCTCGACCTCGGAAAAAGGTCGTTTCGGTGCAGTGCCGTGCCGGCGCACGAGGGACGCTCGGGCCTCCCAGATCGCTGCGGCGTGACTACGGACTCCAACTCCATCGAACGTGGTTCGAATCCACGCGGGGCATCCGGCCATTTGCCTCCTTTCGCGCCGCTGACGCGTTTCCTCTCCGCCAGCTTTGGGGAGAAGCACCATCGCCACCTTCATGTTCGCGACCGGCATCGAGAATAGCGTGCCGACGATCGATGGCGGGCGTACCCGCATCGACGAGATGGACAGCTGCCACCATTACACCCGCTGGCGCGAGGATTTCGCGCTGGTGAGCGAAATGGGCATTTGTTACTTGCGCTATGGCCCGCCGATCCATTCCAGCTGGCTCGGGCCGGACCATTACGACTGGAGCTTCGCCGACGAGACTTTCGCCGAACTGAAGCGGCGTAACATCGCGCCGATCGTCGATCTCTGCCATTTTGGGGTGCCCGATTGGATCGGCGACTTCCAGAACCCCGATTTCCCCGAGCAATTCAGCCGCTATGCCCGCGCCTTCGCCGAGCGTTTTGGCTGGGTGCAGCTTTATACCCCGGTCAACGAAATGTATATCTGCGCGACTTTCTCGGCGCGCTATGGCTGGTGGAACGAACAGCTGGCGAGCGATCGGGCGTTCGTCACCGCGCTCAAGCATCTGGTCAAAGCCAATGTGCTGGCGATGCAATCAATCCTGCAAGTGCGGCCGGACGCGATTTTCATCCAGAGCGAGTCATCCGAATATTATCACGCCGAGTCCCCCGCCGCGATCGGCCCGGCAGAGCTGATGAACTCGCAGCGATTCCTGTCGCTCGATCTCAATTACGGGCGACGGATCGATTCGGAGATGTATGAATATCTGTTCGACAACGGCATGACGCGCGAGGAATATCATTTCTTCCTCGGCAACAAGCTGAAGCAGCACTGCATCATGGGGAATGATTATTATATCACCAACGAGCACCGCGTCGCCGAGAATGGCGTCACCCAAGCCTCGGGCGAGATTTTCGGCTATAGCGAAATCACCCGCCAATATCATCGCCGCTACCGCCTGCCGGTGATGCACACCGAGACCAACCTCGCGCAAGGGTCGAGCGGGCGCGAGGCGGTCGACTGGCTGTGGAAGCAATGGGCGAACGTTCTGCGCGTGCGCAATGACGGCGTGCCCGTGGTCGGCTTCACCTGGTATTCGCTGACCGACCAGACCGATTGGGATGTTGCCTTGCGCGAGAAGCGTGGCACGGTGAACGCGGTCGGGCTGTTCGACCTCGATCGCCGGATCCGCCCCGTCGGCAAGGCATTTCAGCGCCTTATCCGCCAGTGGCGCGACGTGCTGCCGACCCAAAGCCTGTGCCTGACCGTGCCGGTGGTAATGCCAAGCGACGCCGGCGGGGACCAGGAAGCCCACCAACGGGCGCGCGCCCGGGAGATGGGGTGAACGCGCTCAGGCTGCGAGCTTCGCCGCCACCATCCCTTCGACCAGCGAACGCACATCCACCTTCGCTTTCAGCCGCGCGGCGAGGAGCGCGGTGCCGCTGATCTTGCGCTGGACGAACAGCAGATCGGCGGGGGGCAGGTGCCAGCTCGCGCGATCGGCGGCGACGCTCGCGCCCTGATCGCGCAGCACGCCCACGAAGGCGCGGTCGCCGAAATCGAACGCGCCGGGGCGGCCAAGCTCGCCCAGGATCACGTCGATCATCCGGTCGATCGTCGCGCCATGACGCTCGGCGGCGGCGGTGCTCATGAAGCCCGCGGCGATCGCGGCGCGCCGCGCGGCATCGCGATCCCCGGCCAAGCCCGCCCCGAGCAACGCGCGGTAGCCCTCGCGCACCGCCGGGGGCACCGCGCGCGCCGCGCCGAAGTCGAGCAGTACCAGCCGGCCGGTTTCGCCCTGGAATCGATAGTTGGCGAAATTGGGATCGGTCTGCATCAGGCCGAAGTCGAACAGTTCGCGCAGCACCAGCGCGATCAGCGCGCGCATGGTCTGGTCGCGCACCGCCTGGGGCGCTTCGGCGAGGGTTTCGATGCTCACCCCGTCGACGAAGCTCATCGCCAGCACGCGCTCTGTGGTGAACTCGGGATCGGGGCGCGGCACCAGATAGGCGGGATCGTCGCCGAGCAGATCGGCATAAGCGGTCATCTGCGCCGCCTCGCGCGCGTAATCGGCCTCCTCGTGCAGCTGGCGCTTGGCCTCGGCGAGCAGCGGCGCGATGTCGAGCTCGCGCGGCAGCAGGCCGGAGACGCGCAGCAGCGTCGCGACATTGTCCACATCGGCGTCGATGCTCTCGCGCACCCCCGGATATTGCACCTTGATCGCGAGCGTCCGCCCGTCGCGGGTCACGGCCTTGTGGACCTGGCCGATCGAGGCGGCGGCGATCGGGCTCGCGCCGAAATGCGCGAAACGCTGGCGCCAGTCGCGCCCCCATTCGGCCGCCAGCACGCGCTGGAGCTGCGCCGGCGGCATCTGGTGCGCGCGCTCGCGCAGCTTGGCGAGCAGTTGCGCGAGTTCGGGCGGGAGCAGATCGCCCGCGTCCATCGACACCATCTGCCCCAGCTTCATCGCCGCCCCGCGCAGCTGCGAGAGTTGATCGGCGACGCGGCCGACATTGCCGGGGGTAAGCAGGAGCTCGCGCAGTTTCGGGCGCTCGCCCTCCGCCAGCCGGCGCGCGCCTTCGGCGAGCACACCGCCCGCGACCCCGCCCGCGAGCCGCCCGAACACGCCCAGCCGGGCGATCCGCCCACTTGGCACCGCCTTGCTCCGCCACTCCTCGCTCAAGCCCGCATCTCCTTCGCGGTTGGATATGGGGAGCACCCGCGCGCGCGCCAACGCGCGCTAGCGAACTTGGGCCGCCGCCCCCTTCGCGCTTGCATCCCCGGCCCAACCGGCCTAGAGCGCTGCCCCTCGGTCGGGACGTAGCGCAGCCTGGTAGCGCATCACACTGGGGGTGTGGGGGTCGCAGGTTCGAATCCTGTCGTCCCGACCAATTTACTCGCTGATCGCCTTTGCTTTCCCCTGCGCATCCGCCGCGATCGCCGCCGGGGTGAAGGGCAGCCGCACCCATTTCTTCGCCGAATAGAGCCGGGTCTGGTCGCCATAGTGCGGCGAGGCGGGATCGGTCGATTGCGAATAGCTGAGCACCGCGTCGGCGACCGGGCCGGCCTCGTCGAAGCTCACCACCTGGATATAGCTCGATCCGTGGAACGGCACGAGGCCGCCGGCGACCGGGCGCGCCTGCTGGACGTTGAGCACGCCCAACTGCCCCGGCCCGCCGTGCACCGCGATACGATCCGCCCCGCGCACCGCGAACTGCACCTCGCCCCAGCGCGCATCGAGCGCGATGCCTTGCTTGGCCAGCTGGTCGGCCGCCTTGGCGAGCGCCGCGCGCAGCTTCGCCGGGTCGCCGCGGAAATCGCGCGGGGTGTTCACCGGATCGGCGGCGTCGAACGGCGTTCCCCAGGCGCCGGGCAGCCGCTCGACCAGCGGCCAATAGTTGAGGAACAGCGCCGCGCCGCGGCTGTCGGCGTTGAAGCGCCCGTCCCAGCGGGCGAGCGCCGCGCACGGTACCGCCACCGCCGCATCGCCCGCGCAGGCGGCGAGCGTTGCCTTCAGCCCCAGATCGGCGGCGAGCGCCTTGTTCGCGAACACCATTTGCGTGGCGATCGCATTGTCGATCTTGGCGCCGCCCAACCCGTCGGCGCCGGCGAGCCGCGCCTCGGTCTCGATCAGGCCGGAGCGGGTGCGCAGCGTCCGCTCGGTGCCCCAGGCGCCCAGGATCGGCGAGAGCCGCTTGTACGGCGCGCGCGCGTTGCTCAGCCAATAGCTGTCATTCGAATTGACGACATAATCGCGCCGTTCCCAGATCGCCTGGTCGCTGGCGGGCATCAGGCCGGGGCGCGGGGTGCCGGCGACCTTGTCCCAATCGCACGCCGAACGCCCGCCATCGAGCAGGATGAAGCGCGCCGCGACCGCCCCCGAACGCGGCGTGGCGCACGCCACCGCCTTGTCGCCCGAGACATTGGGCACCGGCGTCACATCGGCATGGAGCGCGCCGCCCGCGCGATCGGCGGCGATGGTGTTCACCCACGGAATACCAAGCGTGGAGGAGACCGCCGCCTTCACTTCGGCGACCGAGCGCGCCTTGCCGATCGCCATCCAGGCGGCGAGCGACGCATCGTTATCGGCATTGGCGTCGCGCACCGCATAGGCGCGCTCGGCGGTCCAGCCGAGGCCAAGCAGCGGAATGGTGAGCACCGCGCCATAACGACTCTGGTACACGGTGCGCGTCACCGGTCCCGCCTCGGTCGGCACGGTAATGGCGCGGGGGCGCATCGCCTCGGGTTTGCCATCGACCAGATAGCTGGTCGCATTGCCCGGCACCAAGGGCAGCTCGAACACCGTGAAATGCTGCGCGGCGGTGACGGTATGGGTCCAGGCGATGTCCTTGTTGAACCCCAAAGCGACGAGCGGCGTGCCGGCGAGGCCCACCCCCATCACGTCGATCTCGCCAGGGATGGTGACGTGCATCTGCCAGAAGCGCGACGGCCCCTCCCACGGGAAATGCGGGTTGCCTATCACCAGGCCACGCCCGTTCACGGTCGCCTCGCCGCCGAACGCCCAGCCGTTCGAGCCAAAGCTGCGCTCGCGCGGATCAGCAAGCGGCGGCAGCGCGGCGGAGGTCGCCTTGCCCGGGGGCGCGGCGTTGACGATATAGGGCGCGAGCGCGAGGCTGCTCGCCAGCAGCAGCTGCTTTTGCGAGACGCGCAGCATGTCGTCCATCGTGATCGGCTTCAGCCAGGGCTTGCCCCGGCATGCCTCGGGCGCCTGCGCGCCGACTTCACGCAGGCGACGGTTATAGCCCGCGACATAGCCCGCGAGCAGCGCCTGCTCCTTGGCCGGGCGCCTGGCCCAGCGCGCGCGCAGCGTCGGGAGGTCGATCTGGCTGCGGAAGAACACGTCGCTGGAGAGATTGTCGATTTCCTGGAAGCCCAGCACCGCTTTGTTCTTCGCGCCGAAATAGCGGCTGCGCTCGCCCGCCACCGCGACGAATTCCTCGGCGAGGAGACAAAGATTATCCTCGGCATAGGCATAGCCGACGCCGTAACCTGCCCCGCCCCAATTCGCGGCCTTGATGTGCGGAATGCCATAGCTGGTGCGCACGATGCTGGCCGCGAAGCGCGGCTTCGCCTCGGCCACGCCGGCCGCGAGCGCCATGATCGCGAAGCCCAAACCCAGATGCCGCATAGCCTGCTCCCCCGCTTTTGGCGCGCAAGCTGAACCCTCCGCCCGCGATCGACAAGAGCCATTGTAAGAGCGGGGGGGCATCGGGCCGGCCATGCCCCGGCATAGCCTGAACAGCGCGGGGCGCTGTTCACCCGGTGCTGGCCGGTACCACGAAATGCGCGACAAGCGCATTTCCAAACAGGCGCTCAGCGATAGGCGACGCGCCACATCAGCGCCGCCACCCCGGCGCCGATCAGGGCGAAGCCGATGCTCGTCGCCGCCGCGCTCAGCCAGCGCATCCCCCAGGTCGCGGCATCGGCGGGGGGCGCGGCGCCAAGGCCGAAGCCATAGGTCTGCGCGCCGAGGAACAGGATGAAGCCGATGAGCGCGCCGGTTGCCGCTGCCGTCCCCAGTCCGCGCCGGCCGGACAGGTGCAGCGCGAGCCAGATCGGCGCGGCGAGCGCGGTGATCCCGGCGGCCGAGAACAGCGCGCCGAGCAGCACGCTGGCGGCGATGCCGAGCAGCCCCGCTCCGCCAAGCGCGGCAAAGAAGCCCCAGATCAGCCCGCTCGCCGCGCCACCGATCCCCAGCGCCGCGCCGGCGCGCGCCAGATTCGTCTCCAGTCCCCCGCGCTGCATCGCTCCCTCCGCCGCGAGGGATAGCAAGGCGGTGGGCAAGCTCAAGCGCTTGCTGCGCCTCGGCCCGCACGGCAAGCTGCGACGATGACCGACGCGCTCCCCCCGCCGCCCCCCGCCGCCATCGTCGCCTTCACCGGCGCGAAGCTTGGCGTGCGCCAGGCCCGGGGGGTCGCTGACCGCCGCACCGGGCGGACGACGCGGGCGACGGACCCGGTACGCGTCGCTTCGGTCTCGAAGCTGGCGGTGGCGGTGGCTGTCATGCGCCTGGTCGAGGCAGGGAAGCTCGAGCTCGACGCCGATGTCGCGCGCTATCTCGGCTGGCGGCTGCGCAACCCGGCCTTCCCTGACGTGCCGGTGACGCTGCGCCAGCTGCTGTCGCACACCGCCGGGGTCCGCGACGCGGCGGGCTATGCGCTGCCGCTCGACGCCGATCTCGCCGCGCATCTCGCGCAGCCGGGGGCGTGGGACACGACACACGGCGCGGGCTATTTCGCCTATGCCAATCTCAACTTCCCGCTGATCGCCGCCGCGATGGAAGGCGCGACCGGGGAGCGGTTCGATCGGCTGATGGCGCGCCTCATCTTCCGCCCCTTGCGGATCGACGCCTGTTTCAACTGGACGACCTGCTCGCGCGAAACAACGGCGCGCGCGGTGGTGCTCTACCGCGCGAGCGGCGACGTGGCGCGCGATGACGATGCCGGGCGCGGCTGCCCCGGCACCCCGGCGAGCGACGGCGGCTGCGATCTCGCGCGCTACCGCCTGGCGCATAGCAGCGCCTTCTTCTCGCCCCAGGGTGGCATGCGGATCAGCGCGGTCGATCTGGCGCGGCTGGGCTCGGTGCTGGTGAAGCCCGGACTGCTCAGCGCCAGCAGCCTCGCCGCGATGACGCGTCCGGCGTGGCGCTTCGATGGCACCAATGGCGACAGCGAGGGCGGCTTCTATTGCGGCTATGGCCTGGGGGTGATGCTGCTCGCGCTGCCGGGCCGCCCGGCGACGTGCGCCGACGATCCCTTCGGCGACGGCCGCCCGCGCGTCGGCCACGCGGGCGAGGCCTATGGCCTGCGCTCGGGGCTGTGGCTCGATCCCGAGACCAAGCAGGGGGTGGCGTTCTACGTCACCGCCGTGGCGGACGACGCGCCCCGGGGCCGCTCGGCCTTCACCGCGGCGGAGGAGGCGATGATCGGCACGCTCAAATAGAGCGTGGGCACCTTGGCTTGCGCTTCCTCCACTCAAGGGGAGGGGGTTCTCCGTGTCACCTCTTCCGGGGGTCGCCCTTAGGCCAGCAATTTCTCCCGCGCGATCTTTTCCCGCCACACCAAGGGCGCGAGCTGGTGGACGTTGTTCCCTTCAGCGTCCACCGCCACCGTCACCGGGAAATCCTGCACCTCGAACTCGTAGATCGCCTCCATGCCGAGGTCCGCGAAGCCGACGACGCGGCTCCCCTTGATCGCGCGGGCGACGAGATAGGCCGCCCCGCCGACCGCCATCAGATAGGCGCTGCGGTGATCGCGGATCGCCTCCACCGCCGCCGGGCCGCGCTCGGCCTTGCCGACCATCGCGAGCAAGCCCTGTTCGAGCATCATCCGGGTGAACTTGTCCATCCGCGTCGCCGTCGTCGGCCCCGCCGGCCCCACCACTTCCTCGCCCACCGGATCGACCGGGCCGACATAATAGATCACCCGGCCCCGGAACTCGACCGGGAGCGGCTCGCCCTTGTCGAGCATGTCCTTGATCCGCTTGTGCGCCGCGTCGCGCCCGGTGAGCATCTTGCCATTGAGCAGCAGCCGGTCGCCCTGCTTCCAGCTTTGCACCACCTCGGGGGTGAGCGTGTCGAGGTCGACGCGCTTGGCGGCGCTGTCGGGCTGCCAGTTCACCCGCGGCCATTCCTCGAGCTTGGGCGCCTCCAGATAGGCCGGCCCCGATCCATCGAGCGTGAAATGCGCGTGGCGAGTGGCGGCGCAATTGGGGATCATCGCGACGGGCTTGGACGCGGCATGGGTCGGCCAATCGAGGATCTTCACGTCGAGAATGGTGGAAAGCCCCCCCAGCCCCTGCGCGCCGATGCCAAGCGCGTTCACCTTGTCGAACAGTTCGATCCGCAGCGCCTCGATGTCGTTCTGCGGGCCGCGCGTCTTGAGCTGGGCCATGTCGATCGGTCCCATCAGGCTCTGCTTCGCCAGCAGTACCGCCTTTTCCGCGGTGCCGCCGATGCCGATGCCGAGCATCCCCGGCGGGCACCAGCCCGCGCCCATTTGCGGCACCATCTCCAGCACCCAGTCGACGATCGAGTCGCTGGGGTTCATCATCTTGAACTTGCTCTTGTTCTCGCTGCCGCCGCCCTTCGCCGCGACATCGACCGAAACGGTCGCCCCCGGCACCATCTCCACGTGCAGCACGCTCGGCGTATTGTCCCTGGTGTTGCGCCGGGTGAAGGCGGGATCGGCGAGGATCGAGGCGCGCAGCTTGTTCTCGGGGTGGAGATAGGCGCGGCGCACGCCTTCGTCGACGACCTCTTGCAGCGAACGATCGCCCTCCAGCCGGCAATCCTGGCCCCATTTGACAAACACGGTCACGATGCCGGTGTCCTGGCAGATCGGCCGGTGCCCTTCGGCGCACATCCGCGAATTGGTGAGGATCTGCGCGATCGCGTCCTTCGCCGCCGGGCTCTGCTCGGCCTCGTACGCAGCACCAAGCGCGCGGATATAGTCCATGGGGTGGAAATAGCTGATGAATTGCAGCGCGTCGGCGACGCTCTCGATCACATCGGCGGCGCGGATCGTAACGGTCATGGCTGGCCTCGCTGGTCGTCTGTCGCGCGATCCCTAGGCGGAGCGCGCGGCACCGGGCAATCAGCAAATTCTTAAGCCGCCCAGTCTATCGAGTTCATAACCCAACTTAAGAGTCCCATGCCGCGCGATAATGCCCCCCCTTCGCCGAACCAATCGTTGCTGGCGGCGCTTGGCCTGGTGCCCGGGCGCGACCCGCTCAACGCGCTCGATTTCGCGCCGGCGGTGCGCCAGACGGTCACCGCCTGGCCGATGGCGCTGATTACGCACGTCTGCATCGCAGCGATGACGATGTTCGGTGGCACCAAGCCGCTCGGCGCCAATTTGCCGGTGCTGCTCTCGGTTGCGCTGGTCGTGACCAGCGTCGCCGCGCTAGTGGCACAGCGTCTGGCCCGGTTGACGCCGATCCTGCAGATCAGACTGGCGATGGTTTACGCAACGGCGCTGGGCGGGCTGCTCACGCTGCTGCTCTGGACCGGCGGGCAGCACAGCCTCGCGCCGTATCGGATCGCCTGCACGATCGCCGGCCTTGGGGCCCTGGGCGGCACCGCGATCGCCCTCAGCTCGCTGCGCGCGCCGCTGCTGATGGCTGCCGGCGCGGTCGTGCTCGCGCTCGCGTTGCTCGGCGTACGCGGCATCCCGCTCGCGATCAGCACCGCCTATCTGATGTGCCTGGTGATCGCGACGATCCGGCTCGCCCGACTCGATCTCCGCCGCAATCAGGAGGAGCGGCGCGAAATGCGCAGCGGCCGGCTCGCGCTCAGCCTGGTGCGCGAGTTCGAAAGCCAGGGTACCGGCTGGTTCTGGCAGACCGATCGTGACGGCAATCTCGTCTACCTGTCCGAAAAAGTAGCCGGCGCGGTGGCGGCGTCCGGCGAGAGCGCGTTGGGCCAGCCGCTCAACGCCGTGTTTCAGATGGACAGCGCCTCGCCCGGAACCGAGCGGACGCTGAGCTTCCACCTGTCCTCGCGCACCGGCTTTTCGGATTATACCATCCGCCCCGCGATCAAGGGGATGACCGATCGCTGGTGGTCAATCTCCGGCCGGCCGGTGGTCGACGAACATGGGCGCTTCCACGGCTTCATCGGATCGGGCGCCGATCTGACCGAAAAGCGCCGCGCCGAGGCGGAGATCACCCGGCTGGCGCTGTTCGACGGGCTGCCCGGGCTCGCCAACCGCCAGCGGATGCGCGCCTCGCTCGATCAGACGCTCAACCAGCCGCCAACCGCGCCTTACCGCCCGACCACCTTGTTCCTGCTCGATCTCGATCGCTTCAAGGCGGTGAACGATACGCTTGGCCACCAGGTGGGCGACGATCTGCTGAAGCAGGTCGCGCAGCGGCTGCTGCGCGCCGTGGGCGATGCCGGCCTTGTCGGGCGGCTCGGCGGCGACGAGTTCCAGGTGATCCTGCCGGGCGAGAACGACATCACGCGACTCTCCGATCTGGGGCGCGAAATCATCGCGTCGCTGTCGCAACCTTATTCGATCGGCGGCCAGTCGATCTCGATCGGCTGCTCGATCGGCGTCGCGATTGCACCGGGCGACGGGCGTGACAGCGAGACTTTGGTGCGCAACGCCGATCTCGCGCTTTACGCCGCCAAGGCCGATGGCCGCGGCGTCCACCGTTTCTACCGCGAGGAGCTGCTCCACGGCGCCAAGAACCGCAAGCAGCTGGAGGACGATCTCCGCCACGCGCTGGTAAAGGACGAGCTGCATCTGGTGTATCAGCCGGTGGTCTGCACCGAGAATGCGCGGCTGGTGGGGTTCGAGGCGCTGGTGCGCTGGGAGCATCCCGAGCGCGGCGCGATCAGCCCGGCCGATTTCATCCCGGTCGCCGAGGAATGCGGGCTGATCGAATCGATCGGCGAATGGGTGCTGCGCACCGCCTGCCTGGAGGCAGCGCGCTGGCCGAACGAGGTGCGGGTCGGCGTCAACGTCTCGCCGATCCAGTTCGCCAACCGCCAGCTGCCCGCGATCGTCGCCAATGCGATCGCCAAGGCGGGCATCGCGCCGCAGCGGCTCGAACTGGAAATCACCGAAAGCGTGTTCCTGAGCGACAGCACCCAGACCGACGTGATGTTCAAGGCGCTGAAGGGCCTGGGGGTAAGGCTGGCGCTCGACGATTTCGGCACCGGCTATTCCTCGCTCGGCTATCTGAAGTCGGCGCCGTTCGACAAGATCAAGATCGACCAGAGCTTCGTTCGCGGCGCCGCGATCACCGGCAACCGCAATGCCGCGATCGTCCGCGCGATCGTCGCGCTCGCGGGCTCGCTCGGGATGGAGACGACCGCCGAAGGCGTGGAGACGCAGGACGAGATCGAGCTGATCCGCACCCTGGGGTGCAGCCATATCCAGGGCTATGTCTATGGCAAGCCGGCGCGCGCCGAGCAGGTGGCGCAGCTGCTGGAGGAGGGCGCGGGCTTCGCCAAGCCGCTCGGCTATCGGATGAGCCGGCCGTCGCGCACCGCGATCATGCGCCAGGCAGTGGTCGATATCGGCGGCACGCGCGGCGAGGTGCGGCTGCGCAACATCTCGCCACTCGGCGCGCAACTCGACGGGCTCGCCTTCAACGGCGACGCGCGCGGGACGCAGCTGCTGATCGAGATCATCGACGGCGAGCCCCTCGCCGCGACGGTACGCTGGGCGCGCGACGGCAAGTGCGGGGTCGAGTTCGCCGAACGCTTCGACATGGAACGGTTGAGCGTCGAGCCCGCTCGGCTGCGCAAGGCGAGCTGAGCCGGACCGTTCGTCGCAGAAAGGGCAGCGGTACTGCCACTAACTTTTCCACAAGATTTTGCGGCCGGCGCAACCGCGCCGAAAATTTTTCCGTTCCACCTGTGTTCCCTTGCATTTTCGGAAAGTCCGTTGGGTCCGCGCGTCGCGGCGCAGCGGGCCTGTCAATCGACACTTGGCGCGCCGACGAACCGAGTCTTCCCAGCGACGAACCGAGTCCTTAAATCGCCATCAACGCTCTTGCGTTTCAAACCCGATTGGCCACAAAATATAGTGGTTGGTTCAGGGGGCTGACCCAAAAGCTGGTATATCCGGCCGCGCGATCCCATATCGCCGCGACAGCCTTGCTGCGCCCGGGGGATGGCGATGGACACTTTTTGTTCTCATCGCCAAGAGGCATGATAGGATCGCGACCGGGCCGCCCGAGTCGCCAGTGCGAGGAAGGTCGAGCGATGGATTTTCGGGATGACGACAGGATCATGACCAGCGACACCGCGCTTGCCGCCGACACGCCCGCCCCTGCCGAAGCCAAGGCCAAGGCCAAGCCCGACAGCAAGCACGTCGCCCCGCGCCCCTATGCGCTGGAGGTCGATCACGGCCGCGACGCGCTGCTCACCGATTTCGGCAAGGAAACGCTGAAGGACCGCTATCTGCTGCCGGGCGAAAGCTTCCAGGATCTGTTCGTCCGCGTCGCCTCGGCCTATGCCGATGATGCCGCCCACGCGCAGCGGCTGTACGACTATATCTCGAAGCTGTGGTTCATGCCGGCGACGCCGGTGCTCTCGAACGGCGGCACCGGGCGCGGGCTGCCGATTTCCTGCTATCTCAACTCGGTGCCCGACAGCCTGGAAGGCATTGTCGATACCTGGAACGAGAATGTCTGGCTCGCCTCGCGCGGCGGCGGCATCGGCACCTATTGGGGCGGGGTGCGCGGCATCGGCGAGCCGGTTGGCCTGAACGGCAAGACCAGCGGCATCATCCCCTTCGTCCGCGTGATGGACTCGCTCACGCTCGCGATCAGCCAGGGCTCGCTGCGGCGCGGCTCGGCTGCTTGCTACTTGGACATTTCGCACCCGGAGATCGAGGAGTTCCTCGAAATCCGCAAACCCTCGGGCGATTTCAACCGCAAGGCCTTGAACCTGCACCACGGCGTGCTGATCCCCGACGCCTTCATGGAAGCGGTGCGCGACGGGCGCGCGTGGCAGCTCGTCAGCCCCAAGGATGGCTCGGTGCGCGGGGAAGTCGACGCGCGGACCTTGTTCCAGAAGCTGGTCGAGACGCGGCTGGCGACCGGCGAGCCGTACATCATCTTCGCCGATCACGTGAACCAGGCGATGCCCAAGCATCACCGCGACCTGGGGCTGAAGGTATCGACCTCCAACCTGTGCTCGGAAATCACGCTGCCGACGGGGCGCGATCATCTCGGCAATGATCGCACCGCGGTGTGCTGCCTCTCGTCGCTCAACCTCGAAACCTGGGACGAGTGGCAGGGCGACAAGCGCTTCATCGAGGATGTGATGCGCTTCCTCGACAATGTGCTGCAGGATTATATCGACCGCGCCGAGCCCGGCATGGCGCGCGCGGCCTATTCGGCGGCGCGCGAGCGCTCGGTCGGCCTGGGCGTGATGGGCTATCACAGCTTCCTCCAGGCGCGCGGTCTGCCGTTCGAGGGCGCGATGGCCAAGCAGTGGAACCTGCGCATCTTCCGCCACATCCGCGAGCAGGTCGATCAGGCCTCGATGCAGCTCGCGGTCGAGCGCGGCCCCTGCCCCGACGCCGCCGACATGGGGGTGATGGAGCGGTTCAGCTGCAAGATGGCGATCGCGCCCACCGCGTCGATCAGCATCATCTGCGGCGGCACGAGCGCCTGCATCGAGCCGATCCCCGCGAACATCTATACCCACAAGACGCTGTCGGGCAGCTTCGTGGTGCGCAACCCCTATCTGGAAAAGCTGCTGAGCGAGAAGGCGAAGAACAGCGACGGCGTGTGGAGCTCGATCCTCGAGCGCGGCGGCTCGGTCCAGCATCTCGACTTCCTGAGCCAGGAAGAGAAGGATGTGTACAAGACGAGCTTCGAGATCGACCAGCGCTGGCTGATCGAGCTCGCCGCCGATCGCACGCCCTATATCGACCAGTCGCAGTCGCTGAACCTGTTCATCCCGGCGGACGTGGAGAAGTGGGATCTGCTGATGCTCCACTTCCGCGCCTGGGAGCTGGGGGTGAAGTCGCTTTATTATCTGCGCTCGAAATCGATCCAGCGCGCGAGCTTCGCCGGCGGGGTGGAGGCGGACAACACCCCCGAACTGAAAAAGATCGAGCTGCCGAACACGGATTATGACGAGTGTCTGGCATGCCAGTAACGCGCCGCGTCACCGATCCCGGGGCAATCCACCGCCAGCTCGGTTACGGCGGAATCCGGTGGCATTCCCGCCGCCATGCCCCGACCGCGACCAATTGCGACAAATGATGGCTTGCCCCACCATCCTCCGCTCCACCACTGTTGCTAATAATTCGCAACAGCAAAAGGATGGTTTCGATGCGCAAATGGCACCGTTGGCTCTCGGTGATTTTTGGCATGATCATGCTTTGGATCGCGGTTACCGGCGTGCTCAGCCAGGCGGCGGCGCTGTGGCCGAGCGGTGCGCCGGCGCGCGCGACGCCGCCTGCGGGCTTTGTCTGCCCGGAGATGATGATCTGTCGGCCAAAACCCGCGCCGGGCAGCATGCGCGGGCTGGTCGGCGTGCTACACCATCTCCATTCGGGCGAAAGCTTCGGCCCGGTCGGGACGATGCTGTCGATCCTTGGCGGGTTCGCGCTGATCTTCTTCGCGATATCGGGGCTCTGGCTCTACGTGCAGATGTGGCTGAACCGCAGCCGACGCGGCGTCGCGCCGCGCTGGTTCTGGAGATAGCGGGTCAGCCGCGCGCGATGCGGATGATCGGCACCGCCCCCGCCGTCGCGATCGGGCCCAGGCCCGGCTCGGGAACCGGGGCGACGAGGACGGGCAAGTGGAAGCTCCTCCCCTTCCAGGGGAGGAGCCGGGTCGCGCCTTGCATCTCCACGGACCCCATCCTCCCCTCGCGCGCTTTTCTATCGGCACTTTCGCCGATGGGAGATGCGTGATGACCAAGCCTGCCCGCTTCGCTTTCGTCCTGCTGCTCGCGACCAGCCTCGCCGCCTGCGCGCGCGCGGTGCCGGGGACGGTGCAGCCCGGCGCGCCCGGTTTCGTGAGCGGGCTGTGGCACGGCTTCATCTTCCCGGTCGCGTGGGTGCTCTCGCTGTTCCTGCCCGGGGTCGCGGTCTATGCCGTGCCCAATGCCGGCGGCTGGTATGATTTCGGCTATTTCCTGGGGATCGTCTTCCTGGGCGTCGGCGCGCGCGGGGGCACGCGGGTGGTGTACCGCACCCGCGTGGTCCGACGGTGAAGCGGATGGAGGCGGGAATCATGGCGCTCGTCGCGCTCGCCACCGGGGGTGCGGCCGCCTATACGCTCACCCGCCCGGCGGCGGACGAGCCCGCCATCTATCGCCGCCGCATCGCAGGCACGATGTTGACGGCCGGCGCGGTGGTGCTGGCTTTTTATGCTTATACGCTTTGGTCCTGGGGGGCCGGGCAATAATCTTTGTTAGTGGAGCAGAACATGTCCCTCCTCTCGGCTCGCAAGACCTACAAGCCCTTCGAATATCCCTGGGCCTATGATTTCTGGAAACGCCAGCAGCAGATCCACTGGATGCCCGAGGAAGTACCGCTCGGCGAGGATTGCCGCGATTGGGCGCAGAAGCTCTCGGCGCATGAGCGCAACCTGCTGACGCAGATCTTCCGCTTCTTCACCCAGGCCGATGTCGAGGTGCAGGATTGCTACCACGACAAATATGGCCGGGTGTTCAAGCCGACCGAGATCAAGATGATGCTCACCGCCTTCAGCAATATGGAGACGGTGCATATCGCCGCCTATTCGCACCTGCTCGACACGATCGGGATGCCCGAGACCGAATATTCGGCCTTCCTCGATTATGCCGAGATGAAGGACAAGCATGATTATCTGCAGCAGTTCGGCGTCGATACCGATGAGGATATCGCCAAGACGCTGGCGATGTTCGGCGGCTTCACCGAAGGGCTGCAGTTGTTCGCGAGCTTCGCGATGCTGATGAACTTCCCGCGCTTCAACAAGATGAAGGGCATGGGGCAGATCGTGTCGTGGTCGGTCCGCGACGAAAGCCTGCACTGCGAAGGCATCGTCCGCCTATTCCACGAATTCGTCCGCGAGCGCGACTGCCTCACCAAGGCGGTGAAAGACGATATCGCCGATGTCTGCCAGACCACGGTGCGGCTGGAGGATGCGTTCATCGACCTCGCCTTTGAACAAGGCCCGGTGACGGGGATGACGCCCAAGGAAATCAAGAAGTACATCCGCTACATCGCCGATTGGCGGTTGGGGCAGCTCGGCATGAAGCCGATCTACATGATAGACGAACACCCGCTGCCCTGGCTCGCGCCGCTGCTCAACGGGGTGGAGCACGCCAATTTCTTCGAGCAGCGCGCGACCGAATATTCCAAGGGCGCGACGCGCGGCAATTGGGGCGAGGTGTGGGACAGCTTCGACAAGCGTCAGCGCGCCAAGCTCGGCAAGGCCGAGATCGCGAACGAGGACGGCGAGGCGGACATGTTCGCGCAAGCCGGCGTGGCGGCGGAGTAAACATCGAAGCGCGACGGAACGGCGGGATAGCGCCGTTCCCCGAGCCGTTGCTGGATAAGGCGGTCGGCAACCAAGTCCGCAACGGCGCGCGGTTCGCCGCCACCCTCGACTGAGTGGCGGCGGATCACCGCGCCGTGCACACGCGGGAACGGCGGGACGGTCGGTGCCGGTCCGCCGCGCCAATCACACCCGGTCCAGCATCTTCCCCTTGTTCTGCCCGCTGAACAGGCCGAGGAACGCCTCGGGCATTTCGCCGAGCCCGTTCACCACGGTTTCCTCGCGGTGGAGCTGCCCCGCCTGCAACCAGCCGGCCATGTCGCGGTAGAATTCACCCGCGCGGCTCATGAAATCGCTGACGATGAAGCCCTTGATCGTCAGCCGCGCGCCGATCACCCGCGCCAGATAGCGCAGCTCGGTCGGCTTGCCATCGTTATAGATGTCGATCATCCCGCAGATCGCGAAGCGCGCGCGCTCCTTGGCCACCGCGAGCGCGGCGTCGAGATGCTCGGCGCCGACATTGTCGAAATAGACGTCGATCCCCTCGGGCGCGGCGGCGGCGAGCGCCTTCACCAGCGACCCTTCGGCCTTGTAGTCGATCACCGCGTCGGCGCCCAGCGCCTTCACCCAGGCGCACTTGTCCGCGCCGCCGGCCGAGCCGATCACGCGCATCCCCTTGGCCCTGGCGATCTGCACCACGGTCGAGCCGACCGCGCCAGCGGCGGCCGAGACGAATACTGTGTCCCCGCTCTGCGCGCCCGCGACTTCGAGCAGGCCGAAATAGGCGGTCATCCCCGGCATCCCCAATTGGCCGAGATACGCCTGGGGTTCGACCGGCAGATCGGGCAGTTTCTGCACATGCGCGCCGGGCAGCACCGCTTCGTCGCGCCAGCCATCCATGTGAAGCACCAGCGTTCCCACCGGCACATTGGGATCGGCGCTTTCCACTACCTCGCCCACCGCGCCGCCCTGCATCGGCTGGCCAAGCTGGAAGGGTGGGGTGTAGCTCTTCACATCGTTCATACGCCCGCGCATATAGGGATCGACCGACAGCCAGCGATTGGCGATCCGCACCTGCCCCGCCTCCAACGGCCCGCCGAGCAGCTCGACCAGTTCGAAATTTTCCGCCGTCGGGGTGCCGATCGGTCGCGATTTAAGCGTCCACGCCTGCGCCATCTTTTCCTCTCCAGATCTCGATACGGGCGCGACACTAGCCCCGGCGGCGCCGAAGGCAACCAGGTCGCCACAAAAACAAAGCCCCGTCCCCACAAGGGGGTACGGGGCCGAAAGCGTCGCTTGGATTGTCGATCAGCTGTGCTGATCCTCTTGTTCCTCGCGCCAGGCGGCGATCGCTTCTTGCGCGGTCTTGCGAATCGCAACCTTCTCGCCCACCGCTTCGATCCAGCGCGAGGGGATCGAGTGGTGCTTGCCGCCGGCGTTGCTGTCGCTTTTCGTCAGCAGGATGCGGTCGCCGAGCACATGATCGACCGTGCCGACATGCTCGCCATCGGAACCCACGACTTCCATATGCTCGCGCACCTGGCGCAGCGACGCGCGCTGGCCCTGGCGCTCGGTGCGCCAATTCTCGAACTCGCTGTGGAACCGCTGGCGGTTTTCGCGGCGATATTCGTCGTAATCGCGATCGATCGACTCGATCTGCTGGCGGCGCCAGCTGCCATAATCATCTTCGTCCGATCCGCGCCTCCAGCCCGATCCGGCGCCGATCCACTCGCCGTTCTGGAAGGTCGGCCCGCGCTGGTTCGAATAGCCGCGGATGCCGCCGGGATAGCGTTCCTCGCCATCGTCGCGGCCGGAACGATCGCCACCACCCCAGTTCTGGCCGCCGCCACCCTCGCGCTCGTCATAACGCTGGTCAAGTTCACGGCGGCGCTGGGCGCGCTCGTCGCCCATCCAGCTGCGCACTTCATCACCGGCGCGCGCGATGAAGCCGCGATCTTCATAGTCGTAATCGCTCGCCGGATAGCCATAGCCACCCTGCTGACTGCCGCGGCGGCTGGTGTCGCCGCCGCGCTGATCATGGCCGTAAGCGCCTTCCGAATGGCCCTGGTCACGCTGACCATAGGGGCCGTAGCCGCTGCCTTCGTGATGTTCCTGCTGGCTGAAACGCTGTCCCTGCCCGCCATAATTGCCCGACCCGCCGAAATTGCCGCGTGGCTGGCCCTGGGTGTAGTTGCGATCCTGATAGCCTTGGCCGCGTTCGCTCTGCCCGGCGCGATAGCCTTGGCCCTGCTGACCGGAAGCCTCGCCACCCTGATAGCCGCGCCCGCCATGGTCGCCATAGCCGCGCTCCTGGCCGAATCCGCCCTCGCGCCGCTGCCCGCCGGGCCAATCCCCGCGTCCCTGGCGGCTGGCGCCATATTCACGCGCGGTGGCGTCGTCGTGACGCGGTGTTCGCGTTCCGCCGCGCTGGCCGTCCTGCGTCAGATAGCTGCCGGTGCTTTCCTCATTGGGATTATAGCGGTTGTCGCCCATCGCCGTTCCTTTCGCCGAGCTTGCTCGCAAGGCGCGCCGCTTGCCCGGCGCATGCGGCTGGCGCCATGCTCTGACGGACCAACGGGGGATGGCTTTGCCCGTTCCGCTGCGGCGCCCACGCCTTGTCGCAACGCCCGCGCGGCTGGCCGTAAGCGTTCCGATTAGCGGCGGATCGAAAGGCGTTGCATCACGGCGCGGCGCCCGCTAAAGGCACGCGCTCCGGCGATGTGGGGCTGTAGCTCAGTTGGGAGAGCGCTGCAATCGCACTGCAGAGGTCGGGGGTTCGAATCCCCCTAGCTCCACCACTTTTTACGCCGGCCTATCCCTGACGCACCGTTTCGGCCGCGGTCTGTCCTGTCCTACACGGTGGACTTAGCGTAACATTCGCAGCCTGCACTTCGATTGCGGGAGAGGGGGATGTTCGACGCATTCGGCGTTCAGCGGCGGCTGGTCGATCGCGGGCAAGCGATCCCGGTCGATGGCGATTTCGGCCCCAAAAGCTACGCGGCGCTGCTCGCTTGGGTAGCGGCGAAGCCCGGCCCGAGCGCGCTGATGTTGAGCTTCGGCACCGCCTGCGCGCGCTATTTCCCGCAAAACGCGATCACCAGCGCTTTGCGCATCGCCCACAATATCGCGCAGGCGGCGGTCGAGACTTGGAACTTTTCGCGGACGAGCGAGAATCTGAATTACAGCCCCGCCGGCCTGATCGCGACGTTCGGGCCGCAAAGGATCAGCTCGGCCGATGCCGAGCGGCTGGGTCGGCACCCGGGCGAGCTGACCGTCCCGATCGATCGGCAGGCGGCGATCGCCAATCTGGTCTATGGTGGCGTTTACGGCCGGCTGAACCTGGGCAACACCGCCCCCGCCGATGGCTGGACCTACCGCGGGCGCGGCTGGAAACAGCTGACCGGGCGCGCCAACTACGCCAGGATCGCGGCCATCACGCGGCTGCCGGTAGTGGCTCAGCCCGATCTGCTGCTGGATCCCGACACGGGGTTGCGCGCGGGCTGCCTGTTCTGGACCGCGAATGGCTGCAACGCCTTCGCCGATGCCGACGACATCATAGGCCTTACCCGGAAGGTGAATGGCGGCTTGAACGGCCTTACCGAGCGCCAGGCGGCGCTGGCCCGGGCGAAGCTGGCGTTACTCCCTTAGGCTTGCATCCCCACCGCCGCGAGCCGCGCCTGCGCGTGGGCGAGCGTGGCGAGCAGGCGGCGCTCCTCGGCGCGAGTGGCGGCGAGTTGGGCGCGTGCCTCGCCCAGTTCCATCGCCCGCGTCGCGATCCGTGCGTCGAGCGCCGCGTTGGCGCGCTTCAGCTCGGCGATGCGCCGGCCGCGCGCGATCACGCGCTCGATCCGAGCAGCGAGTTCGGTGAAGGCGAAGGGTTTGGCGATATGATCGTCGGCACCGGCGCCCAGCGCCTCGACCGCGGCCTGGCTGTCGCCGCGGGCGGTCATCATGATCACGGGCAGATCGGCCGTCGCGCGCGCGGCCCGGATTTCGCTTAGCAGCTCGATCCCGGTCATTTCGGGCATCACCATATCGATCAGCACCAGATCGAAACCACGCCCGGCGATCAGATCGAGCGCCTCGCGCCCCGTATCGCTGAGCGCGACGAGATAGCCGAGCGCGCTCAACCGCCGGCCGAGCACGCCCAATTGGGTGCGGCTGTCATCCACCGCCAGAATGCTGTGCTGCGCGAGAATCGGTGTGTCGCCCATCATGGTTCCTTGCGCGCCAAGCGTACACCCCGCTCGGTCACGAACGCGTTAACCGGCGCTCGCCTTGCGGCGGGGGCGGAATTACGCCAGCACCGGAGTTGATGGGGTGGGACGCGATCGTCATCGGTGGCGGGCATAACGGGCTGGTCTGCTCCTGGTATCTGGCGCGCGCCGGCAAGCGCGTGCTGGTGCTCGAGCGGCGCGGCGTGGTGGGCGGCGCGGCGGTGACCGAGGAATTCGTCCCCGGCTTCCGCAACTCCACCGCGAGCTACACGCTCGGCCTGCTCGATCCCGCGATCCAGCGCGACATGGCGCTTGGCCGCCACGGGCTGCGGGTGGTGAGCCGGCCATACGCCAATTTCCTGCCGACCGAGGATGGCCGGTATCTGCTGATGGGCGGCGGGCAGAGCGCGGCGGCGGTCGCGCGCTTTTCGCCCCGCGATGCCGCGGCGCTGCCCGATTATGAGCGGCGGCTGGGCGCGGTGGCCGAGGTACTGCGACTGCTCGCCGATCGCGCGCCGCCGGCAGCCGATCCGGCCGGGCTGTGGCGCGCGCTCGATCAGGGGCGGCGGTTGCTGGGGCTGGGCGCCGAGGTGAAGCGCGACGCGATCGACCTGTTCACCCGCAGCGCGCGCGAGGTGCTGGCGGGCTTTTTCGAAAGCGCGCCCGTCCAGGCGGTGTTCGGGTTCGACGCGGTGGTCGGCCATTATGCCGGGCCGTCGACACCGGGGAGCGCCTATGTGCTGCTCCACCACGTCTTCGGCGAAGTGAACGGGGTCAAGGGCGCCTGGGGCCATGCCATCGGCGGCATGGGCGCGGTGACACAGGCGATGGCGCGGGCGTGCGAAGTGGCGGGGGTGACGATCCGCTGCGACGCGCCGGTCGCGCGGGTGCTCGCCGAGCATGGGCGAGTCGCCGGGGTCGAACTCGTTAATGGCGAGCGCATCGCCGCGCGCGCGGTCGCCGCCAACGTCCACCCGCGCACGCTGCTGCTCGACATGCTCGATCCCGGCCTGCTCGAACCCGGCCTGCGCGCGCGGATCGGCCAGCATGTCAGCGGTTCGGGCACGTTCCGGATGAACGTCGCGCTCAGCGGACTGCCGCGCTTCGCCGCGCTGCCCGAACCCGGAGAGCATTTGAAGAGCGGCATCATCCTCGCGCCGAGCCTCGATTACATGGACCGCGCGTTCGACGACGCCCGTGCCCAAGGCTGGTCGCGCGCGCCGATCGTCGAGATGCTGATCCCGAGCCTGGTCGATGACAGTCTCGCCCCGCCCGGCTGCCATGTCGCGAGCCTGTTCGCACAGCATTTCGATCCCGCGCTCGACTGGAGCGACGACGCCCGCGCTGCCGCCGCCGACGCGGTATTGGCGACGGTCGAACGCTTCGCCCCCGGTTTCCGGGCGTTGATCGTCGGGCGGATGGCGCTCAGCCCCGCCGATCTCCACGCCCGTTTCGGGCTGGTGGGCGGCGACATCTTCCACGGGCGCATGTCGCTCGATCAGCTCTGGGCGGCGCGCCCGGTCTATGGGCTGGGCAGCTACCGGATGCCGGTGAAGGGGCTGTGGCTGTGCGGCTCGGGCGCGCATCCCGGCGGCGGGGTGACGGGGCGACCGGGGCGCAACGCCGCGCGGGCGATGCTCGCGGGGTAATTACGACCTTCAGGCCGCGCCGCGCAGCTGGCGCCAAGCGGCGGCGATCTCGGCCATGTTCGCCGCGACTTCCTGGAAGGGCCGCGGATCGAGGCTGAGGCTCGCGTCGAGGATCTGCTTGCGCGCGCCGCGATAGACCCCGGCGAGCGTCTTGGCGACCGGGCCGCCACGCTCGAAATCGAGCCCAGCCTCGAGCGCGAACAGGATCGCGACCGCGCGCGCGATCTTCTCGCTCTTCACCGCCAGATTGCCCGCCCGGATCGCCGCCGCCGCCGCCGCGAGCGCGCGGCCCAGCTCTTCGTAGAGCAGATCGACCAGGCCATGCGCGTCCGCGGTCGCGGTGCGCCCGGCCATATCGACCTGGCGATAGGTCGCCTCCGGATTGCGACCGAGCCGGGGGGCGAGACCGCTCATCGACCGCCCCCGTTCCAGGCGTCAATCTGCTGCGTCAGGAAGTTCTGCGCCGACCGATAGGCCGAAACCCGCGCGTCGGTGCCGGCGAACTGCCGCGTCAGCCGGGTCCGCATCGTCTCGGCCTCGTCCCTGGCCTTTTGCTGCTGCTTGTCGAGGCTCACCTTGCTCGCTGTGTAACGTGCCTGGCTCGCTCCCAGCCCGCCGACAGTGCTCGTCGCGCGATCGGCGAGCGCCTGAAACGCCGCCGCCAGCCCGCCCCGGGTCGAGGTGGCGCCGTCCTGGAACATCGCTTCCACCGCCTGCGCATTGTTGCGCAGCGCGCTGTCGAGCTGATCGGTCTTCACGGTCAGCGTGCCGTCGCGATTGGTCGCGACCCCGATCTCGGCGAGCGTGGTCGGCGCGCCCCCGGTCGTGCTGGTCCAGAGCGGCACCTGGGTCAGCCGCCCCAGCCCGCCCTTCAGGTCGCGCGCGGCATAGTCTGCCTTCAGCGCGCCGTTCTGCGGATCGGTCTGCTCGGTGATCTGGCCGATGACCTGGTTATAGGTATCGACGAAATCGAGCACCGCCTGGCGCAGCGCGCTGGTCGGCGGGGTGTTGCCAAGCGAAACGGTGGTGCCGGGCGCGGCGCTCACCAGATCGAGCCGGACCCCGGCGATGAGATCGCTGATCGTGTTGCTCGCGCGCTTGAAGCTCAACCCGTCGACGACGACCTCGGCATCCTGCGCGCCGGTGCCGATCCGCGCCGGGCTACCGACATCGACCGCGAGCTGATCGAGCCCCGCGTCCTGGCTCGTAAGCTGAAACGCCTGGGTCGCGCCGGTCTGCCCTTTCAGCGCGAGGCGGAAACCGCTGCCATCGGCGACGACATTGGCGGTCACCCCGGCATTGGCGGCGTTAATCGCCTTGGCGATGCCGTCGAGGCTGTTGTTGCTGGTATTGATGGTGATGTTGACCGGGCTCGCGCCGGAATTGGCGGTGAAGCTGGTGAGCGCGCCGTTCGCGTTGGTCGCGGTGCCGAGCGTCAGCGTGAGGGTCCCGGTGCCGATCGCGGCGGTACGATCGGCGAATACGGGACTCGCGCTCGCCTGCGCCTGGGCGACCGAGCGCACCTCGACCTGCGCCGAAAAGCCGTTGAGCCGCGCGAACGGCAGCGCGGCCGCGCGCACGACATTTGCGTTGGAGCTGCTCGGCTGCGTGACGAGCGTGCCGCCCTTGGTGAGCGATTTGAGCGAACTGGCGAACTGGCCGATGATGCTCTTGAGATTGCTGGCGGCGGAAATCTGCGCGGTCAGCGCCTCGCTCTTGGCGGTAAGCTGCTGATTCTTGGCGGCGAATTGCGCGTCGACCAGGCTGCCGACGAGCGAGGCATAGTCAATCCCCGATCCCGCGCCCAGCGAGCTGAGGATTTGCGACGTGCTCGAAGCGTTCGTCGTGCCGGTGCTCGTCGTGTTGGTGACCATGCCGCCCTTTCCTGAAACCAGGAACGACCGGTAGCGAAAAAGCTTTAGCGGTTTGCGATCGGGCGAAGCGGCCGAAATACCGCATTTTCCCCATGTTTAACGCCGCCTTTACCAATTTCGTCAACTGATGCGCGCAACCGGGGGGAAAGCATGACCGTTATCCGCGCGCACGACATCGCCACCTTGCTCGATCAGGCGCCCGCTTCTGTTCGCGTCCTGTCGCTCGACTGTTTCGATACCTTGCTGTGGCGCAACGTCCACGCGCCAATCGACGTGTTCGCCGATCTGCCGATCACCGGCGGCGGGGTGGAGCCACGCGTGCGCGCCGAACGCTATGCGCGCCACTTCCGACGCCAGGCGGACGGGTTCGACGAGGTCTCGATCGAGGCGATCCATGCCGTGCTGCAACCGCACGAAGAGGGCCGCGCCGCCTCGGTCGCCGCCGAACTCGCCGCTGAAGCGCGGCATTGCTACCCGTTCGCGCCAACAGTCGCCTTGATCGAGGCGGCGCGGGCGCGCGGGCTGCGGGTGATCATCGTCTCCGACACCTATCTCGCCGAACCGCAATTGCGTGGCCTGATCGCGACCGTTGCCGGGGCTGGGGTGGCGGACGCGATCGAGCGCATTTTCTGCTCCAGCGAATATGGAGTCGCCAAGGCGCAGGGGCTGTTCGAGCATGTGCTGAAGGCGCTCGACCTGCCGGGCGAGGCGATCCTGCACATGGGCGATAATCCGGTCGCCGACGCGCAGGCGCCGGCGAAGTTCGGCATCCATGCCGTCCATTTCGAACAATTCGCGCCGGGCGTGCAGCAGCAACTGCGGCTCGAGGCGGCGGCGGCGACCCTGATCGAGCCGCGCACCCGGGTCAGCGTGCCCGCGCTCCAGCCGCACCGTCCGGCGCTGTCGCTGGGGCATGATAGCCAGGATAGCGCGACGGCGCTGGGGCATGACGTGCTCGGCCCGATCATGCTCGGCTTCGTCAAATGGGTGCGCGACGAGATCGAGGCGCTCGCCCGAGAGACCGGGCGCACCGTTCGCCCGGTGTTCGTGCTGCGCGATGGCCATCTGCCCGCGCGCGCTTTCGAGGCAGCGGGCTTTGGCGAAGCGATGACGATCGAGCTGAGCCGCTTCACCGCGCGCCGCGCGAGCTTCGTCGACGAAGCAGCGGTGCACGCTTATCTGAACCGCGAGGATACGCCGCTCAACAAGGTGGTCGGCCGCCAGCTGCTGCTGGAGGACGACGAGATCAAGCGCCTGCCGCCTCACCCCAAGGCGTTCCGCGCCAAGCTGGTGGAGCCGCAATGGCTGCGCAAGATCGTCAGCCGCAGCAGGCAGTTCGCCGGCCGCCTCGCCAAGCATGTCGCGCAGCAAAGCGGCATCCAGCCGGGCGAGCAGCTGATGCTGGTCGATCTCGGCTATCAGGGCACTGTGCAGGACATGGCGGCACCCGTGCTCGCCGAGCGGCTCGGCGTCGGCGTCAGCGGACGCTACCTGCTGCTGCGCGAGTCCGAACCGACGCGGCACGACAAGCGCGGCCTGCTCGATAATCGCCATTATGACGGCCGCGTGCTGGGCGCGCTGATCCGGCAGATCGCGGTGGTCGAGCAGCTGGTGACCGTGGCGCAAGGCTCGGTGATCGACTATCACGCCAACGGCAAGCCGATCCGCAAGGCCGCCGACATCAAGGGGCGGCAGAGCACGATCCGCGACACCGCGCAGGCGGGCGCGCTCGCCTTCATCGCGCATCACGACACCGGCAAGGCGCGGCCCGCCCAATCCGACGGTGGCGATGCCGAACGACGGATGGTGGCGAGCGTGCTGGCGCGACTGCTGCTGCTGCCGCGCTCGGCGGAGGTGGCGCTGCTCGAAGCGTTCGACCACGACGTCAACCTCGGCACCGAATATACCACCAAGCTGATCGATCGCACGGCCGCGACCGAGGGTCTGCGCCAGCGCGGGCTGACCTATCTCGCCGGGATCGAGCGCATGTATCCGGCGGGCGAGATTCAGGAACATGGTCTGCCCTTCGCGCTCAGTATCGCGGCGATCGGCACGCTGGGGCTCGATTTCCGCCAATCCGATTTCGAGGCGAACGCCTTCTCGGTGCCGGTGCTGATCGCCGACGCCAAGGCGCAGCTGATGATCAGCGCCGAAGCCGTACCGACGCATGAGGGATTTTACCGAATGAGCCTGCCGATCAACCCCGGTGCCTATGCAATCGGCGTGCAGCTGGGCGCGATCGCCGAGCTGGTCCAGGTCGAGGCGGTGTCGATCGAGGCGGTCGACGATTTCGTCAAGGCGCGCGAACGGCGCCGCCCGGTGCAGCCGCTGCTCGACGGGCTGGAGCGGCTCGCCGAGGGAATTTACCGCGCGACGCCCGCCGCGCTGCTGTTCGTGCCCCCAGCCGAGCAGGGTCCAAGCGGCGACCCGCGCCTGTTGACAGTAACCTTCCGCCCGATCGTGCGCCGCGCCGCCGGCGCCGTGATCGCCGGCGCCAACCAGAAGGCGGCGTGATGCCCGATCTGCTGATCCATTCGATGGCCGAATTCGCCGATATCATCCTCGGCGCGCTTGATCTGGCCGAAGCGACGACCCTCGCCGAAATCGGCGCCGAATATGGCGGGATGAGCGCGCTGCTCGCCGATCATGTCGCCGCGCGGGGCGGCACGCTGGTGTCGATCGACCCCGCGCCCAAGCCTGAATTCGCCGATTGGCTCGCCGAACGCCCGCAGGTGACGCATTTGCCGCTGCCAAGCCTGGAGGCGATCCCGACGCTCGCGGGTATCGACGCCTGGCTGATCGACGGCGACCATAACTGGTACACCGTCTATCACGAGCTGCGCGCGATCGACGCGATCGCCAAGCGCGACGGCAAGCCGTTGCTCGCTTTCCTGCACGACATCCATTGGCCGGTCGGACGGCGCGACATGTATTACGCCCCCGATCGCATCCCGGCCGAATATCTCCACGAGCATAGCTATGAAGGCGGCACCGTGCCGCACGAGCCGTTCCTGCGTCGGAACCGTGGCTTTCGCGGCATGGGCCATTATGCGCTCGCCCTGCACGAAGGCGGCCCTCGCAACGGCGTGCTGACCGCGGTCGAGGATTTCCTGGCCGAGGAATTGGAGGCGGGACGCGAACTCGGCTTCTGCGAAGTGCCCGGCGTGTTCGGGCTCGGCATCCTGTTCGCCTTCGACGCGCCGTGGAGCGCGGCGCTCGCCGATCTGGTGGTGCCATGGCACCAGAATAAATTGTTGCAATCGCTGGAGGCGAACCGGCTCGCCAACTATCTGAAAGTGATCGAGTATCAGGATCGCGACGCCGCCTGATCGGCGCTCGCGCGCTGCTGGGCGTTGACCGCGCCGTTGCCAGCCCCACGCCCCGCGCCGGGCCCACGTATTTGCGGCGTCGCCAATCCACTGAGCGCGCGGCCCGCTTGAGCCCGCGCGCCTGTCCAGCCGATCGCGCCGTACGGGCTTAAGCCGCGCCGCGTCCGCTGAGCCACGCGAAAAAGCGTGGCACCGGCCCGTGGCGCGCCATCCACTGCGAATAGGCCTGATAGGCGGGATCTTGGCCGAGATGCGCCTCCTCGGTCCGCGCGCGCCAATAATAGATACCGGCCACCACCGCCATCAGGATCGTCGCCCGCGCCGCGTCGACCATGTTGCCGGTCGACAGGAACGGCAGCGTCGAGCACCACCAGAACAGGTTCTTGGAGAGATAGGCCGGATGGCGCGACCAGGCATAGGGGCCATGGGTCAGCACCCCGCGATGGGTGAGGTTGGAAAAACGCAGCCCGAACGCCAGCGTCGCCCAAGCATAGATGCCGGTGAGCGCCACCAGCAGGACGCCGTTGAGCGCGAGCAGCACGGGTTGTCCCGCGAGCCAGTGAGTCCAGTCGGCGGTGCCGGGGTGATAGTCGAGCGGCGCCCCCGGCCCCATCAGCACGAAGGGCGGATAGCAGATCAGCGCCGCGGTCCACCCCGCCGCGTAAGGATTGGCGCTCCTGATGTGCGAATCGAGCGGACGCAGCGTCAGCACATAGCCGACGGTCGCGAACGCCACGTCGATCACGAACATGAAGGTGATCAGCCAATTGGCGAGCTTCACCGGATCGGCCATGACCGCGCGCCAATCGGCGCGGATGAAGTCACCGAACCCCGGCGGGACGATCGCCAGCATGAAGGCGAGGAAAAAGCCTTTGACCGCCCAGGCGCGCAGATGCGCGTTAATCGCGGGCCAATCGGCCGGCGCGCTGTTCATCAGCCAGGCGCCGAGCGCATGGGCGCTGTCCTTGGGCTCGATCAGCTTGCGGTCGATCCAGAAGATATAGGGGATGGCGCCCAGGAACACGAACGGCGCGGCATAGCCCAGCACCAGCATCGAAAAGGCGTAATTGCCCTGCCAGTAGAAGCGCAGCGTGCCATAGACGATGGCGATGCCGACCCAGGTGACCCACAGCCCGGCGAGCTTCGTTAGGCTCACATCGAACGTCTCGCGCCAATCGCGGTTCAGCGACCAGTCGATGCCGGTCGACGGGCTGCGCTGGACCTTGTCGACGAACACCGACCAGGCAACCATCGGCAGCCCGCAGAACACCAGGTTCATCAGCGCCGAATAAGGCCCGTCCATGTCGAACCAGCGGGCGATGGCGATCCACAGCAACACCCCGGCAAGCCCGGCGAAGCCGACTCCGCTCGAGACCGCCGAGGGCGGGCGTTGTTCCTGCGCGGCGCGCGCCAGGGCGGGATCGTGCAACATGGTGAAAAACCTAGCCCGGCAATGGTAAGCAAGCCGTCAATGCCGCCCACGACTTGCCCCGGCGCGCGCGACCCGGTATCGGCCGGGGTTCGCGCGGGTATAGCACAAGGGTAGTGCAGCAGCCTTCCAAGCTGAATATACGGGTTCGAGTCCCGTTACCCGCTCCACCTTCCTCCCGCCGTATCGAACTTTTTCGGCGGTTGCCTTGAAGCGGGCGGCGCTCTACCCGCCCGGCTTCGCGTTAACGAATTGGGGATCGCGTTCATGGCAGGGATGACGCTGGTCGAAGCGCGCGCGGCGATCGTGCAGGTCGGGCGCTGGCTCGACGGCAAGGGCTGGGCGCCGGCGACCGCGGGCAATTATTCGCTCCGCCTGGCCGACGGGCGGATCGCGATCACCGTCTCGGGCCGCCACAAGGGCCGGCTGACCGAGGCCGATGTGATGACCGTCGATCTCGACGGCAATCCGCTCGACGCCAAGCGCCCCTCGGCGGAGACGGTGTTGCACTGCGCGCTTTACCGCCAGTTTCCGGACGTGAACGCGGTGCTCCACAGCCATTCGCCGCACGCGGTGGGCCTCAGCCGCGCGCTGCCGGGCGATCATTACCGGCTGGCAGGGCACGAGATGCTGAAGGTCCTCCCAGGCATCGCGACGCACGAAGCCGAAGCGGTGCTGCCGATCGTCGACAACAGCCAGGATATGGAGGCGCTCGCCGGCGCGATCATGCCACGACTGGTGCCGGGGACGACACCCGCCTATCTTATCCGCGCGCACGGCCTTTATGGCTGGGGCGCCGATCTGGCGGAGGCCGAAGGCGTGATCGAAGCGATCGAATGGATGATCTCCACCGAACTCGCGCAGCTGCAATTCGCGCGGCATCTGGGGCTGAAATGAGCCGGCTGCGCGTTTTCGCCGAGGACGCGCCAGACGCGCCCTTGCTCGATACCGATGAGGAAGCCGCGATCGTCGCGGCGCTCGCGCCGGTCGGGGTGCGCTTCGAACGCTGGCCGTTGCGCGACCTGGCGGGGGGCGCGGACGCCCTTACCGCCTATGCGCCCGAGATCGAGCGGCTGAAGGCCGAGGGCGGCTATCAGTCGGTCGATACCGTCGCGATGATCCCCGATCATCCGGCGCGCGCCGAACTGCGCACCAAATTCCTCGACGAGCACACCCATGCCGAAGACGAGGTGCGCTTCTTCGTCGAGGGCGAGGGGCTGTTCACGCTCCACGCCAAGGGGCACGTGTTCGCGATGCTGTGCACCGCGGGCGATCTGATCGCGGTGCCGGCGGGGATGAAGCATTGGTTCGACATGGGACCAAGCCCGCGCTTCACCGCGATCCGCCTTTTCCTCAACCCCGATGGCTGGATCGCGCGCTTCACCGGCGACACGATCGCCAGCCGCTTCCCGCGCCACGAACCCGCGTGATCCAGGCGATCCTGACCGATATCGAGGGCACGACCTCGAGCATCGATTTCGTGGCGCAGGTGCTGTTCCCCTATGCCCGTGAACGGCTGCCTGACTATTGCGTGGCGCACGCCGAGGCGGTCGCGCCAATCCTCGCGGAAGTCGCGGCGAGCGCACCCGCCGATCCAATCGAAACGCTGCTTCGCTGGATCGACGAGGACAGGAAGGCGACGCCGCTCAAGGAGTTGCAAGGGCTGATCTGGGCCGATGGCTATGCGAGCGGGGCTTTCACCGGCCATGTCTATGCCGACGCGGTGAGGGGTCTACGGCGCTGGCACGCGGGTGGCCTGAAGCTCTATATCTTCTCCTCGGGCTCGGTCGCGGCACAGAAGTTGCTGTTCGGGCATAGCGATGCTGGCGACCTGACGCCGCTGTTCAGCGGCTATTTCGATACCAAGACCGGGCCGAAGCGCGAGGCGGCTTCCTACGCCGCGATCGCTGCGGCGATCGGCGTGGCGCCCGACGCGGTGCTGTTCCTCTCCGACACGCCGGAAGAGGTTGGCGCCGCCCGCGCGGCGGGAATGCGGGCGTTGCGGGTGGATCGCAGTCACGGCGCCGGCGATGTCGTGGACTTCGATGGGGTGGATGCGTGGATAATCAGTCCGACCGCTCTCCCGCCGTCACCCCGGGCTTGACCAGGGGTCTCGCTTCTTCTTCTTGGCCCGTAAGGGAGCGGGACCCCGGCTCAAGGCCGGGGTGACGGGAGAGAAGAGAGACATATGAAACTAGGCGGCGAATGGCATCGCTCGATCACCCGCACCGCTGATGGCGCGGGGGTGCGTATCCTCGACCAACGGCTGCTGCCCTGGGAGGTGCGCTGGTTCGAACTGCGCTCGGCCGCCACCGCCGAGCAGGCGATCCGCGAGATGTGGACGCGCGGCGCGCCCCTCATCGGCGCGACCGCGGCCTATGGCCTGGCGATGGCGCTCGCGGCGGGCGACGAACTCGACGCGGCTTATGCCCGGCTGCTCGCCGCGCGGCCGACGGCCGTGAACCTGAAATGGGCGCTCGATCGGATCGTGGAGGCGGTGCGCAACCTGCCGCTCGACCAGCGCGTCACCGCCGCCTTCACGCGCGCCGATGCGATCGCGGACGAGGATGTCGCGCTCAACCAGGCAATCGGGCGGCACGGGCTGGAGCTGCTCCGGGCGCTCCACGCCAGGGCACCCGATCGGCCGGTGAACGTGCTGATGCACTGCAACCCCGGCTGGCTGGCGACGGTCGATTACGGCACCGCCACCGCGCCGCTTTACCTCGCGCATGACGAAGGGCTGCCGGTGCATGTGTGGGTCGATGAGACGCGCCCGCGCAACCAGGGTGCCTTGCTCACCGCGTTCGAGCTTGCCGGGCACGGCGTGCCGCATACCGTGATTACCGACAATGCCGGCGGCCATCTGATGATGCAGGGCCAGGTGGACGCGGTGATGGTCGGCACCGATCGCGTGACCGCGAATGGCGATGTCTGCAACAAGATCGGCACGTATCTGAAGGCGCTGGCGGCGGCGGACAATGACGTGCCTTTCTACGTCGCGCTGCCCTATACGACCTTCGACCCCGCGACCGCGACGGGCCGCGACGTGCCGATCGAGGAACGCTCGGGCGACGAAGTGGTGTTCGCCCCCGCCGAGGGTGGCGCGGCCCGGCTCACTTTGTCGGGCGCGGCGAACCCGGCGTTCGACGTGACCCCCGCGCGGCTGGTGACAGCTTACATCACCGAGCGCGGGGTCGTGGATAAAGACGGGCTCGCGGCGCTGGCGAGCGCGCCGGAGTCGGCATAACCCTCGTTAAACGGCCGGCCGCCGCGCATACCAGCCATAGGCCGCGATCAGCGCGTAGCACAGAGCGGGCAGCGCCATCGCGACGCGCAGGTTGGATTGGTCCGCCAGCCAGCCGGTGAGCGGCGGGATCACCGCGCCGCCGACGATCGCGGTGGCGATGATGCCCGACCCTTCCGCCGCGCGCTTGCCCAGCCCCTCGCTCGCCAGGCTGAAGATCGTCGGGAACATGATCGAGTTCATCAGCCCGATCGCGAGCAGGCTCCAGCCCGAGATCGCACCGAAGCTGTGGGTGGAGACGAACAGCAACGTGATCGCCCCCAGCGCGACCCCGCCCAGCACCTTGCCCGGCGACACCAGACGCAGCAGCCCGGCGCCCAGGATGCGGCCGACCATCGCTCCGCCCCAATAATAGCCGACATGCTTGCCCGCCTCGAGCTGCGACAGCCCCATCACGCTCGACTGTTCGAGATAGTTCACGATCAGCGAGCCGATCGCGACCTCGGCGCCGACATAAAGGAAGATGCACGCCGCGCCGAAGCCGAAGCGTGGGCGGCGGAGCAGATCGAACCCGCCGAACAGCCGCGCATTGGCATCCGTGCCGGTGCCGGCGGGCAGCCGGTTACGCCGCGTCCACACCACCGCTGCCACCACGAGCAGCGCGGCGGCTAGGCCGAGATAGGTGTTCACCACCGTCTGCGTTTCGGCGGTGCGATAGGCGCTGAGCGCGGCGCCCGAGAGCGTCGCGGGATCGACCTTGCTCAGACTGCCCAGGATCAGCGCCGAGCCGACGATCGGGAAGATGGTGGTGCCGATCGAGTTGAACGCCTGCGCGAAGGTCAGGCGGCTGTGCGCGCTGCGCGGCGGGCCGAGCAGCGAGATCAGCGGGTTGGCGACCACCTGCACCATCGTCACGCCGGCGGCGAGCACGAACAGCGCGCCCAGGAACACTGGGAACAGTCCGGATTGGGAGGCGGGCACGAACAGCAGGCACCCCGCCATCATCGCCAGCAACCCAAAGCTCGCGGTGCGCAGATAGCCAAAGCGCGACACCACTGCGGCGGCGGGCAACGAGAACACCAGGTAGGCCATGAAATAGGCCGATTGCACCAGCAGCGCCTGGCCATAGCTGAGCGTGAACAGGTCCTTCAACTTGGGGATGATGACATCGTTCAGGCTGGTGATGCCGCCGAAGATGAAGAACAGCGCGAAGACGAAGAATTGCAGGTCGGGCGCGTTCACGCCCTCGCTCTCGGTCGTCGGCTGGCTGGGGGCGAGCGCCATGATTATCTCTCCAAAGCGGCAAGTTGTTCGTGGTGCGGCGCGAAGTGGCGCGCGCTTTTCGCCAGCATGGCGTCGATTCGCGCCATGTCAAAGCCTTGGCCGCGCGGCTCGATACGATCGGGGAACACGCCATAACCGGCGAGCAGGCAATGCCAGCTGACCGCCGAATAATAACGGTTGAGCCCCAGCCGATCGATTTCCGCCGCGAGATCGGCACCCGTGTACCAGAAGTGAAGCAGCCGCCGCAGCGTATCCGACGCGGCCTGATTGGCGGCGTTGTCGCGCCAATACTGGGTGTCGGTGCGGCGGTTCACCCGGTAGTGGCAGACGATGTAATCGCGTATCCCCTCGTAACGCGCATTCGTCCGCGCGTTGAAATCGTCGCGGTGCTTGGGGGTGAAACCGCCCGCTTCATACGCCGCGATGAAGCCCTCGACGGTCGCCTGGACGATATGCAGCGCGGTCGCCTCGAGCGGTTCGATGAACCCCTGCGACAGGCCGACGGTCAGGCAATTGGCGGTCCAGCTATTCTCGACCCGGCCGACCTTCATCTTCAGGTGGCGCGCGGGCGGATCGTCCGGCCCCAGCCCCAGATGCGCGCGCAGTTCGGCCTCCGCCGCCGCCGCGTCGATGTAGCGCGACGAATAGACATAGCCATTGCCGGTGCGGTTGGTGAGCGGGATCGCCCAGCACCAGCCGGCGGAAAGCGCGGTCGCGCGCGTCTGCGGGGCGATCGCCTGCCCGGCGCGGGGCGTGGGCATCACCACCGCGCTGTCGTTGAACAGATTGTCGGCGAAGGGGCGGAACTTCACCCCCAGCGCTTCCTGCGCGATCACCGAGCGGAAGCCGCTGGAGTCGACGAACAGATCGGCCTTGATCGCCTGCCGATCCTCAGTGACGAGCGCGGCCACCTGCCCTTCGGCGCTCACCCGCACCTCGGTCACCTTCAGCGGCAGATGCGCGACCCCGCGCGCGACGGCATGATCGCGCAGCACCGCGCCGACCAAATAAGCGTCGAAATGATAGCCGTAGCTTATCTCGAAGGGGAAATCCTCGGCCGGGTGCGGGCCGCGCGCTTCGGCGGCGAGCCGCGCGGGCAGATAGAAGCGATCAGGGTGCGCCACGAAATCCACGCCGCCCCGCCGCGCCGCGCAGTGGCTGAAAAAGGCGTCGTTGGTGTGGAGATCGAGGTCGCTGGGAAAGGGATGAAAATAGCTTTCGCACCCCGAGCGCTCGGACCAGCCGTGAAAGGCGATGCCGGTCTTATAAGTCGCGTTCGCGCGCGGCATCCAATCACGCTCGGCGAGTCCGATACGATCGAAAAACGCCTTGAGCTGCGGGGTCGAGCCCTCGCCGACCCCGATGATGCCAATTTCGGGGCTTTCGATCACGCTAACGCGCGCCTGCGGCCAGGCGGTGGCGAAGAGATTGGCCGCCATCCACCCCGCCGTCCCGCCGCCCAGCACGACGATCCGCATCAGGCCGGCGCCTTCAGCAGCCAGGCAAAAATGTCCGGTAGGCGGTCCGCCCAGCTATTCTCCTCATGCGCGGCGCCGGGATAGACCTTGGTCTCGAAGTCATCCCCCGGACGCCAGCCGATCGCGATCAGCCGCGCATCGGCGCGGCTCTGCCAGGGGCCGTAATATTGATCCAGCGTCTGGTCGCCATGATCGAACCAGATCCGCCGGCCATTGGGCGCGCCGAGCTTGTCGGCGAGGAACTTGTCCCACACGTCGCCGAGCCCTGGCGTCTCCGCGCCGATGCGATCGGGCGCGACCAGCGGCCAATGCGTCGAAACGCATGCCGCCGCGCCGAACACGTTCGGATAGCGCGCGATCGCCGCGAGCGAGATCAGCCCGCCCATGCTCGATCCCGCGACCATCGTGTTGGGCGCGTCCTTCAGCGTGCGATAACGCCGGTCGATCAAGGGTTTCAGCTCGCTCACCAGGAAGCGCAGATAGCCGTCCGAATAGACCGGCCGCCCCGCGAAGCGATCCGCCTCGGCGCGCAGATTGGCGGGCAGCGCCGCATAGATATCCTGCGGGAAATATTGTGCGGCGCGCGCCTTTTGGTGCCACACGCCAACGATGATCGCGCCCTTGGTCTCGCCGTTGCCGATCAGCTTGAGCATCGCTTTGTCGGCGGCCCAGACCTTGTTGTAGCCGGACAGATTGGGGAAAAACAGATTCTGCCCGTCATGCATGTAGATCACGGGGTAACGCGCCCTACCCTTGGCATAGCCCGGAGGCAGCCAGATCGTGACATGCGCCGGTTCGGGCAAGTTCTTCGAAACAAGACGCGGCAGCTCGACGAACTGGCCCCGCGCCGGGGCCGCGGACGCCGAGGACGCCCCCAGCAAGAGCGCCAGCAGCAGGACGAGCGCCCGCGTCACTTCTTCCCCTGCGCGACGAAGCGGATCGCCTGCCCGCCCCCGGACGCGAGCTTCAACGACAGGCGATCGGCGCTCGTCACCCGGCGCTGCTCGATCACGATCGAATGGCGCTTCTCGGTCTCGTAGGTCGCGTCATCGCCATCGCGGTAGATTTGCGCGAGATAGGTTTTGCCGGGGGTTAGGAAATCGAGCGCTACGTCGAGCGTGCGCGCCTGCTCGTCGGTGATCGCGCCGAGATACCAATTCTCCCCGCCACGCTCCTTGCGCACGATGGTCGTGAAATCGCCCGGCTCGCCATTGAGCATCCGGGTTTCCTCCCAGTCGGTCGGCACGTCCTTGATGAACTGGAACGCGCCCATGTGCTTGGCGTAGTTTTCGGGCGTGTCCGCCGCCATCACCACCGGCGAGTAGAGCACGACGTAGAGCGCCAACTGCTTGGCCTCGGTCGACAGAATGGGGCTGTCCCCCTGGCCCGTCAGGCTCAGCACGCCGGGGGTGAAGTCCATCGGCCCTTCGAGCATCCGGGTGAAGACAAGATTCGCCTCATGCTCGGGCGGGTTCTTGGCGCCCCAGGCGTTGTATTCCATCCCGCGCGACCCCTCACGCCCCACCCAATTGGGATAGGTGCGCTGAAGGCCGGTGCCCTTGATCGGCTCATGGCTGTCGATCGCGACATGATATTTGGCGGCCGCCTGCAGCACGCGGAGGTGGTGATTGCTCATCCACTGGCTCTCATGCCACTCGCGCAGCTTCGTGCCATCGGGATCGACGCGCTCGATCTGGGCGGCATCGGTGACATAGCCGGTCTTGACCACCATTTCGTCATGATCTGCGGCGAATTTGAAGGCGGCGTCGAACTGGCTTTCATAATGGCTGGCGGCGCCACCCGTTTCGTGATGGCCGATCAGCCGCACGCCCTTGGCCTTGCCATAAGCGGCGAGCGCGTCAGCGTCGAAATCCTCGGTCGGCTGGGCGAAGTTCATGTCGTTGCCATTGCCGAACCAGTCGCCGTCCCACCCGACATTCCAGCCTTCGACCAGCACGTTGGGAATTTTGTTGGCGGCGGCGAAGTCGATGTAATGCTTTACATTGGCGGTGGTGGCGCCGTGCTTGGGGCCGCGCGCCCAGGTCCAGTCGCCCTTGATCATGTTCCACCAGACGCCGGCGAACTTGCCGGGCTTGAACCAGCTCATGTCGCCGAGCTTGTTGGGCTCGTTCAGATTGAGCATCAGGTGGCTCATATAGATGCCCGGCGCATCGTCCGAGAGGATCAGCGTGCGCCACGGGGTGCTCCACGGGCCCGTCTTGGTCACCTTGGCACGCCCAGCGCCTGGGGTAAGCGCGGCGCGCAGCGTGTTGCCCTCGGTCCGCGCGACCGCCATGCCCGAATAATCGACCAGCGCTGCCTCGTGCAGCGCGGCATAGCTGCCATCGGCGAACTTGATCGTGACGGGCGTATCGGCGGTGCCCACCGCGGAAAGAGCGGTCTTGTTGTAGAGATATTCCTCGCGGTTCCAGAGGAAGGCCGGCTTCCACCAGGCGGTGCCGTCTTGCGCGAAGGCGAACTCAGTCAGCTCGTCGGCGATATTCGCCGCTTTCAGGTTCGGCTGATCGGGAAATTCATAGCGGAAGCCGACGCCGTCATCATAGAGCCGGAACGTCACGTCCATCACCCGCGCGAGCGCGGTCGTCTCCCGGAAATGGACCTTCAGCTCGCGGTAATTGTTGCGGATGCGGCGCCATTCGCCCCAGGGCTGCTCCCACGTCTCGTCGAAGTCGCGTGTTTCGGCCGAAACGAAGCCCAGCGAGCGCTCGATCTTGCGCGCATCGGTCAACAGGAAGCCGAGCCGCGACGGCGCGACGATCGGCGTGCCCCGCCGGCTGACCGTGTAGCTCACACGGCCATCGCCATCGAGGAACAGCGCAACCTTCACCGTACCGCCCGGCGAACTCGCCTCGGCGACGGGCTTGTCCTGCGCAAACGCCGGCGCCGCGGCAAAGATCGCGACGAGAATGACGAGTTTCTTCAGCATTACCTGTCCTTTCACCGCGCCACCGCGACATAGCCGGCATGAGCGCCCAACCGTTGAAGCCCCGCCCCGTTCACCTCGTCGAGCAGCGTCCAAGCCCCATCAGGCCGCCAGTCAATCGGTTCGTCGCCCAGGTTGAACACGCACAGCAAGCGTTCGCCCGGCACCGCGCGTTCGAAGGCGAGCAGCGCGCCCTGCGCCGCGATCACGCGCATCTCTCCCAGCAGCAGCGCATCGCTCGCCTGGCGCAGCGCGACCAGCCGGCGGGTGAGGTGGAGCATCGATTCCGAGTCCGCCTCCTGCGCCGCCACCGACAGCCCGGGATGATCCGCCCCCAACGGCAGCCAAGGCTTGCTACACGAGAAGCCCGCAAAAGGCGCCGCAGTCGTCCAGGGGAGCGGCGTGCGTGCGCCGTCGCGGCCCAGCGTCAACGGCCAGTTCGTGATCGCCTCGGGATCCTGGAGATCGTCATAGCTGATGTCCACTTGCGTCAGGCCGAGTTCGTCACCCTGATAGATGAACACGTCGCCGCGCAAGCACAGGAGCAGCAGCATCGCCAGCCGGGCATAGGCCGGGCGATCCTGGGGCGCGGCCCAGCGCGAGATCGCGCGGGGCGCGTCGTGATTGGAAAAGGCCCAGCTCGGCCAGCCGATGCCGGGCCGATCGGGCCAGCGCTCCACCGTCTCGCGTACCAGCGCCGGGGTGAGCCGTGGAGCGTAAAGGAAATCGAAGCTGTAGGCCGAGTTGAAATGGCGATCGTCGGCGGTGAACGCCTTCATCTCGCGGTCGCTATCCGCCCCGCCGACCTCGGCCACCGAGAAGGTCGCGCCATAGCTGTCGAGCAGTTCGCGCAATCGGCGGATGAAATCGGGAATATTCTCGTGGCTTTGGTTGTACTTGTGGAGCTGAAAATCGAATGGGCGGGTGCGCGGGCTGTTGGAGGGCGGCGCCGGCGGGTTATCGCGCAGCAGCGGATCGTGCATCGCGAAGTTGATCGCGTCGACGCGGAACCCATCCACCCCGCGATCGAGCCAGAAGCGCGCGACGTCGAGCAGCGCCAGCTGCACCGCCTCGCTATGGCAGTTGAGCTGCGGCTGGCTGCTCAGGAAATTGTGCATGTAATATTGGCCGCGCCGCGCGTCCCAGGTCCAGGCGGGGCCGCCGAACACCGATTGCCAGTTGTTGGGCGGCCCGCCGTCGGGCTTGGCGTCGGCCCACACGTACCAATCGGCCTTCGCGTTGCCCCGGCTCGATCGGCTCTCGCCGAACCAGGCGTGCGCGTCCGAGGTATGGGCATAAACCTGGTCGATGATGACCTTCAGCCCCAGCGCATGGGCGCGTTCGACCAGCGCGTCGAAATCGGCGAGCGTGCCGAAGATCGGATCGACCCCGCGATAATCGGACACGTCATAGCCGAAGTCCTTCATCGGCGAGGGGAAGAAGGGCGACAGCCACACCGCGTCCACGCCGAGCGAGGCGACATGATCGAGCCGCGCGGTGATACCGGGCAGATCGCCGATCCCGTCGCCGTTCGAATCGGCGAAGCTGCGCGGATAGATCTGGTAGATCGTCGCCCCCTGCCACCAGGGGCGCGCGATGCGGGGCGCGACACGATGGGGCATGAGCTGGTTCATTTGGTCTCCGCGAGGCAGATCACATAATCGAGCGGGGCGAGGGTGACACGCACGCTGCCAGGCGCGCCGGGCGCGGCGCACCGTCCGTGAAGCGCGCCGAAGCCGGTGATCGCGGGATCGATCGCGACCGCCGCTTCCACCGGGCTTTGCGAGGTGTTGAAGGCGAGGAACAGCGTCTCCCCGCTCGCCGGATCGCGCCGGGTGGCGGCGAACAGCCCGGGCGTCTTGCTGTCGGCGTTCACCACCGTCAGCCCCCGGCGGAGCGCCGGATGCGCTTTCCGCAGCTTGGTGAGCGCGGCGATCTCGGTGAACAGCGGGTGGCTCGTGTCGAAGCGCGGGGTGGCGGTGCTCGCATCGGTGCCGAGCAAGCGGTTGTCGTTATAGCTCGCGACCTGGCTGCCGAACATATCCTCGCGCGCGTCCTGATCGCCGCCGTCGCCGTTGAAGCCCTGCTCATCGCCATAATAGAGCACCGGCGTGCCGCGCAGCGTGAGCAGCAGCGCATGGCCCAGCCGCACGCGCGCGAGCAGTTCGGCGTCGCTCATGTCGCGGCGGCGTTGGCGGAGCAGCGTCACGAAACGGCCATTGTCGTGGTTGCCGAGGAAGGTCGGCAAGGACAGCGCCGCCCGCGGGCCACCCTGATAAAGCGCATCGTCGGCGAACAGCCGGGTCAGGCTGTCGGTGCCCTTTTCGGCGCTGAGCGCGCCCACCATCGTCCAGGTGAAGGCGAAGTCGAGCGGTTGATAGCGATCGGTCGCGTTGTAGCGGGCGAGCGTCGCGGTATCGGGATCGCCGACCATAACCTCCCCGAAAATATGGAAATTTGGAATACCCCGCGCCTTGGCGCGCGCCTGCATCGCGGGCACGAACGCCTGCCAGAATTCGCGGTTTACGTGCTTCGAGGTGTCGATGCGGAAGCCGTCGATGCCGTAGCGGTCGATCCAGGCGCCATAAGTTTCGATGAAGCCCTTCAGCACTTCGGGCCGTTCGGTCGCGACATCGTCGAGCCCGACAAAGTCACCATAAGTAGAGCTTTCACCCTCGAAGGTCGAATTGCCCCGATTATGGTAATTGCGGATGTCGTTCAGCCATTCGGGCGCCTTGGCGTGCTCATCGCCCTTGGCGAGATAGGGCGTGTAGGCAAAGCCCATATCATTGAGTTTGGCGAAGTTTTCTCGCGTCTGCACCGCATCGCCGGCGAAACCCGGGTTGATCGCCGCGCCGCCAACACCGCCGCGCCGCTGGTACGGATAGTCGGCGATACTGCGATAAGCGCAGCCGCTGCACTCCCGATACTGGATCACATCGGCGGTGTGATTGATGACGATATCGAAATACACCTTCATCCCACGCGCATGTGCCGCGTCCACCAACGCCTTATACTCGGCATCGGTGCCCAGATGCGGGTCGACATGGGTGAAATCGGTGATCCAATAGCCATGATAACCCGCTGATTCCTGGCCCAAACCGCCCTGAACGGGCTTGTTCTTGAGCACCGGGGTCAGCCAGATCGCGGTCGCGCCCAGCGCCTGGATGTAATCGAGCCGGCGGATCACGCCCTTCAGATCGCCGCCGTGAAAAAAGCCTTTGCTCGCAGGATCATAGCCGGTGTTGAGCCGGTCGCCCGACAGCCCGCCGCGATCGTTCGCGGGATCGGCGTTGTCGAAGCGATCGGGCAGCAGGAAATAGACGATTTCGTCTTCGGGCGGGCGCGCGCGATAGTCCTGTGCGCACGCCGGGGCAGCGCCGAGCAACGCCGCGACAAGCAGGAGCGGTCTCATCATGCTGCAATCACCTCCTGGGGCAATGCGGGGCAGTGCCGGGCAATGAAATCCGCGTGCGATGGCAACGCGGCGGCAACGCGCTCGGCATGGGCGCGCGCATCCCCGAGGAAGCGGGCGAAATCGGCCGCCGGCAGCGCGTCGGCGAGCGGCGAATAGCCCGCCGGCGTCACCCCCTGCCCGATCAGCACCTGCAGCCAGCCGAGTTCGGTGAACAACTCCTCATGCTCGCGCGTGATCCGGCCGTTGGCGCGGAACAGGGCAAGCTTGTGGGCGAGGCTGTCGGGAATGCGCATCTCCCGGCAATCGGCCCAGAAGGGTTCGGGGCGGCCATTGGCGTGGTAGTGGAGGATCAGGAAATCGCGGATCGCGCGCCATTCGAAATCGGATTGGCGGTTGAACTCGGCGATGTCGGCCGGGTCGAAGCCGGCGCGCGGGAAAAGATGCAGCAGCCGGGCGATGCCGGCCTGGATCAGATGGATGCTGGTCGATTCGAGCGGCTCCATGAACCCCGCCGCCAGCCCCAAGGCGACGCAGTTCTTCACCCACATCGCGCGGCGCTTGCCGGTGGTGAAGCGCAAGGGGCGCGGCTCGGCGAGCGGCGCGCCGTCGAGCCCGTCGAGCAGGATAGCGGCGGCCTGATCATCGCTTAGATGCGCGCTCGAATAGACGATGCCGTTGCCGGTGCGGTGCTGGAGCGGGATGCGCCACTGCCAGCCCGCCGCGCGTGCCGTCGCGCGGGTGAAGGGGGTTAGCGGCTCGACCCGCGCGCACGGCACCGCGAGCGCCCGGTCGCAGGGCAGCCAGTGGGTCCAATCCTCATAGCCCGCGTGGAGCGCCTGCTCGATCACCAGCCCGCGAAAGCCCGAGCAATCGATGAACAGCTCGCCACCCACCGCGCGGCCATCGTCGAGCGTCACCCCGGCGACGAAGCCGTCGTCGCGCAGGCGCACCGCGCCGATCCGCCCCTCGATCCGCACCACGCCCGCCGCCTCGGCATGGCGGCGCAGGAACGCGGCGTAAAGCCCCGCGTCGAAATGGAAGGCATAGTCATAGCCCGCCGCCGGCTGGCCCGGGCGATCGGCGGGCGGCTGGAAGGCGTTGCGCGCCGCGGCCCGCGCGCCGGCGCTATAGTCCCACAGGCCGCTCGCCCCGCCCTCGGCGCGGTGACGCAGCCAGTAATGATGGAAAGGCAACAGCCCCAGCGGCCAGCCGACCGCGCCGAACGCATGGATATAACGCTGGTCGGGCGCGCCCCAGCCGACGAACTCGATGCCGAGCTTGAAACTCGCCTGGGTCTGGCGGACGAAATCGGGCTCGGCGATGCCCAGCCCCTGGTTGAACAGCTTGATCTGCGGGATGGTCGCTTCGCCGACGCCGACGGTGCCGATCGCCTCGGACTCGATCAGCGTCACGCGCGCCTGGTGGCCGAGGAAGCGCGCCAGCGCCGCCGCCGCCATCCAGCCCGCCGTGCCGCCGCCGATGATCACGATCTCGCGGAGGGGCGCCTCGGGCATGGCTTACTCGCTTACACAAAAAATGGCCCGCCCGGACGATGCCGGGCGGGCGGGGTCGATCAGTAGCGCCAGGTGAAGCCGGCCAGGAAGCGCCGGCCATAGGTCTGGAAATCGATCACGTTGAACGGCAGCCCGGAATCCTGCGTCCGCAGCGGGGTGTCCGCCAGGTTCTGGCCCTGGATGTAGAAAGACAGGCCCTTCAGGAAACCGTCGTTGAAATCATAGCCGATCTGCGCGTCGTAGATCGTCTCGCCGAGCACGCGGCGGCGGGTACGGTTCGCGCCGAAGCCCGACAGTTCGCCGACGAAGCTCGAACGATAGCGGATGCTGCCGCGAGCGTTAAAGCCCCACTTCTCGAAGAACACCGAACCGTTGCCGACCACCTTCGAGAAGCCCGGCAGGTCTTCCGCCGGCGCGCCAGGCGTCGGGCGGATGCTGGTTTCGGTGTACGATCCGCCGCCGGTGATGCCGAAGCCCGACAGACCCGACCAGATCACGTCGAACGGCAGCGTGCCCGCGAGTTCGACGCCATAGATGTTGCCGCCCTGGCCGTTGATCGGCGCGTTGACGAAACCCTGGAAGATCGGGGTGAAGGGCAGGTTCTGCGGTACCGGGAAGCCGGTGAAATCGAACGGGATATCGGCGTTGTAGATGTAGCTCTTCAGGTCCTTGTAGAAACCCTGAACCGCGACATAGCCCTTGGTGCCGAAGTATTTTTCAACCGTCACATCGACGGCGTTGGCACGCCACGGACGCAGATTGGGGTTGCCCGAACCGCCCGACACGACCCGCGAGTTGTTATCGACGCCGAACGACAAGGTCGCGCGGAGATCGTCAAGACGCGGACGGATGATTTCACGCGCGGCGCCAACGCGGAACACCCAGTCGCTCGGCAGGCGCAGCGACAGGTTGAGGCTCGGCAGGAAGTCGACATAGTCGCTGCTCGCGTTGCGGAAACGCGCACCGATGTTCGGCGAACCATTGGCGTTGGTGCCGAGGAAAATCGCCGTCGCGCCGGTCGAGTTCTGATCGGTGACGATCAGCTGGCCGCCGATATTGCCGGTCAGCGTGCCGATGCCGAGCTGCGACTTGATGTTCGCCTGGATATAGCCGGTCAGCAGCTTTTCCTGCACGTTGAACGCCTTGACGACGACGTCGCCATAGGGGTTCGGCACGCGGGTATAGATGCCCGCGTTGAGCAGCTGCAGCGGATCATAGCTGATCACCGGGCCGAGGCCGAACTGCAGGTTGCTCGTCCCCTGGCGGAACTGCGCGGGCACCTGAATGCTCGTCAGCCCGTTGGTGTTCGCCGTCAGGCCCAGGAACGATTCGTCGGGCCGCAGATTCTTGCTGCGATCGGTATAGTTCAGGCCGACGACAACGCTGCTGATGAAGTTGGTGTCCAGCTCCTTGGCGACTTCCACCCGGTATTGGCCGAGCTGATCCTTGATGATGCGGTTGTTGTAGTAACCGTCCTGCCCGCCCAGGATCTGCTGGCCGGTCACCGCGATCTGGTTGCCACCCCAGCCTTGCGGGCTGGTGAGCAGGATCGTGTTGTAATCGCCATAGTTCAGCGTCGGGCGGAAGGTGGTGCCGGTGGTGGTGCTGGTGAAGCCGATCGTATCGGTCGCGCCATTGCCCAGGCCGCGGCCGGTGCCCGAATAGGTTTCCAGCACGAGCTCGTTGCGATCGGTGCGCGAATAGCTGATGTCGAGGGTGGCGGTCCAACCGTCCTTGCCCTCATATTTCAGGTTGTAGCCGAACGCGTAGAGGTTGGCGCGGCGCTGGAACGGATCGTTGCGGACGACGCCCTTCACGTTGGAGAAGGTGCCGCTGGTGATCACCCCGCCCTGGGTGGTGCCGACCTGCAGCCGCACATCGTTGGGGCCGGTGCCGATGGCGAAGCCCAGCGGCAGTTCGACGCCGCGCTTGATCTGCAGTTCCTTGAAGTCCGAATAGAAGCCGTCGATCGTCGCGGTCAGCTCGGGGATCGGGCGCCACTGGACGGTGCCCTGGACGCCGAACCGCTCGAGCGTGCCCGAGGTGTTGTACGACTTCGACCCGCCGATCACGCTGCCCTGCGGGCGGCCGGCATAGCCCCAGGCGTTGAACTCGCGGTTCTGATAGGGCTCGTTGTTATACGCCGCCGACAGCACCACGCCGAGCGTGTTGTCGAAGAACTGGTCGACATAGGCGCCATTGACGCGGTAGCCGAACTCGTTGGTTCGGGCATTGAGAACGCCATTGTCGACATAGGTGCCGCGCGCGCCGAGCGCGATGATGCGCTTGCCGCTATCCAGCGGGCGGATGGTGCGCAGGTCGACCGTGCCCGACAGACCCTGGCCGACGATGTTCGCCTGCGGGGTCTTATAGACCAGCACCTGGTTGATGATTTCCGACGGATATTGATCGAACTCGACGGCGCGGTTGTCGCCGGTCGAGGTCTGCTCGCGGCCGTTGAGCAACGTGGTCGAGAAGTCGGGCGCGAGACCGCGGATCGAGATCGAGGCGGCGCGGCCCGAAATACGCTGCGAGGTGACACCCGGCAGGCGGGCGATCGATTCACCGATCGAGGCGTCGGGCAAGCGGCCAATGTCTTCCGCCGACACCGATTCGATGATCTGATCGCGGTTCTTCTTCGCGCCGATCGCGGTTTGCAGCGAGTTGCGATAGCCCATGACGATCACGTCGCCGCTGGTGTCTTCCGCGTCCGCGCGCTTTTCCTGCGCGCCATCGACCCCCTGCGGTGCCGCGGCGGCCGCGCCGGCGGCAGCGGCATTGGTTTGCGCGTAGGCCGCGCCACCGCCGAGCAGCGCGATGCCGAGAGCCACGCTGCTGGCGCCGAGCGTCAGGCCGCGGCGACGAGTGATACCGATCATCAACCCCTCCCAAAGTCCCGCCCGCGGCTGTCGCCGGTGGTCGGGAAAACAAACACGGGCACCCTGTGCGCCCACCCCTTTTCTAGGGCTGCAATTCTCCGCCTTTGCCCGTGGCTTGTGAATAGCCGCACATACGTATTCACAACGGCGCTTTTGTAGCGCAGCAAGGCGCGCTAGGATGGCGGCGAAACGGGTGAAGGCGGATGTTGCGTAACGAGACGGGCGGCCAGGGCGCGCGCGAGGCGAAGGAGCGGCCGACGTCGTTCGACATCGCCCAGCTCGCCGGCGTCTCGCAGCCCACCGTCAGCCGCGCGCTTTCGGGCAATCCCTCGGTCAGCGAGGCGACGCGCAAGCGGATCGAGGCGATCGCCCGCCAGCTGAACTACAAGGTCGACAAGAACGCCTCCTCGCTCCGCCGCCGTGAATCCAAGACGCTGGCGCTGCTGTTCTTCGAGGACCCGACCCCCGATCAATCGCTGATCAACCCCTTCTTCCTGTCGATGCTCGGCTCGCTGACGCGGACTTGTGCCTTGCGCGGCTATGATCTGCTCACCTCGTTCCAGCAATTGTCGAGCGACTGGCACGTCGATTACGAGGACAGCCGCCGCGCCGACGGCATCATCCTGCTCGGCTATGGCGATTTCGAGGAATATCGCGTCCGGCTCGATCAGCTGATCGCGCAGGGCACGCATTTCGTGCGCTGGGGATCGGCCCAGCCGGGGGCGCCGGGCACGGTGATCGGCTGCGACAATATCGGCAGCGGCGCGGCGGCGGCCGAGCATCTGATCGCGCTCGGCCGGCGCCGGCTCGGCTTTATCGGCCAGGCGAACAATCATTATCCCGAATTCTTCGATCGCTATCGCGGCGCGTGCGAGGCGCAGCGCGCCGCCGGGATCGAGCCCAATCCGGCGCTGCAGGTCGACGCGCTCAACACCCAGGCGGCGGGCTATGAGGCGGTGCAGGAGCTGGTGCGCCGCCAGGTCGATCTCGACGCGCTGTTCTGCGCGAGCGACACGATCGCGATCGGCGCGCTCACCGCCCTTCAGGAGCTGGGGCTGACGGTGCCGGGCGATGTCGCGGTGATCGGGTTCGACGATATTCCCGCCGCCAGCCTCACCCACCCGCCGCTCACCACGGTCGCGCAGAATTATCTGCTCGCGGGGGAGACCTTGGTCGACACGCTGCTGCGGCTGATCCGGGGCGAGGCGGTCGCGAGCGTGACGTTGCCGGGCAAGCTGATCGTGCGGCGCTCGACGGCCGGCTGATCCCACCCTCCGCAAAAACCGATTGCGCGCCCCCGCCGCCACTGTCACTTTCCCAATGGGGAGAGTGAGCGTGAGAGACATCGCCAATAGCCGGCCGCGCCAATCGGCCTGGGGCCTGTGGAACATCAGCTTCGGCTTCTTCGGCATCCAGATCGGCTTCGCGCTGCAAAACGCGAATATGAGCCGCATCTTCCAGACGCTGGGCAGCAGCGCCGAAAGCCTGCCGGGGCTATGGGTCGCGGCGCCGCTCACCGGGCTGCTGATCCAGCCGATCATCGGCCATTATTCGGACCGCACCTGGCTCGGGCGCCTCGGGCGGCGGCGGCCCTATTTCCTGAGCGGCGCGGTGCTCGCCACGCTCGCCTTGCTGGTGATGCCGCTCGCGCCGCTGGTCGGCCCGGCGCTGGTGCCGGCGAGCCTCGCGCTGGGGCAGGCGCTGTTCTTCTCGGCGTTGATGCTGTGGCTGCTCGACGGCGCGCTCAACGTGTCGATGGAGCCGTTCCGCGCGTTCATCGGCGACATGCTGCCCAAGGAGCAGCACGCGGCGGGCTATGCGGTGCAGACCGCGTTCATCGGCGCCGGCGCGGTGGTCGGCTCGATCTTCCCGAAACTGCTCGAAAGCTGGGGCGTCGCCAACCATGCGGCACCCGGCGTGGTGCCCGATACGGTGCGCTATGCCTTCTGGTTCGGCGGCGCGGCGCTGTTCGTCGCGGTGCTATGGACGGTGCTGACGACGCGCGAATACAGCCCCGAGGAGCTGCGCCGCTATGGCACGGGGAGCGGCGAGGAGAACGGCGAAACAGTGCGACTGCTCGCCGAGCGTTCGCCGCTGCGCAGCCTCGCCTGGGTCGCGCTCGGCAGCGGGGTGATCGCGCTGGTGGCGGGCTATGGGCTGCAGCGCGAAATGTACCTGCTCGGCGCGCTGCTGATCGCCTATGGCATCGCCAGCATCATCGCGATCAGCGGCGCGCGCGCGGGCCGGCCGCCGCGGCTGCTCGGCCATATCGTCGGCGATTTTTCGGGGATGCCGCCGGTGATGAAGCGGCTGGCGCTCGTCCAGTTCTTCAGCTGGTCGGCGCTGTTCATCATGTGGATCTACACGACCCCGGTGGTCGCGGCGCGGGTGTTCGGCGCGGCGGACCCCGCGAGCCCCGCTTTCCAGGCGGCGGGCAATTGGGTCGATGTGCTGTTCGCGACCTATAACGGCGTCGCGGCAGTCGTCGCGCTCACGCTGCTCCCCTGGCTCGCCCGGCGGATCGGCGCCGCGCGCACCCATGTGATCGCCCTGCTGTGCGGCGCGGCGGGCTATGCGAGCTTCTTCCTGCTCACCGACCAATATCAGCTGATCGGCGCCGAAATCGGCATCGGCATCGCCTGGGCGTCGATCCTGGCGATGCCCTATGCGATCCTGGCTTCATCGCTGCCGCAGGCGAAGCTTGGGGTTTACATGGGGCTGTTCAACGTCTTCATCGTCGTGCCGCAGCTGATCGTCTCGACGGTGATGGGATCGGTGATGGCCGCCTTCTTTCCGGGCGAACCGCTCTACACCATGGCGTTCGCCGCGGTGGTGATGGCGCTCGCCGCGCTCGCGATGCTGCGGGTGGAGGCGCCGCGCGCGGGCTGAGCGCGCATAGGCTGTCTGAGCGAGCGATCGGCGCGATTGCACAAGAATTCCTCCCCCATCGAGGAGAGGAGCGGCCCGGCGTATGTCGCTATGATTTCATGCCCGGTGCTTGAACAAGCTCGGCACGAGCGGCGTGTCTCGAACAAACCCTAGACTGACTTGTCATCAAGGCGGCTCATGAGCCCCTCCCCTTCAGGGGAGGGGTTGGGGTGGGGGATGTCCAAGAGGCGGCATCGCATAGCTGCGCCCCCACCCCCTACCCCTCCCCTAAAGGGGAGGGGCTTGAGCCTGGTCGCTTACAAGCCGCGCTACCGATCGCGCAGATAATAGCGGTCCAGCGCCTTCAGCTCGGCGTCGAGCTGATAGACGATCGGCTGGCCGGTCGGGATTTCCAGGCTGGTGATCTCCTCGTCCGAAATGCCCGACAAATGCTTCACCAGCGCGCGCAGCGAATTGCCGTGGGCGGAGATCAGCACCCGCTCGCCCGCCTGCAGCGCGGGGGCGATCCGCGCCTCCCAATAAGGCAGCACCCGCGCGATCGTGTCCTTCAGGCTCTCGGTCGCGGGCACGGCGATGCCCGCATAGCGGCGATCGGCGGCGAGATCATAGGGCGAGCCCGGCTCCATCGCCGGCGGCGGCACATCGAAGCTGCGGCGCCAGATCTTCACCTGGTCGTCGCCATGCCTGGCGGCGGTCTCGGCCTTGTTCAGCCCGGTCAGCCCGCCATAATGGCGCTCGTTCAGCCGCCAGTCCTTCTCGACCGGCAGCCACAGCCGGCCCATCGCCTCCAGCGCCAGATTGAGCGTCTTGATCGCGCGCGTCTGGAGCGAGGTGAAGCAGCGGTCGAAATCGACGCCCTTCGCCGCGAGCAGTTCGCCCGCCGCGCGTGCCTCCGCGATGCCTTGCTCGGTCAGGTCGACATCCCACCAGCCGGTGAAGCGGTTCTCCAGGTTCCAGGCGGACTGGCCGTGGCGGATCAGAACGAGTTGCGGCATTCGGGTCTCCGGTTGAAGCTCATACCGTCACCTGCTCGCCCAGCTCGAGCACCTTGCCCGGCGGGATGCGCAGGAAATCGGTCGGATCGCTGGCGTTGCGCTGCAGGAACATGAAGATACGGTCCTGCCACAGCGGCATCCCCTCCTCGGCGGAGGCCTTCAGCGTGTTGCGGCCGATGAAATAGCTGGTGCGCCCCGCCGGCACGCCGGGCACCTCCGGCGCGAGTTCCGCCCGGCCGAGATCGTGCGGCACGTCGGGGCTTTCCATGAAGCCATAGTTCAGCACGACGCTGGTGAAGTTATCGTCCAGCCGCTGCAGCTTATAGCGTTCCTCGGGCTCGACCACCGGGCGGTCGAGCGTGCGCACGCTGACGATCAGGTTGCGCTGGTGAAGCACCTTGTTGTGCTTGAGATTGTGGAGCAGCGCGCCGGGGGTGTTCGCCGGATTGGCGGTGAGGAACACGGCCGTCCCCTCCACGCGCTCGGGCGGGCGCTTGGCGAGCGCGGCGGCGAGATCGGCGAGCGGGATCGCCTGGCGCGCCTCGAACGTGCCGACGATGGCGCGCCCCCGCATCCAGGTGCTGATCATCAGCCCGATCACCCCGGCGATCACCAGCGGCACCCAGCCGCCCTCGATCACGCGCAGGATGTTGGCGCCGAAGAACACGCAGTCGAGCGCGAGGAACGGCACGATCAGCGCCAGCGCCGCCGGCCGCCCCCAGCCCCAATGATGGCGCACGACGATATAGGCGAGGCACGAGGTGACGACCATCGTCCCGGTGACGGCGATGCCATAGGCCGCCGCCATCGCCGAGCTGTTGCGGAACGCCGCGACCAGCACCAGGATGCCGACCAGCAACAGCCAGTTGATCGACGGCAGGTAAATCTGCCCCGAATGCTCGGCCGAGGTCTGGCGGATGCGCAGCCGCGGGAACAGGCCGAGCTGGATCGCCTGTTGCGTCAGCGAATAGGCGCCGGTGATCACCGCCTGGCTCGCGATCACCGTGGCGAGCGCGGCCAGGATGATGATCGGCAGCCGGATCGCCGGCGGGATCATCAGGAAGAACCAGTCCTGATTGGCGAAGGGCTGGCCGCTCGCCTGCGCCGCTTCCAGCGCTGCCAGCGCGAAGGCGCCCTGCCCCAGATAGTTGCAGGCGAGCGCCGGCAGCACCAGCGCGAACCAGCCGAGCTGGATCGGCGCCCGCCCGAAATGGCCCATGTCGGCGGTCAGCGCCTCGGCGCCGGTCACGGTCAGGAACACCGCGCCCAGCACGAACAGCCCGGTGACGCCATGATCGATCAGGAACAGCACGCCATAATGCGGCGAGACGACGCGCAGGATCGCGGGCTCGTCGAACACATGGATCAGCCCCATCGCCGCGAGCACCAGGAACCACAAGGCGCAGACCGGGCCGAACAGCTTGGCGACGCGTTCGGTGCCGCGCGACTGGATCAGGAACAGCCCGACCAATATGCCCATCGTCAGGCCGATGATCAGCTCTTCGGGGAACAGCCCCTCCGCGCCGGGGATCGTCTTCAACCCCTCGACCGCCGACAGCACCGACAGCGCGGGGGTGATGATCGCGTCGCCATAGAAGAGCGAGGCGCCGGTCGCCCCCAGCACCAGCGCGACGCGCGAGCGCTGCCCGGTCGCCGCGCCCAGGGCGCGCCGGGCGAGCGCGGTGAGCGCGAGCACCCCGCCCTCGCCCTGATTGTCGGCGCGGGTCAGGAACAGCACATATTTGCAGGTGACGACGAGGATCAGCGCCCACAGCGCGAGGCTGAGCACGCCCAGGATCTCGTTGGCGCTGATGCCGTCTTCCGCCGATTGGGCGAGCGCCTCGCGAAACGCATAAAGCGGGCTGGTGCCGATATCGCCGAACACCACGCCGATCGCCGCGAGCGTGAGCGGCAGCGTCGCCCATTGCAGGCGATCGGCTCCTGCGGGCCTGAGCGGGCTGGTCATCGACGCTGCCTCATAAGTGGGGCGCGCTTTACGCCGATGGCGGTGCGGCGCAACATTTTTCGCGTGGGCGCCCGGCGCTCTTGCCAGGGGCCGGGCGGGAGCGGCATAGCGGGGGCATGGTTCGCTTTTCGTTCGCCGGGGAGGAGTTCGCCGCGTGCCGCGAGGGCACGCTGTGGTGGCCGGCGCGGCGCGCGTTGCTGGTCGCCGATCTGCACTTCGAGAAAGCGAGCTGGTTCGCCGCGCGCGGCCAGTTCCTGCCGCCTTATGACAGCCTGGCGACGCTCGCCGCGCTGGAGGCGCTGGTCCGCCGGATGGAGCCAGCCGAAATCTGGTGCCTGGGGGACAGTTTCCACGATTCGGCGGGCGGCGGGCGGCTATGCGACGCGGCGCGGGGGCGGCTCGCCACGATGATGGCCGCGTCCCGCTGGACGTGGATCACCGGCAACCACGATCCCGCGCCCTGCCCCAGCCTGGGCGGCGTGCGCGTGGCCGAGGCGGTGCTGGGCGGCATCGTGTTGCGCCACGCCGCGGAAGCGGACGAAGCGCGGCCCGAAATCTCCGGCCATTATCATCCGAAATTGCGGCTCACCTTACGCGGGCGATCGGTCGCGCGGCGCTGCTTCGTGGCGGGCGCGCGCAAGCTGCTGCTGCCGGCGTTCGGCGCGCTGACCGGCGGGCTCGACGCCGACCATCCGGAGATCATCCGCGCGGTGGGCGCGGGCGCCGAAGCGCTGGTGCCGCTCGACGACCGGCTGCTCCGTTTCGCGCTGGCGGCGTGACGGGCGCTATGCGCTCTGCACCAGGCGGCGATAGCGCCCCGGCGAAAGGCCCGTGTCGCGGGTGAAGGCGGCGGTGAAATGTGCCTGGTTGGCGAAGCCGCAGCGCAGCGCGACTTCCGCGATCGGTATCCCGCCTTCTCCCAGCAATCGGTTGGCGAGCGCGATGCGGCGCCGGCGGAGAAATTGATAGGGGGTGTCCCCGGTCGCGGTCTTGAACGTCCGCGCGAAATGATAAACCGAAAGCCCGGCGACGCCGGCGAGATCGTCCAGGCAGATCGGCTCGGCGATGCGTGATTCGATATAGTCGGTCACCCGTTCCAGCTTGGCGCGGGTCAGCGTGATGCGGTCGCGCGCCTCGTCCTCGCGGCCAACGAAGGTCGCCACCAACGTCTCCGAGATCGCCCCCACCAGCCCTTCGACCAGCAGCGACGAGCCGAAGCCGGGGCTGCGCAGTTCCTGCTCGATCAATCCCATCAGCCACGCCACGCGGCGATCGCGCTCGCCCAGGATCGGGCGCAGCTCGGCACCGGGGCGATCGTCGCCCGCGCCTTGCAGCACGCCGGGGCGGACATAGAGTTGCAGCGCCTGGCTATCGGCCGGAAACTCCAGATGCGTATCCAGCCCGTCGGGGATGAACGCGATCATCTCGCGATGCTGCCAGCCCCGGTTGGTGCGGCTCCCCGCCCGGATTTCCAGCCAGCCCTCGCCGCCGCGATTGACCAGCAGCGCGTCCCACCGCTCGCTATCGACCTGCGAGGTGGCGACCACCGTGCCGGGGGTGGCGACGCCGAGATGGCGAATCGCGCGCACATGGGGCAGCGGCGATTCGAGCAGCCGCACCTGCGGTGGCGCCGACCAGCCGATACGATCATACATCGCATCGCCGCTTGCCGCGCTGAACGCGGGCTTCGGGCCGGCCGTGCTCGACACCTTATAAATCGCTCCTATGCATGATCGTTATGGGCGGCGATGATAATCGGCGGGAGGCATCGAAACTATCGCGCTAATGTTCTTATGGCGCGTGCTTGCGATGAAAACGCACGTTTCTGAAAAAAACGCGGCACGCCCGGCACGGTCAGCGAACGCGCGGACCGCCGAACGGCAGCGGCGGCGGCGGACGCCGGTCGCGGCGCGGCAGCTGCGCCTGATAGGCGTGGCCGCAATGCTCGACGCAATAGGGGAAGCCGGGGTTCACCTTGTCGCCGCAGAAATGGAAGTCCGGCTCGCCCGGGTGGCCGATCGGCCATTTGCAGATGCGGTCGTTCAGATCGAGCAGGCTCGTCTTGCCGGCGATTTCCGGGCTCGGCTTGGCGGGCACCAGCCGGCGCGGCGGCGCGGGCGGGATCGGCGCCTGCTGCTCGCCCGGCGCCTGCCGGACGAACCCGCCGGGGCCGACCGAACGCAGCACGGGTTCGCGCGGTTCGCGCGGTTCCTCGGGCGCGGGCCCGTCGGGCGCCGTTGCGCGGACCGGCTCGGCGGGGCGCGGCGCGGGCTTGGGGG